>Ga0070699_100000116_pt1 | contig 73463 bp, 57 predicted proteins | sample KBSK1503metaG_FD_65473 | JGI IMG/M metagenome (GOLD analysis project Ga0070699, IMG submission 65473) | Corn, switchgrass and miscanthus rhizosphere microbial communities from Kellogg Biological Station, Michigan, USA - KBS K1-50-3 metaG | ecosystem: Host-associated > Plants > Roots >... | reverse complement strand
AGACCTCCCGGGATCTACTCGACCGCTCAAGGCCTCTGAAAAACCTCTTGTGGTGAAAAGCCTCCAAAGAGCCGTTTGGAGTCACTCGAAAAGGCCCTCGAACGAGCGAATGACCACAAGACAACTTCGGTACTCGCTAGAGAGGGCGATGGGGACGCGCGTGTCGCGAGAATCTATTCCGGTCGGCAACATCGGGACAGGAACTGTCTGGTGGTTGAACGCGGGTGCTTTGGGGGCCGGCCGTAAAGGGACAACATGTCGCAAAAAGAATTATTGCGTAAACACTAGCGCACATACTTGAAATCCGCGCGGGAACACATAGGGCGCCCCCGGCGCGCCCGCAAGATCCTATTTGAAGGAGCTGACGTCAGGCGGATGATCCATTCGCCCGATGTCGGCGGTTTATGTTGGAATAGCTCCGTGATCATCATCTTGTTCTTGACCCTGAACCGGAAATCACTCCGGCAACAACGCAGGAGAGGTGACCATGCCCAATACCATTCGGCTCCATGGACGCCAAGGTAGGCGGCGGTTACTCCTTCGGAGGAAGCTATCTCGAGCTGGTCCCTAACGAGCGGCTTCGCTACACCGACAAGTTCGATGACCCGAATCTGCCCGGAGAGATGCAGACCACCATCACGCTGAAGAAGGTCTCGACGGGAACGGATTTGGGCATTGTGCAGGAGGGTGTACCCGAGGCGATTCCTCCGGAAGCCTGCTATCTCGGCTGGCAGGAATCGCTGATGCTCCTGGCAAAGCTGGTCGAGGCCGAAATCCCCGACTAGAAGCGGGAGAAGAGTCCATCATTACGCAGGCGATTCCGGCGTTCGAAGCACATTGGGAAAGAACTTCCTGAACCCTGTCGACAAGGAGGCAGACGATGCGGAAGTTGATCGGAATGGCAATCTTCATCGCAGCGATTGGACTGCTGGTGGCCGCGGAGACTTCACCGGGCCAGGTGCCGGGGCACGTGCAGGTGCTTCCGACGGAGATCAAGTGGGGCGACCCGCCTCCGGTGTTCGAGAAGGGAGCGACCTTCGCCGTGCTGTCGGGGGACCCCGGCAAGCCCGGCCTGTTTACGGTGCGCCTGAGAATGCCGGCCGGCTACAAGATCGCGCCCCACTGGCACCCTACGGACGAGCACGTGACGGTCGTCTCCGGAACGTTCGCCATCGGCATGGGCGACAAGATCGACAAGGCGGCCAAGCCGATGCCGGCGGGCGGCTACACCCTGCTACCGGCCGAGATGCATCACTATGCGATCGCCATCACCGACGCCATTGTCCAGGTCCACGGGACGGGACCGTTCACGCTGACTTACGTGAATCCCAGCGACGATCCCAGCAAGCGGGTGGCCGTAAAGTAGAGGTCAATCCCGCATGGGCGGAGCGGTCAGCAGACCATGTTGATCTCGGCGGAGATTCGATGGTTCTGGAGAGATCCGCCCGCGGATCTCGACCACGCCCTCTTCGTACCCGAAGAGCTGGCTTCCAGATCCTTCGATCGCATCGAGGAACGGGCCCGCGCTCTGCTTGCCGCGCTGCGCTGATCCGCGGGTGCTGGTCATTGTCACCCACAGCGCTCGCCAATCCAATTCACAAGAGGCCACATCATGCGTCCAGCCAAATCTAGTTCATGGTTTACACGCCTGACCAAGGCGAGTGCGCGTGCGACCGGGCAGCCATCGGCGTTCCTGATCGCCACGGGCCTGATCCTGGCCTGGGCGCTGACGGGTCCGATGTTCGGGTTCAGCGATACCTGGCAACTGGTCGTCAACACCAGCACCACCATCGTCACTTTTCTGATGGTATTCCTGATCCAGAGTACGCAGAACCGGGACTCGGAGGCGATCCAGCTCAAGCTGGACGAATTGATCTGCGTCATCGCGACCGCCAAGAATTCGTTACTGGACCTGGAGGAACTGGAGGAGGAGGACCTGGATCGTATCCGGGCCGGGTACCGGGAACTGGCGAAGGCCGCGCGCGCTGGTGAGAAGTGAACCTCTGCCTCGACGCTCAGGAACGCCAAGCAGCGCCTGCGAAGCAAGGATTAGTGGATCTCGTCGTCTTCGTGATGCTGCTCCTGTTTCTGGCCGGATGCGTCGCTCCGGGCGGAAGACGCCGTGATGCTGGCCTCCCGTTGATGCAAGGGAGTCTTCCGCCATCCAACCTTCCCCTCATCCTGGTGGATACAGGCGGGCGGCGGATCCGAGACGCGAGAAAGATCGACGCTCGAATGATCGTGATCGAGGATTCGAGCCTAGGGTGGAACGATCTCGCGATGGCTCCGGTCAGCTTCTCCGGCCGCATCGGAATCGAGATTCGCGGAGAAACCAGCCGATCCTGCCCCAAGAAACAATACGGCTTCGAGATCTTGACCGCTCCTGGCGGGTCCCGTCACGATGCCTCCTTGCTGGGAATGCCCGCCGGCTCGGACTGGATACTTCAGGGCCCCTGTTTCGACCGTAGCCTTATCCGAAATGTTCTGGCCTACGAGCTGAGCAACCGGATCGGCCGCTACGCTGTGCGCACCCGGTTCGCGGAAGCCTTCATCCGGGAAGAGGGACCCGTGGACCTGGCAAGCCACTATCAGGGCGTCTTCGTCCTCATGGAGAGAATCTCCCGAGGCCCCGATCGAGTGAACGTGACCCCGCCGACTGACGACGATCCGAGCGGAGGCTACATTCTGAAGATCGACAAAGGCCCGAATCCTCATTTCACCACCGAGCGCGGAACCAGAATCCTGTACGTCGATCCGGAACGTCCCAGCTCGACCCAGAGGCGGTATCTGAAGACCTACTTCAACGAGTTCGAGTCGGCGCTGGAGCGGCAGGACTTCGACGATCCGAACGTGGGCTACGCCCAGTACGTCGACGTGGATTCCTTCATCGATCACCTTCTCCTCAATGAGCTGCTGAGAAATGTTGATGCCTTCCGGCTCAGCGCTTACATGCACAAGGATCGTGGGGGAAAGCTGGTGATGGGGCCGGTGTGGGACTTCGACCGCTCCTCCGGGAACATCGATTCGCTGGGAGGGGACCGTCCGGAGGGCTGGTACCTGAACCAGCGTATCTCGGGTTTCGTGCCACCCTTCTGGTGGAGGCGGATGCTCGAGGGCGAGAATTTCCGGGAGCGGTTGATTCAGCGCTGGACCTCGCTGCGTCAGGATGCCCTGAGCCCCGCGAGCCTGACCGCTACCATCGAGGCGAGCGTCTCGACAATTGGGGAGGCGGCGGAGCGAAACTTCGCGGTCTGGAATTTCCTGGGGATTCGCCTGCCCCCTTTCGATCGCGACCCGGTGGCCAGTCCCACCTATGCCGGCGAGATCCAGGAGCTGAAGGAGTTCCTATCCGCCCGCGCGGCTTGGATCGACCGCCATCTCGACTCGCTCCCGCCGAGTTCGGAGGGAAACGGCCCCGATCCGAATCGACAGTGATCGAGGGTAGGTCCGACCCGAACGGATCAGGGGCAGTTGAGGGCGGAGCGGGGGTTGCCTTGCCAGTCGGTTCCCAGCGGGCCGGAGCCGGGGCAGGCGTTCTCGGCGCGCACGAGATAGTAGAGCGCCGAGCCGGGAGATGGCGTGGTGGCGTCGGTGGCGCCGGTGCTCGAGGTGTTGGTGACGGCGCAGATCCCGCTTGCCACGAAATCGGAACGGTCGGGAGAGCGGATCAAATCGTAGGTGAGAGAGCTCGAACCCGGTGCCGCGGGCGCCGACCAGACCAGGCTCACCGCGTCTCCGAAAGCCAGGTCGCGCGCCTCACCGGGGATGCTCCAGCTGGCGGAATCCTGATCGTTGCAATCTCCTCCCGTGGACGTCCAGCTCCCGACCGGCGCTCCACAAAACGGCGCGCTCGCGGCGGAGTTTCCCTGTCCGTCCCCATCCAGATCCTGGTAGTAGGTAACGGGCGCCGGGCAGGAACAGTAGCGTCCGCCGGTGTCGAGAATGGGGCCAAACGGGTTGCCGTTGTTGTGTCCAGACCAAACGAGCATCTCGTTGCCCGTCCAGACTGCCAGATGGTCGGAGCGGGGAGTCGGTGTCGTCGCGTCGACCTTCGTGGCGATCCAGGAATCGGTTCCCGGTGCGTACCGGGCGCCATCATTTTGGTAGTTGCCTGAACCGAATCCCCCCCAGACAATCATTTCACTTCCTGTCCAGACGGCGGTGTGACTCCAGCGCGCCGAAGGAGCGCCGGGGCCGGTCGAAACCGGGCTGAACTGATTTCCGGCAGGATCGTATCGCTGTCCCGTATTGCTGGCAACGTAGCTGCCTCCGGAGGGCACCGCTCCGCCCCAGACAATCATTTCGGTTCCGGTCCAGACGGCGGTGTGACCCAGTCGCGCGTCGGTGGCGGTCACGGTCCACTGGTCCAGGTTTGGGTCATAGCGTGCGTAGTCAGCGGTGAAATAAGGTGACGATGGCCGGTAAACATTCTCCCCACCGTAGATGATTAGCTCCTGACCCGTCCAGATTCCGGTGTGACCCCGGCGCTGTTCCGGGGCGGTCGCATCGGAGCGCATGGGCGTCCAAGTGTTGGTGGCGGGATCATATCGAGCCCCTGCGCACGGGCCGGTAATCGTGCAGAAGCCGCCCCACAGGAGCATCTGGCTGCCGGTCCAAACCGCCACGGGATACCCGCTTTGACGCGAGATCGGTGTCGAAGCATCATTCTTTGTGGGCATCCAGGAATCCAGCGTCGGGTTGTAGCGGCCACCAGTGCTGAGTTGATAGCCACCCCAGACAATCATCTCGGTGCCGGTCCAGACCGCCTGGTGATAGGAGCGACCTTCCGGGGCCGACACGGCGCTGCCGGTGCGCCAGCTGTCGGTGGCGGGCGAGTAGAGACCGGCCGGTGCTTTCCCAGTGGGCACGGCCGACGAGCTGCCCCAGACGATCATCTCGCTGCCGGTCCATATGGCCGTGCCGTTGTAGACGGGTTCGACGGCAGTGGGAATCCAGCTGTTGCTGGAAGGATTGAACCGTCCGCCCGTGGTCAGGGTGCCGCCGTAGCCAATGCCTCCCCAGACGATCATCTCGCTTCCGGTCCAGACGGCTCCATGCTGGCTGCGTCCCTGCGGGCCGCCGGCCATGCTTATCCAGGTGTCGGTGCCGGGAGAATAGCGTTTGCCATCCGCCCGGTACTGGGTGCCATTGCTCGCATACTCGCCTCCCCAAATAATCATTTCATTGCCCGTCCAGACGGCCGAGTGGTTGCTTCTCAGCGGCGGCGTCGTGGCGTCGAGGCGTGTGGCCGTCCAGGTGTTGTTGGATGGATTGTAGCGGTCGCCGGAGTTGAAATAGGTGTCCGTAGGCTGACCCTGCATGGTCATATCGCGATGGACGCCGCCCCAGATGATCATCTGGGTTCCGGTCCACACGGCCGTGTTGCGACTGCGGGCCTGCAGCGGTGCGCCGCCAAAGGCAGTCCAGGTGTCGGTCGCCGGATTGTAGCGGCCGCCGGTGGAGGTGTCGCCCCACTGCCAGGGCGCATTGAGCCAGTAGACGCGCCCTCCCCAGACGATCATCTCGGTGCCGGTCCAGACGGCGACGTGCCCTTCGCGAGCCAACGGGGCGGTCGCGTCGCTGCGGATCGCGGTCCAGGTATCACTCGCCGGGTCGTACTGCGCGCCCGTGTTGAGATAAGTGGACGGGAAACTCGCTGCGTACGACGACAGGCCGCCCCACACCAGCATTCGCGACCCGGTCCAGACGGCGCTGTGGCTCCATCGCGGCGTGGGACTGGTGACGTCGGTTTTAATGCCCGACCAGGAATCGGTGAGTGGGTTGTAACGACCTCCGCTCCCGTAGACGCCGTTCGGAGTGTAGGTCCTTCCGCCCCATACGATCATCTCGGTGCCGGTCCATACCGCGGTGGGGTCGCTGCGCGGTGCCGGAGTTGACGCGTCGACACCGGTGGGAGTCCAGGTATCGGTGGCGGGATTGTAGCGATGCCCCGTGTTGACATAGTCGCCCGTGCCGAGGCCTCCCCAGACAATCATCTCGCTGCCCGTCCAAACCATGGAAAACCCGGTGCGCGTTGACGGGACCGGTGTGTGCAGGCCTTGCCATGTGTCGAATTGGCAGCCTGGAGAGGGCGCTTCAGGAAGCATGTAGGAATATGAAGCGGGGATTCCCATCTCGGGGCTGAGACCGACCTTCGTCTCTTCCCACCACGACTCGAAGGGACGCTTGCGCCAGGTGGTCAGCTCAAGCTTGATGCGATCGGCGGATCGCTCCAGGAGTGTGGTCGAAACGAAACGGTCGGACTCGTCGCGCAACTCCCCGGCTCGATGGAGGGGGAGCCGGCCGAGCAGCTTATCGGGGCCGGGATTCCCTTCGGTGTCCTTGATACCGAACATATCCGCGAGACGTCCGATGAGGGAGTCCCATTCCTCAGGGGAGAGCAGGGTCACTCCAGGCAGCTCGGTCGGCGCTGTCTTCCCCTCCTTCTCACGGCGTGCATATTCAACCTCGAGATGCTCGCCCGCGGGATCTGTGGCAGAAGCGATCTCCTTTCCCCCGGCGAGCGCCTGCTCCGCCGCGGCGCGCAGGCTTCCGTGGAACCGATCGTCCTGGTCGTAGTAGCTGCGCAGCCGCCGGTCGGCGAGGGCAGGAAGCGCCAAGGCATAGGCGATGCGCGTCGGATCGTGGCTCAGTGCGGAGAACATCTCCTGCAACAAGCCGGGGTCGTGCGAGTGCGTGACCATGCGATTGAGCTCGGCCTGAAGATCTTTTCCCGAAAGCGGACGGTTCCAGAGGGCCGCGAGCGCGGTGCTGCGGGCCAGATTATCACGCACCCGGGCTTCGAGAAGTGCGTTGGGGAAGGCGCGCGCGAAATCGGGCTTCGGGCCGGGGTTCGTTGCGGGCCAGATGCGATGCTTCCAGAGCACCTCTTCGACGGCGCGCCGATCATCCAGGAGCTGCTGCAATGACGAGGGTCGGCTCGAAGACGCGGCGGTCTGGCTGAAGAGGAGGAAGGCCAGGGAAAGCCCTCCGGCTGCTCGAAGAAGCGGAGGCATGCAGCGATTCCTCTGTCACGGGCGTGGCGTGAGCGTCTCCAGGCTACACCTCGAAAAAGGAGCCTGTCAAGGCTCAAAAAAAAAGGCAAGCGCGGGATCGAAATCGAATCTAAGGAGTGCGACAAAGCCCCCTTCAGTTCCTGCAAGCCGCGACTTCGAGAAAGTCCTTGGCACCTATGGCTCCAGGATGATTGTAAGGCGCAAGAGCGACTGAGCGCTCCCGGCCGCACGCTCACCTGGCAGCGCGACTCCCGTTGCGAGGCGGGCCGCCGATGATCGGCGGTCCGCCTCCGCGTGGTGGAGTCTTACTGCCCGTTGCCGCACACCCCGATCGTGTCGCCGTGGGCCATATGGGTGGCCAGACCGTCAGGGAACGTGACGTCGGTCGTTTTCTTGTTCGCCGGGTTTCCCGTCGGGGCGTGGCAGATGACGATCTTGGGCATCTGCACGATAAAGCCCTGAGGCTGATAGAAGGAAGCCCCAAACCCCCCGATCGTATGCGCATCCCCCGAGATCGTCCCCGCGACCTCCAGGGACCAGTCGGGAGCGAAGGTCCCCTGCGCGACGAGGAGCTCCTTCAAGTCCACGAAGCCGGTTTGCGCGGTCCAGAGGACTCCCCGGCGTGGTAGGAAGAAGTCGAACGGGATCGCCACGCCGACGATCACGCTGCCGTTGTCGCTGACGTCTTGTGCGAGCGCGGTGTACTCGGGGTCGAAATCGCCGAGATCGACGGCCCCTTCGCTGGGGGTCCACTTCCACGATCCGTTGCGGCAGTAGTGGGACTCCTCGCCACTGTCCGGATCGACGAAGACTCTCTGCGCGGCGTAGAACTCCCCGACGATGATCGAGCCGTCCGGGTTCACGGCCGAAGCCGAGCCGACGGTGTCCACGGTACAGAACTCGGGGTCGAAATCGCAGCAGAGGGAGGCAGGCTGATGGATGATCGACTCCTGCCCATTCCGCCACTGCGCGCCTTGCCAGAACGCGGTCTCGTCGATATCCAAGCCAACGATGGTCGAGCCGTCGGCCGAGATCCTGTTCGCCCGGCTGCCGCCGAAGTTGGCGGGGTCACCCAGGAATCCAAGGTCCGTCATCCCGGTTGCGCCCGTCCACCGGAACGCCGTCGCGTTCGCGCAGCCCAGCCAGTTGAGCCCCGCCACGGTCTTGTTGTCGGAGACCCCCCATCCGCTCGACCAGTCGCCTTCGCAGCTGGTGCTCCCTGCAAGCGCGCCGATGGATGCCCAGCCCGTATTTGCCTGCCAGATCCCGGCGGTGCCGACCCCGTAGTTGTCCACGACGGTGGCAGTGATCGTCTTCCCGTCGTGGGAGATGCCGGCTTGCGGGCTGCGCCAATCGCCCCCGATCTGCTTGGGTCCGCCGGTGGGAGTCCACCGGATGACCCCGTCGAGTGAGAGGCCGACGCCGACCTTACCATCGCCCGAAAGCTCCGTGATAGTGGAGAATTGAATGTCGATCGGGATCAGCTCGGGACCGCCCTTGATCTTGTTGAAGGTCAGGTCCGCGACCGTCGAGGTGCCGGCGGCGGGAGCGAGCAAGGTCGAGGCGCACCGGTCGTCCGTCACGCCGTCCCCCGACTCCAGGCTGCTGTTCCAGAACTCCTCGGGACCCGGGAGGAGGGACGGAGGCGCCGTCGCGTATCCCCCGACGAGCAGTACTTCGTCGTACACCGCGTACCTCGCCCCGGGCGTCAACCCGTGGAAGGCGTAGGTGCCATCGGGTCCCAAGAGCCCCTGGGTGAAATCGCCGGAGATGACCGACGTCGCGTCCCGCCATGGGTTGGCGGCGTTGCGCGCCACGACGTTCGCTCCGGTGATCTGGGCTCGCTGGGGCGTGTTGGCTCGCCGAGGCACGTAGACCGTTCCGCTGATTGCGGGGTGCGCGCTCGGCCAGCCGCTTGCGGGGTAGATGTCCGACACTGCGGCGATGTCGTCAAGGATGTCGACCGTCGACTCCGGCGCGCCCGTGTAGGGGATCGACGTGATCGGATACATCGTCTCGATGTCGTCCGGCGACGGGTACCCCTCGTAGGGGACGGGGCAGCCCGCCGGCCCGGGGTAGAAATCGTAGAAATAGAGGATCGCGCCGTTCGTCTGCGAGTGGGCCAGGTTGATCGCGTGGCCGAACTCGTGGGTCGAGATCCCTGCAAACATCGCTGCCGCGTCCTGCGCGCTCGTCGGGGGCTCGGGCACGAACAGGCCGTTGAGTATGACCGTCACCTCGAGAATGTCCGGAGAGGTGTCGCTCGCATAGTCGAGCAGCGAGATGCCGAGGATCCCGAAGGGGTTTCCGAAGAGCTCGGCGAAGACCGATCCATCGCTGTCGTAAACGACATCGACTCCGCCGCCGTTGAACGACCCGAGGACTTGAAAGATGTTCGGACCGTTGATGTCGGGGAGGCCGATCGTGCTAAAGCTTCCGGCGATCACCCCGTTGAAAGTGCTCGTCGGGACCGCGTTCCACTGCTCGACCGAAAAGGTCACCATGGCGTTGGCTTCGGCGTTCGTCAGCTGCCCGAGGGTTCCCAGGTCGGTGTAAAACGGGGTGTTTCCACTCGGCCACGCGTAGGGGGTCTTGGTCGCGGGATCGTAGAGATACAGGGGTCCGCCCGCGAACGCGGTCGAGAAGGCGATCGCCGCGAGGACGACAGGCGTCGCAGCCATCTTGAGAATACTTCGGCTATTCATGGGCCGACCCTCCTGCGGTCACGCCGCCCTGCGCCAAGGTGGACCCGGGCTGGGGAATCGTGCTCGTCTTCCGGATCGGCTCGTTCCACCATTTCTCGGCGATCGCCCGGCGGACGAATGCGAGGAACGTGTCCTTGCCGACGGCCCCGTGTGTGGTGGTCACGAGATGCTTCTCTTTGTCATTGAGGGACTTCCCGGTGAGATCCAGGTCCTTGAAGAGCCCGGCGTTGTTGATCTCGTTCATCAGGTTCCCGCTTTGAAGCGCGAACCGTCCGTGCCCGAGGCCGATTGTCGTGCGATAGCCGATCGAGGAAGTGCGCCCGAGAAACAGGACCACGGCGTCCCCCGCTTTGTATTGCGGCATGCCGGCGGCGAGGCCCACGTACCGCCGCCCGTTCGAGGCTGGAAGCGCGTCCTGCAGGCCGAACTGGCGGAACGTGAGCGTCCGGCCGCTCGTCCCAAGGACGGATTCGCTGACGTTGACCTCCACCTCGGTGTAGGGCAGACGGTTCGCACCGATCCCTTGGTTCACCGACGTCACGGTGCCGACGACGATCTGGTTCGACTCCCGGATCAAGTCGGCGACGTTCATCGGCTTGGTATTGAGGGCGTAGGCCGACGGTGCCCAGAGCCAGGCGCCACCCAGCGCCGCCAGGGCGACGGCGAGGGTCGTTGGTTTGATTTTCCGCATGACGTGTTCCTCCCTGGAAAGTTGCTCGCCGTCGTCGGAAACCCCGCGACGACTCGCAACGAAGAAATGATTTGGTTGGTGCACGAGGTTGCTCGTGCCGTTGGTTTCTCGAGCGGACACCCCCGCCGCGATCGTACGGAGCCATCATCGTCGGGCCCCGCCCGCATCTGATCAGTGATTGTCGATGCGTACTTACTACGCCCTTCGGTCAGGCGAGTCAACCGCAATCATGGCGGCCCCTAACGCGTGAATGGTGGGAGCGCTCGTTCGAGCGTGTCGGCGGCACGCACCCCCGACTGGCCCATAGTGGGACGACGGCGCGATACGTGAGGTTGATCCCGGCAGGCCCTGGGGCGTAGCCTGGAGCACCGGCAATCAGAGGCGTCCGCCACCTGGAAAGGGAATCGAGTCAGTAATGGAAGGAAGGGTGCGCCATGACACACTGGATGGACTTGAAGTTGTCCCGTCCGCGAGCTGCCTACCAGGCGTGGTTCTTGACCACGGCCACGTGTCTCGCCGCGATGGCCCCGCTCGCGGCAGCGGGTCTTCCGGCTTCAACCGGGTCCGCCTCCACCACGGCCTCGCCCTCAGTCCCCCAGGAGGGCAAACTTGAAATCCGCCTGGTGGTGGTGGCAGCCGATCTTTCTCTGAAGCCGGTGCCCAAATATCGCCTGCTCATTACCCCTCAGGTCGAGGGCCGACAGGAGACCGCCGTGACCACGGGGTTCGATGGGTCGGCGCAGATGAGCCTCTCCCCCGGGCGATACCGGATTCATTCCGAGTCGCCGGTGGAATTTGAAGGAAAGCGCTTCTCCTGGGACGTCGAATTCGAGATCCGGGAAGGGAAGGCCACCAGCGTTGAGCTTTCCAATGACAACGCGCGCACGGAGGCTGCCGCGGCGAAGGCCGCGCCGTCCCAGGCGGAGGACGCAGGCGCACTTTACGAGCGATTCAAGGGGTCCGTCTTCAAGATCATCTCCGACGGCGGGCACGGGAGCGGATTCCTGATCTCAGCGGACGGGCTGATTCTGACCAACCACCACGTCGTCGTGAACGCCACGTACCTGGCGGCAAAGGTCGACGATCGGCACAAGTATCAGGTCGAAGTGCTGGCCCAGGACGCGAATCGCGACCTCGCGATCCTCCGGATCCATCCCGACACGGTGCAAGCTCGGACAGTCCTGCCGCTTGCGGAGGAGGGCCTCAAGCCCGCGGCTGTTTCCGTTGGCGAGAGGGTGATTGCCATCGGCAGCCCACTGAGCACCGAGACGATTCTTACCGAAGGAGTGGTGAGCAAGGTTCAAAACGAGACCATCACCAGCGATGTGAACATCAATCCGGGAAACTCGGGCGGACCGTTGCTCAACCATCAGGGCCTGGTCATCGGGGTTACCACCTTCGGCATCGGCGAAGGCGCCGGCCCGGGGCTTTCTGGAATCACGCGCATCCACCTCGCCCAGGGGGCTCTGGGCGCGGCGCGCGAAAAGATGAAAAGCAGCGATCCCCCGTCTGCGCGAGAGCTTCCGGTGGAATCCGATTATCGATTCACCCCGGATGCCATCCGGGAAATGGCCCAATCCAGGTCTCCCACGCCGAAGGCCTACCATGTGGAGGCAGGGAAGATGGACGTTCAGGTATTCACGCCGGTGCTGGTGGTCTCCATGGTCCTGCAGGAAGAGCGTGAAGCCGCCGCGGCCCGCCACAAGCGCACGAAAGGAAAAGACGGAGAAGGATCCGCGGCGGAGGCTGAACCTTCCCAGCGCCTTTACGCCTGGCAGAAGGACGAGGAGGTGTTTCTTCCCGTCGTGCGGATCCGGGTATATCCGGAAGTCAAGATGACTGCGGGCTCCGCCTTCATGGTGGGGTTGATTGGTTCGGGTGGAAAGTATCGCTTCAAGACCGATTTCGATCGCATGGAGCTGCGGCGAGGCGAACAGGTGATCGAGCCCATCCTCCCCGGTCGAATCAAAGAAGTGGTGAACGTTCAAGGCGGCGGGGGCAGCATGAAAGACATCGGTTACTGGGGCCTGTACGAATACCCTCCCGAGGCCTTCATTCCCGGAGCCCCTCTCACGCTCAAAATCTGGGAGCAGGGGGTGCCCGAGCCACGCGTGCTGTCCTTTCCGGAACAGCTCCTGGAAAGCATAAGAGCAGATTATCGCCCCTACCTTGATAGCTTGAGCTCCTCCCCCTCCAAGCCTCGCTGATCCCACGGGGCCTGGTCCGCTCGGCTCGCAAGGCCTGGATCCGGGAAGGCTAGGCGCCATCATGGGAGATGGAATGCAGATTATTTCCTTTATGCGTGCAACGCACCGCGGAGGCGACACCGCTGGAAGCTCCCGGACCCCTCGCAGAAGCATGGACAACTGGCGGCGGGCAGCACTAAGATTCTCACAATGGACCAGATCCAGTTGCGTTTCTCGGACGGAGATTCAGTTTCCCGCGGGATACGACTCCCTCCACGGGTGCGGGTTAGGGCCGGAACAGCTCCGGCCCATGGAGGAGACCGATGAAGACATGGGGCCTTTCACCCGGCACTCATCCCAGGAGTCACCGACGTCGCACGCTGCTGCCGCTGGCTGTCTCGATCTTGATCGTTTCCTTGCTCCCTGAGTCGCTCACCGGCAGCGAGATTGGTGGCCGCGAAGCGCCTCGTCGCCAGGCGTCCCTGTTGATTCTGGTCCATCGGCCGAAGGACGTGGATTGGCTCAACCACGCCGCCCTCAACTCCCTCCTGCAGTCCTCTGAAATCGCCGATCTTCCGGCCAAGTCATTCCTGGGAATCACACCGGAAGCGCGGGCGGAAAAGGTGCGCTTCCAAATCGACACCCAGTTCGGCGAGGGGGCTATCCAATTCAGCGTACGGGTGAGCCAGGAAATGAGTCCCGCCGATCTCACCGACTCCCTCCGTATCTATCTGATCAAGGTGGCCGATGGCTTCCGGGACGCCGTCCTTGAGCTGCGGGACCGGCAATCCCGCGAGCTCGAATCGAAGGCTCAAGCCGTGAGCACTGAGATTGCTGAAATGGAACGCAGGCTCCAGAACGTGAGGGAAGCGCTGCGGTCGATGGACCAGGAGCTGGGAATGCCGCTGACCACAACCTCCGAGCTTCGGTTTGAGCCGACCCGGCTGCGCAATGAGATCGCCAGTCGAACAGTCTCGGAGTTGAGTTGCCTGCTACGCCCGCCATCGGGCCCGAGTCCCGATCAGGAGGCGCAGGAGTTGCAGCGGGTGGACTTGTGGCGCAAGGTAGTGACGCTGCGGGAGGAAAAGCTCATCGATCTGCGGCGGCTTTCCGATGATGGGAAAATTGACCCCATCGCCCTGGCCGAATTCGAGGCCCGGCTGGCCGAAGCCCGGGCTCAGGCGTCGGCACCTCCGCCGAAGTTAGGCATACAGCGCGCCGGACCGTTCGATCCCGAGATCCAACAGCAATTCTGTACCAGTCGGCTTGCAGACCTTGAGAGACTCCAGGCCCGACTGACCAGGCTGGGGAAGCTCGATCTTCGTGAGCTGCTCGGAAACATGGAATCAAAGGAAAAGGACGAGCGAGAGGTGGTCGGAAGACTCGACACTTTGCGGTCGCAGCTCACCACCCTCAAACAGCAGGTGGAGGCCAACAAGGCTGTCGGAGTCGAAATCCTCGGCGGCGGATCCTAGGATTTCATGTACTGGTCCACACACGATAACTGATATCGATTCACCCTGGGATACAGCTTACCCTTCGAGCGGAGCGTGGTAGCTCCATTCACGGCAGAGTCTGCCCGGGTGAGGCGATCGCGCTCGGCGGTCGCTCTTGATCCCGTGAGGTCTCCGATGCCGAGAGTCTGGTTCTCGCCGTCCCGTCCGTTTCTGCCGCTTTTGTTCTTGCTGGCTTGCGACCTGCACGTCGGAATGCTGGCGGAATCGTCGCGACCGGCTCTCTACGCGAACGCCGCAGAGGGCGCCCCCCCGCCGCCGGCGCAAGCGGCGGCAACGCCCCCGGCGGGTGATTCGACAACCACCCTCCCCGCTGACGAAGCGGAGAAGGCGCTTGCCGCGGAGCTCGAGGCCCTGCGCGACTTGAGCCTGAAAGGCAGCTACGCCGAATGCGAGGCGGGTGCACGCCAGCTCCTGGCGAAGGTCGAGGCCAGCGCCGGACCTGAATCCCGCGAGGCCGGGCAAGTCCTTGACGTTCTGGTGCCGTCACTCTGGAGAGGCGGCAAAGCCGCCGAGGAGGAAACGCTGGTTTTGGCCCGGCGCGGCCTGCAGATTGCCGAGGAGCAGTTCGGAGCGGACAGTCTCGAGGCCGCGCGCAGTGCCAACAACCTCGGCAACGTCTTCTTCCGCCGCGGGGATCTGGCGGCCACCCGTCCGCCATGGGAGCGGGTTCTGTCCATCCGGGAAAAGATCCTCGGACCCGAGCATCCCGACGTGGGCGCGGCCCTGAACAACCTCGCCACTCTCGCCGAGCAGAGCGGAGACTACCTGGGCTCCCGGGCGCTCGCGGAGCGCTCGGTGGCAATACGCGAGAAGGCCCTGGGTCCCGAACACCGGGATGTCGCCAACAGTCTCAACAACCTGGGAACCGCACTGGGGCGGCTGGGAGACTTTGACGGAGAGAAGCGGGCCCAGGAGCGCGCCCTGGCCATCTATGAGAAGGCCTTCGGCGCCGACCACCCCTACATCGCCAACGTCCTGGAGGCGCTTTGCAAGACTGAGATGGACCGGTTCGAGCTGGCTGCGGCGAGAAACCGATGCACGCAGGCCTTGGCGGTGCGTGAGAAGACGCTCGGCGCCGACCACCCCGACGTCGCGGTGGGGCTGGACAACCTGGCCTTCGTACTGCTGGAGATGGGGGATCCCGTTGCCGCCACCGGACTGCTCGAACGCGCCAAGGCGATCCAGGAAAAAGCCCTTGGTCCCGATCATGTCGACGTCGCTTACACGCTCGAACAGCTCGCCCTCGCACAATTCCGCTCGGATCGACCCGAGGAAGCGAAAGTGCTCTACCGACGGGCTCTGGCCATCGAGGAAAAAGAAGTGGGGCCCCTGCACCCGCGAGTGGCGGAAGTCCTCTCCTACCTGGCCGGCGTATACGTGGGCCAGGGAGACGTCGTCACCGCCCAGTCCCTGCTTGAGCAGGGACTGAAAATCACCGAGACCGCGCTCTCTCCCGACAATTACTCAGTCTCCGGTTTCCTTGCCGATCTCGGTGACTTGCAAGTGCGCGCAGGCAACCTCGCCGCGGCCGAGCAGCTCTTCAAACGGGCCATCGCGATCCGTGAGAAGTATCAAGGCCCCGGGTCTTACACCGTGGCGGTCGTCCTCCTGCGTCAGGTTCCCATCGACAGGGCCCGCGGCGATGTGCCTTCGCTTCTAAGCCACTCCCTCCAAGCAGCGGGCATCCTGCGGGATCATTTCCGCCGCATGGCCCAGGGGCTGTCGGAGCGGGAAGCCATGGAATACCGGGAGAACCTGGAATCCGGTCTCAACGACGCGCTCGCCGCGCTGGCTGCGGAGCCGGGTCGCTCTCCCTCCCCGGCCGCCGCGATTCTGGACGAGCTGATTCGATCCCGCGCGATGGTCCTGGACGAGATGGGGTCCCGGCATCGCGTTGCGAATCAAGGGCTCACGCCCGGGAGCGCGGATCTGGAACAAGCTCTCCGGGTGTCCCGAACCCGCCTGGCGAGGCTGCTCGTCCGCGGTCCCCAAACAGACGAGCCGGAACAATACCGCCGGCGCCTGCAAGAGGCGGAAAAGGATGAGGATAGCGCCGAGCGAGAGCTGGCGGCAGCCAGCCTTGCGTTTCGCTCCCAACTTGCCCAGAAGCGAGCCGGCCTCGCAGAGGTCAGGGACGCCCTGCCCTCCGGGGCCGCTCTGGTTGCCTATGTGAAATACCATCCCCCGGTTTCGCCGACATCAGGAGGCTCTCGAGTCTCTCCCTCTGCCGCCTACCTGGCCTTCATCATCAATTCCGATAACGGAAGAATCCCGGTGGTGCCTCTCGGCGACGCAACGAAGATCGAGTCCCTGGTTGAGGCCTGGAGGCGGGAGCTGCACGCCCCTGAAGGTCTGGGGATGGCCGGCGGAAGCTCAGAGACTTGGTACCGGGAGGTCGCGACACGCCTTCGCGAGGCTGTCTGGGATCCCATCGCCCCCCATCTCACCGGCAGCCGACAGGCATTCATCGTCCCGGATGGCAGCATGAATCTCGTAAGCCTCGCTGCCCTGCCGGCAGGCTCGAATCGATATCTCGTGGAGACCGGACCCCTGCTGCATTATCTCTCTGCCGAGAGGGACCTTCTGCAACCATCGCCCCGCGCCGAGCGCGGGCATGGCCTGCTCGCGCTGGGAGGAGCCGACTTCGATGCCGATCCCCGAGTAGCCTCCATCGCGCGACCCGCCCCGGCGGATTCCCCCGCAACCTCGAAGAGCGTATCTAAAAACCGAATCGTCTACCGGGGACCTCCACCCGGCTGCGCCGAATTCCGGACCGTTCGGTTCGCCCCGCTTCCCGGCTCGGCTGCGGAAATCTCTGAAATCGATCGGCTCTGGATGAAGGCTGCGCCGCGCGGCGCGGCAGCCAGGGAATCCTCACTCATCCTCACCGGAGCAGCAGCTAGCGAGTCGGCATTCAAACAGAAGGCGGCCGATTACCGCATTGTCCATCTGGCCACTCATGGCTTTTTTCTTCCGGATCAGTGCGAATCAACACCATCCTCCCGCACGGCGGTCGCCGCACCCACCTCCGGATCCCACTCCGCGGGCCCCCAGTACCCTCCAGACAGCCCGCTGCTCCTCTCCGGACTGGCCTTTGCCGGAGCCAACCGGAGGCAGGAAGCCGGCCTGGATTCCGATGTCGAAGACGGCATCCTGACCTCCGAGGAGATCGCCTCCCTGAGCCTTCCGGGTGTGGAATGGCTGGTGCTCTCCGGCTGTGACACCGGCGCCGGCCGCGTGCTCTCAGGCGAGGGGGTCCTCGGACTGCGTCGGGCATTCCAGGTCGCCGGGGCCCGGACGCTGATCATGAGCCTATGGCGAGTGGAAGACGCCTCCGCCACGGAATGGATGCGGCGCCTCTACGAAGCACGCGGCAAGGGCCAATCCACCGCGGAGGCCATGCGGCAGGCCAGCCTGGGAGTGTTGCAGGCACGGCGGGCCAAAGGAAAGAGCACCCATCCCTATTTCTGGGGACCCTTCATCGCCGCCGGTGATTGGAGGTAAGGCTTCGCTTTGAAGTCGGGCAGCTGCGGCGTGCTCCAGAGATTTCCCAGGACCGCCCGGCGGGCCAGCTGCGAAGCTCCTTGCTGCAGGACGATTGACACCCACCCCGGGGGGGGACTATGTGTTACCACTCGTTTTTGAAGTTCGCGCGCTGGTGTTTCCTCATTTATTCCTTTCGGAGCATGTTGATCTGAGAGCATGGTCTTTCAGAACGGTCGCTTCCAGCCATTGCAAAGCATTGAATGCTCAACAAGGCTGAGCCCGAGGAGCAGCAGACCTCCCGGGATCTACTCGACCGCTCAAGGCCTCTGAAAAACCTCTTGTGGTGAAAAGCCTCCAAAGAGCCGTTTGGAGTTACTCGAAAAGGCCCTCCAACGAGCGAATGACCACAAGACAACTTCGGCACTCGCTAGAGAGGGCGGTGGGGACGCGCGTGTCGCGAGAATCTATCCCGGCCAGCAACATCGAGACAGGAGCTGCCTGGTGGTTGAACACGGGTGCTTTGGGGGCCGGCCGTAAAGGGACTACATGTCGCAAAGAGAATTATTGCGTAACTACTAGCGCACATACTTGAAATCCGCGCGGGAACACATAGGGCGCCCCCGGCGCGCCCGCAAGATTCTTCCGGCCCCAAGAAAGCTAGCCCGTCCTCATTCCCCCGCACCCCGCCGGGAGACACGGGACACCCTGCACGCCTCTCGCCCGGGGCACCACCGTGCACCCCCAGCGCTTGAATTCCGTGCCTCAGTGGGACGAAAATGCCTTGAGTGAACTCCCCAAATCCTCTAAAGGTTGACACGATATCCAGTATCGGACCTAAAGGCTTGGCCTCCGCGTTCATGCGCGGGCGGGGCCTCCCCTTGTGCTATCCTTGCGCCTTCTCATGATTTCATTCGCCAACATCAACAAACAGTACGGGCGACAGGTCCTCTTCGTCGACGCCTCGTTTCAGCTGAACCCGGGCGAGAAGGTGGGCCTCGTCGGTCCGAACGGCGCGGGCAAGACCACCATCTTCCGCATGATCGTGGGGGACGAGACGCCGGATGACGGCGAAGTCACCGCGCCGAAGCGGCTGACCATCGGCTACTTCCGCCAGGATGTCGAGGAGATGTCGGGCCGCTCGGTGCTGGACGAGGCGATCGCCGGCAGCGGCCGGGTCGGCGAGCTGCACCACGAGCTCGAGTCGCTCCAGCATGCCATGGCGGATCCGGCGCGCGCCGGAGAGATGGACACCATCCTGGTGCGCTTCGGAGAAGTGCAGGAGGCGTACGACCATCTCGGTGGTTACGCGCTCGAGAGCCAGGCACGCGAGGTGCTGCACGGGCTGGGGTTCGACGACGAACGCATCGAAGGCGATGTCGGGGAGCTGTCGGGCGGCTGGAAGATGCGCGTGGCCATGGCCCGGGTCCTGCTCGGCCGCCCCGACGTCTTGCTGATGGACGAGCCGACCAATCACCTCGACATCGAGTCGATCATCTGGCTCGAAGCGTTCCTGAAGGAATGCGCGGGCGCCCTGCTGATGACCTCGCACGATCGCGAGTTTCTGAACCGCCTCGTCACGAAGATCGCCGAGATCGACGGGGGCGAGATCACCGTCTACTCCGGCAACTACGACTTCTATGAACGGGAGCGCGGGCTGCGTGAGGCGAACCGCGAGGCTGCCTACGCGCGCCAGCAAGCAATGCTCGCCAAGGAGCAGCGGTTCATCGACCGTTTCCGGACTCACGCCGCCAAGGCGGCACAGGTGCAGAGCCGTATCAAGGCCCTCGACAAGATCGAAAAAGTCGCGCTTCCCCGGCGGCGCTCAGTGGTGAAGTTCACCTTCCGCGACCCGCCGCGATCGGGCGACCAGGTCGCCGTGCTCGAGAATCTCCACAAGGCCTACGGCCGGCGCGTCGTCCACCAGGGGATGAGCCTGACGATTCGGCGAGGCGAGCGCTGGGCGGTCATGGGCCGGAACGGCGCCGGCAAGACGACCCTTCTCAAGATGATTGCGGGGATGCTCCCGCCCGACTCAGGCACCATCCGTCTCGGCGCCAGTCTCAAGATGGGGTATTTTGCTCAGCAGTCGCTCGACCTGCTGGATCCGGATCGCACCGTCCTGGAGCAGCTCCAGGACGACTTCCCCGTCGAGGGGCTGGGCGTGCTCCAAAACCTCGCCGGGGCGTTCCAGTTCTCCGGCGACGACGTGGACAAGAAGGTAAGGGTCCTGTCGGGCGGCGAAAGATCACGCCTGGCCATTGCCCGGATGCTCTTCGACCCGCCCAATTTTCTCGTTCTGGACGAGCCCACGAACCACCTGGACCTGGCCACGAAGGAGATGCTGGTGGACTCGCTCAAGTCGTTCGCGGGCACGATGATCTTCGTGTCGCACGATCGCATGTTCCTGCGCGGCCTCGGCACCCGCGTGCTGGAGCTGGGAGGTGAGAGCGGCACCGAGACTCAGCCGCACGTCTATCCGGGATCTTACGTGGAATACGTTGAGCGGACGGGACACGAGGCCCCGGGGACGCACTCCTGACTCAGGCTTTGTGACCGAGCACTAGAACCCCAGGGCCGCCAGGCGGCGGCGCGGCTTGGGCGCGTGCAGGAGGCCCTGCAATGCGCCACCCGGATTGCCATGGCGCTGGCGCAGGCCCACCGCCAAGGGTCCTCTACCAAACCTTGCACACATTGGCTGCGGGCTTCACCATCGGCTGGCCCGATTTGCAGGAAAACGCCGTTGCGAACTCTGGCATGTTCACGACGACTCCGTTAATGCGGTAGCGCGGGGGCGAGTGCGGATCGGTCATCGCACGCACGCGCATCTCCTCGGGACGTTCATTGGCGCAATCCCACTGAGCGAACCCGGTGAAAAAGCGCTGCTCCGGTGTGAGGCCGTCGATGGCATTTAGGGTTTTGCTCTTGGTGGCATCCTTCCAAGCCATGTAAGCGAGAATCTCACCCCCGAGATCGGCGACGTTCTCGCCCAGCGTCAGCTTGCCGTTGACGTGAATGTCCTCCAGCGAAACATAGCCCGAATACTGATCGTCCACGCACCGGGTACGAACATCGAATTTCTCCCGATCTTCCTTGGTCCACCAATCCCTCAGATTCCCTTTGGCATCGAACTGGCTCCCCTCATCGTCGAAGCCATGCGTGAGCTCGTGGCCAATCGTGCCGCCGGTATCACCATAGTTGGGAGCGTCATCCATCTTCGGATCATAGAGCGGCGGCTGCAGCACGCCCGCGGGAAAGTTGATGTCGTTCATTTGCGCATTGTAGTAGGCGTCGACGGTGGGAGCGGTAATGTCCCATTCGCCGCGGTCGACGGGTTTGCCGATCTTATTGATGTCGCGGCGTCCCTCGAACTGGTGGGCACGCTCGACGTTGCCCGCGAAATCGTCGCGCACGATCTTCACCGAGCTGTAGTCGCGCCACTTGTCGGGGTAGCCAATTTTGTTGCGGATGCCCGCCAGCTTGGCCAGCGCCTGCTGCTTGGTCTCCGGGCTCATCCAGTCCAGCCCACGAATGCGTTGCCCCATCGCCTGCTCGATTTCCTGCACCATGTCCAGCGTCTTCGTTTTCAGCTCCGGTGAGAACACTTTGGCCACGTACGCCTGACCCAGCGCTTCTCCCAGGCCGTAGTTGACGTACTGGACGCAACGTTTCCAGCGAGGCTGCATCTCTTGGGCGCCCCGAAGATACTTACGGTAGAACTCGAAGTTCTCTTCTACGAACTTCGAAGACAGGTAGGGAGAGGACGTGTCGGCCACGTGGAACCGCAAATAGGCTTTCCAGCTGTCGAGCGGCTCAGAAGACAGGAGTGTATTGAGCTCCTTGATGAAGTCGGGAGCGACCACGTTGAGAATCGCAAATTCCGGGTATTGCGCTTCGCGGTAGAAGGCGGGCCAATCGAAGCTGGGCGCAAGCTGCTTGAGATCTGCCAGCTTCATCTTGTGGACCAGCTTGTGTGGGTCGCGGCGCCCCACGCGAGTCAGCGAAGCCTTGGCCATAGCCGTTTCCAGGCGCATGACCGTCTCGGCGTTCTTCGCAGCGGCGGCCGGACTGTCGCCGATCAACTGGAAGACTTTCTGAACGTGCTGAACGTAGTGCTCGCGCGTTTCCCTGCTCTTGGCGTCGTCCTTCGTGTAGTAGTCACGATCGGGCATCCCGAGGCCGCCCTGGTCGACGTCGGCGATCACTTGTTCGGAGTCGTCCGGGTCTTGGGCCGAGCCGGCAGAAAAGAGCATGGAGCTCGTGTAGGAATATTGGAAGTAAGTCACCTGCAGCTTCGCCACAAGCGGCGCGAGCTCTTTAACCGACTTGACCTGACGGATGGCGTCGAGCTCCGGCTGGATAGGCGAAACTCCCCGCTTTTCTACTGCGCCGTCGTCCATGCAGGCGGCGTAGAAGTCGCCAATCTTCTGATTCACGGCACTGCGTCGCTCACTCGGCTGTGCTGCTTGTTCCAGGATGCCGCGGAGGAAGGTCAGGTTGTCCTGATAAAGCTTGCCATAGACCGACCACGAAGTCTGGTCGGGCGGAATCGGGTTTTTCGTCTGCCATCCGCCACAGGAATAGTGGTAGAAATCCACGCAAGGGTCGACAGACTTATCCATCGACGAAAGGTCAAGACTCGGGCTGTAAGGTAACGCCGGCTCTGCAGAATGCGGCGCCGAAGGCGCCTGGGCGGCTGCGAGCGACACAGCCATAACGCTTGATATCAACAGGCACATCGAATGTTTGCGCATATTCACCTTGGACTGGGTTCGTCAGAGCTTGTCAGAGGGAAGCCATGGTACTGGAGAATCTCCACCCGCATCAAGCTCTCGGTGCGGTAGCCCTGAGTGGGACAAAAATGCCCCGTGCGGACTCCCCAATACTTGCAGGGTTGAGACAATATCGACTTTCGGAACCCAGAATCCGGCTTATAGTTCCTATCCACTGCCGGACGTGAAGTTCCTGAGGCGCGGGGCGGTGCGTTCCAGATTTTGGGTCGCTACCATGCAGCGAGAGGGATGAGCGGGGGAGAATCACAACTCCAAGTAGTAGGGGCGGGGAGCTGGTTTCGCGAGCACATGGCGCGACGGCAGGCCCCCCGCGACGCGGCCACCAATGAAGCTGAAGGCGATCGGATCGCCGCCCAGCGGCGGAACGAAGACTGTTCACCGGCTGCGCCGGATCGCGGGCCTCCTGCTCGCTATCCCGGCGCTCTTTTCCTCCTGCGCTCTTCCCAGGGCGGCAACCGTTCCGGTCCCGACAATCACGTACGCGAAGCGGCCCGAGGCACGCGCTACAACCTTGGTAATCCTTTTGCCCGGGATAAAATCGCGAAGCGGAGACTTCGATCGCAAACGGTTCATCGACATGGCCCGGGAGCTGGGTGTCGACGCCGATCTGATCGAGGCGGACCTTCACCTTGGCTACTACCTGGATGGGACCTCCTCCAGGCGACTCTGGGAAGACGTCGTCGCCCCCGCCGGCGCCTCCGGCTACCGGAGGATCTGGATTGTCGGGATCTCCTTGGGAGGGAGCGGGGCCATTGGATTCGCACGGGAGCACCGCGATTCTCTTGCAGGTCTCGTGCTCTTGAGTCCGTACCTGGGTCCGCCGGAGATGGCCGCGAGAATCCGCAGCGCTGGCGGTCTCGAGAAATGGATTCCGGAGAATTCAGCCGCCGCCGGATCCTTTCAAAGATTCATCGAGGAAAACTGGGGATTTCTGAAGCGGCTGAGTGTCACGGGCGGCCGATCCCCCGCCCTCTATCTCGGGTACGGCCGGGACGAGCCCATGGGTCCTTCGCTCGATCTCCTCGCGGAATCGCTGTCGGCCGACCATGTGATCCGTGTCCCGGGCGGGCATCGTTGGAATACATGGCAGGCCCTCTGGGAGGAGATCCTCTCTCGGCACCTCTTCGACGAGCCGAAGGAGAATCCGGCTTAAGGATCGATTGCCGCTTTCCAGATGGAGCGCCGCCGTCGAACGAGCTCAGCGGCTGGCTTGGGATGAACCCGCTTGTGCAGCCCGCTGTATCAGGACGAGATTGCGGACATAGATGAGCAGCCCACCGGCCTGCCCAAGAATGAAGACCGGGTCACGGCGCAACACCGCGTACCCCAGCATCAGCAAGCCGCCCGCCACGCTCAGGACCCAGAAGGAGAGTGGCACCACACTCCGCCCTTGTCGTTCAGAGGCCCACCACTGTGCTCCGAACCTCCCCGCGAACATCGCCTGACCGACGAACCCCAGCGCCAGCATCCATGATTCTTTCATCGAACCTCCTGATCCCGCGGATCCCCCCATCTCGATCCTGGCGTTTGCGCCACGCTCAGCACGCCCCGGAACCTTGACAGCACCCCCGCCAGCCGCTAGCCTCGGCCTCTCAACGCCTTCTGACCGCCAAAGCGGGCCGACAATAGCATGCCCCGCGGCCAGGCGGCCTTAATTGTTGGGCGGGCGCGATTGGCCCGCACACGCGGATAACGATGGATTTTGTTGGCGCAACGAGCCTGTCCGTAGTAATGCTGCGCTTGATCGTGGCGGCCGTTCTGGGAGGCATGCTGGGGCTGAATCGCGTCTTGCATGGAAAGCCGACGGGATTTCGGACGCTGGCTCTCGTGTCGCTCGGCTCGGCCATGGCCACCATGGCGGTCCTCATCGGGAATTTTCCCGACGGCCAGGTGGACCCCAATTCTCTCAGTCGCGTGGTGCAGGGAGTTCTGACCGGGCTGGGATTCTTCGGCGCCGGGGTAATCCTGAGGGACTCCGGCGGGCACGTGAGAGGGCTGACGACGGCTGCCACGATCTGGACCGCGGCCGTCCTGGGGATCTTCTGCGGGCTGGGCCGGCTGGCAATTGCCGGGCTCTCGACGCTATTGGTGCTCGGCATCCTGCACGGCGGAGTTGCGGTGGAGCGGCTCGCAGAGCGCATCTTCAAGAATGACCAGGAGCCTCCGCCGGATGGCGCGGGCTGAGTGGGAGGAATCAGGCGTGCATTATCTGCTCTTCTACGAAGTGATCGAGGACTACACGCAACGGCGAACCGCCTACCGTGCTGCCCATCTCGATCATGCGCAACGGGCGGTGGAACGCGGCGAGCTGGTGCTCGGTGGCGCCCTGGATAGGCCTCTGGATGGGGCAGTTCTGTTGTTCCGCGGCTCCTCGCCTGCCGTCGCGGAGGACTTCGCGGCGGGCGATCCCTACGTGACCCATGGTCTGGTCAAGAGCTGGCGCGTGAGGGAGTGGGCGACCGTGGTGGGCGCAGGGGCCGAGGTCAAGCTTCCGAAGAAGACGGGGGATGAATGAGGATTGAGGGTAGCGCACTGCCGGAAATGACCCAGCGAAAACCTCAGGAGGAATCAGCCATGCCGCGCGCCACGCGAGCGGTCCTCGCCACCCTGTTCATCGCGGGACTCACCGCCTGCTCCGTGCAATCCAGGGATTCGACCGCGGAGGTCCAGGAGGCGGTGCGGGAATACTTCGCGGCAGTGAACTCTGCAGATCCCACCGCCATCATGAACCAATACAGCCGCAACTCGGAAGCCACGTCAGTCTTCGAGGGGGACATCGTGCGGGGCTGGGATCAGATCCGCAGGGAAACCGACAAGATGGCGGGAACGGCGGGGGAGGAAAAATGGTCTCCGGGCACTCTGGAAGTCATCCTTCTAGGTGAGGATCATGCCCTGGTGGTGGCTCCAGTGAACATCACGCTGCACTCGGCTATCGGCAGCGAAGAGGTGGAAGGTGCCTCGACCCTGGTGATGGAAAGGGTTGGCGGGAAGTGGAAAATCCTCCACGAGCATCACAGCATCAAGCCCTCGGAGCAGGAGGACGACTACAATTCAAGCCGGGGGTAGGCAGCCGACCCCTGGGCCGTGCCAGAGGAATGACTTGTGGATAACGAGAAAGCGACGAAGGAGGGAAGAACCATGATTACCGTCATGGGTGCGTCGGGAAATACGGGGAAAGTGGTGGCGGATCACCTGATTTCGGCGGGAAAGAAGGTCCGAGTCATCGGGCGCAACGCCGAGCGGCTGAAGAGGCTTCGGGAGCGTGGCGCCGAGGTCGCCACGGGGGACGCCGTGGACGTGGCATTTCTCACCTCCGCGTTCCGCGGGGCCGAATCGGTCTACGCCATGGTGCCGCCGGATTATACGCAGCAGGACCTGAGGGCCTACTATGCTCGCTTCGGCGAGTCGATCTCCCAGGCGGTGCGCAACTCCGGGATCAAGCGCATGGTTCTCCTGAGCAGCCTCGGCGGGGAGCTGAGCGAGGGAACCGGGCCGATCGCAGGCCTGCACGACCTGGAGGAACGCTTCAAGAAGCTGGGCGTGGACCTGCTGATTCTCCGGCCCGGATACTTCTACGAGAACTTCTATTCCGAGCTGAGCCTGATCAAGCAGCAGGGAATCAACGGCGGCGCCCTGGAGCCCGACGTGCCGGTGCCCATGACTGCGACCCGTGACGTCGGGGCGGTGGCCGCAGACGAGCTGAGCCGCAACGAATTCCGGGGCGTCACGGTGCGCGAGCTGCTAGGCCCCCGCGACTACAGCATGGCGGAGGCGACGCGCATTTTCGGTGAAAAGATCGGCAAGCCCGATTTGAAATATGTCCGCTTCTCGGATGCTGATTTCAAGGCCGCGCTGCTGCAGATGGGACTGACCCAGGGCATCGCGGATGCGTTGGTGGAAATGTCTCACGCCCTCAGCGCCAGAATCGTTCGCCCACTCGAAGGGCGCAACAAGCGATCCACCATGCCCACTTCCTTTGAGGCGTTTGCAGACCAGCTGGTCGCGGCTTACCAAGCTCTGTGAGTGCGCGTCGGGGTCGCCCCGCGTCCCATTCTGACGACCCTTGCCGAAGAGGCGTAAGCGTTCCCGGGACCGTTGCCGCGCCTTGAGCTCATCGTCCCTGCCGGCGGTGTTCAGGTGAGCGAGCCTGCAGTCGCCCTCACAGACTATCTGCTTATGGCCGAGTGCGGCTTGTCAACGCCCTCTATCACTTGATGGTGGGAGCCGCCCTGGCCGTGATCTTCCTGGGTGTGAGACGGCAGCCGCCCGGCAGCCTCGGGAGGCAAGAGGCATGCTGACGCGACGCGACCACTTCCAGAGCGACCGGTATCGGCATTACCGAAAAATGTTCCAGGACATGATCTGATTTCTGAAGCGTGGAGGGAACCACCCCTGAAAATCTGGATCGACGCTGACGCATGCCCCCAGGCCATCCGGGAAATCGTTTTCCGGGCCTCGAAGCGGCTGGAGCTGCCGGTCGTCTTCGTGGCCAACCGGGCCGTGCCGTCCCACCGCTCCTCGCTCATCACCAGCGTGCTGGTCGGGAAGAGCCTGGACGCGGCGGATGCGCACATCGCCGAAGCCGCGGAGCCGGGTGACATCGTCGTGACGGCGGACATCCCTCTGGCGGCCAAGGTGGTGGGCAAAGGTGCCACGGCCATCGATCCCCGGGGAGATGTGTTCAGCGAAGAGAATATCGGAGAGCGCCTGGCGCTGCGCGACCTCCTGCAGGGGCTCCGGACCGGTGGGATGGTGACTGGAGGGCCGGCCCCGTTCTCCAACACCGATCGGCAGCGTTTTGCCAACGCCTTCGACAAGCTGCTGACCGCGGCGATCCGCGGCGCCAAAGCCTGAGCCTGACCACCCGGCTCCTGTTGAAGCCATCACCGGGGAGTCGGGCTTGCAGGCACCTGGAAGCGGAAGCCGGGCTTGCACGGGATGACGGCTTGGGCTAAAAGGGGCGAAAGTCGTATCCGAAGCGCTGATGCCCGGCCCTGGGGAAGGCGGGGAATCTCTATCACTCGCGTCGTTGAGGTCCCGATGAAAAACAAGAATTGCTGGACGGTTATCGCCGTCCTGTTGACCGTGGGTTGGCTCGGGTCGGGGCCGGCGCTCGCCCTTCCGAAGCAGGAAGTCGCGGTGGTGCACACGAAGCACGGAGAGATCGTCTTCCGATTCTTCCCGGACCAGGCGCCGGGCCATGTCGCCTACGTGAAGGAGCTGATCCGGCGGGGCTTTTACGATGGGACGACCTTTCATCGGGTCATCCCCTTCTTCGTAATTCAGGGCGGGGATCCGAATTCCAAGGACGCCGATCGAAGCAATGATGGCGACGGGGAGGCGGATCGGAAGCTGCAGGCCGAGTTCAGCACCACTCTGCATTATCGACCCGGGACGGTGGGGATGGCACGGGATGTCGACCCTGACTCGGGCTCCTGCCAGTTTTTCATCGCCGTCGAGAACATCCCTCGCCTGGATGGAAAGTACACGATCTTCGGCGAGGTCATCTCCGGGCTGGAAGTGGCCCGAGCCATCGCCGGCCTGCCGCGGGACTTGAAGGACAATCCGCTCGAGCCGGTGCCGATGTCGGTCAAGCTGAAAATGATGAAGGTGCCGTCGGCAGTCCTCTCGGTGAAGGATGGGCCCAGTGGCGAAGTGCTGACCGGCCCCGGCAAGCCGAAGCCTTACGATCCCGGAGACGTTCTTTGGAAGGCGCCGGTGCTGGAATCCCGGGGTCCCGCGAGTGGCGCGGTCGACGCCCCGGCCGGCGAGCCGCTGGATTTGTGTGTCGGCGAAAAGGGAGAGGTGCTCGACGTCCGCTTCGTCCGGCTCGACCTGCCGAAAGCCTCGGAGCTCGAGAAACGCATCAAGAAGAACTGGCGGTTCACCCCGGCGCTGCTCGACGGACAGCCGGTGAAGTGCCGGTTTTCCATCGCCGGGCCGAAGTACCAAGTGATCCCCTCGGCAGTGCCCGGAACTCCGGTGGAATCCTCAAGCGAAGGTCTGACCCTGCCGCAAGTGATCGTGGTGGTGAGCCTTCCCGCCGAAGTGATGACCCCTGAGAAGACGCCGCTTCTGCGGCTGACTCTCGACCCTGCAGGGCAGGTGAGTGAGGTGTCGGTCCAGGCATCCTGCGGCGACAAGGCGCTCGATGAAGCTGCCGCGTCGGCGGCACGCAGCCTTGCATTCACGCCGGTGATGCGAGGCAAGGATCCGGTCTCCGTCTACCTCAACCTGACGGTGAAATGGCGGGAGGTCTCCGCCCCATGAGGCAGGCAGCGTGAGTGTCGCCAGCTCCGCATCGCCGGCCGCCGCGCGAGTCGCACTAGTCACCGGCGGATCCCGGGGAATCGGGCGGGCCATTGTCCAGGGGCTGGCGAAATCGGGTGTACGGGTCCACTTCACCTACCTCAAGGGGGTGGCCCAGGCGGAGGAGACCCAGCGCCTGGTGCGGGAAGCGGGGGGCTGGGCCGACTCGGCGGCCGTCGACATCACGCATGAGCCGGAGGTCGAGGCCTGGGTGAATGGCGTTGCCCGGCGCGAAGGACGCATCGACATCCTGGTGAACAATGCCGGCGAAACAGTGGACGCCCTGCTGGCCTTTCAGGAAGAGGCCGACTGGCGGCGGATGATCGCGGTGAATCTGGATGGGGTGCGACATGCCTGTCGGGCGGTGCTGCGCAGCATGATTGCCGAGCGCCGGGGACGCATCATCAACCTCTCCTCGGTGAGCGCCGTGACCGGACACGAAGGGCAGACGGCCTATGCCGCGGCGAAGGGAGGCGTCCTTTCCTTCACCCGCTCCCTGGCCCGCGAGGTGGGACCTCTGGGGATCACGGTCAACGCGGTCGTGCCCGGCCCGGTCGAGACGGATATGATGGCCGGTGTTCCAGAGGCGAAATTGCAAGGTTTGCTGGAAGCTATTCCCCTGAAACGGTTGGCGAGGCCGGAGGAGGTCGCTGCGGCGGTGATTTACCTGGCATCCGAGGCAGCCTCCTATGTCACAGGGGCCAGCCTGCGCGTGGATGGGGGATTGGGAATCTGAGCCGAGCGGTGCGCGGCGGAATCAGGAGAGGGTAAACATGGCGGAAGATTCGGGGCACTTTTCCGGAAAGACGCCGGACTGGCGCGGGCTTGCGGAGCACGAGAAGTACGAGCGCTTCGCCGACGAGACGCCGGAGGGATGGTGGGACCTGCACGGCACCGTGGGCGGGCTGCACGTGCTCAACCGGGCGAGGGTGGCCTATTTCAAGGAAAAACTGGGTGGCTTCGCAGGGAAGAGGATCCTGGATGTGGGCTGCGGCGGCGGCATCCTCTCCGAGTCGCTCGCCGGGGAAGGAGCGGTGGTGGTGGCGGTGGATCCCTCACCCGCCAGCATCAAAGTCGCGCGTGAACACTCGCTTTCCCGGGGCCTGCAGATCGACTACCGCGTGGGCTTCGCCGAGGAGATGGATTTCCGTGAAGAGTTCGACGTCGTGTTCGCGGTGGATGTCCTGGAGCACGTGCAGGATCTTGCCACCTCAATTTTCGCCAGCGCCCGGGCGCTGAAGCCGGGAGGCTGCTTCGGCTTCCTCACGCACAACCAGACGCTCGAAGCCTTCACGTTCATGATCTGGGAGCAGGAATACCGCCAGCGCGTCATGCCCAAGGGAGCGCATGATTTTCACAAGTTCATCACCCCCGAAGCCATGCGCGCCGCCCTGGAGCGCGCCGGCTTGAGCGGCGTGGAGATTCGCGGGCTCTCCCGCTCCGGCAGCGGTGACTCGTACGCCATCGAGGTCTCCGATGATGTCTCCATCAGCTACCTGGGGCTTGCGATGAAGCGCCCGGGCGGCGCCTGACTCGCCCATGTTGCCGCAGTCTCCCCCTTTCCGTTTCGTGGATCGCCTCCTGGAGCGCCAGCCGCGGCGCTGCGTGACAATCAAGGTCTTTTCGGCGGGTGAGGAGTGCCTTCACGGGAACGAGCAGGTTCCTTTTTCCCTGGTGACGGAGGCGCTCTGCCAGTCGGCGGCGTTCCTGGCCCCGGACGGAGCCCCCGGCCAGGGGAGGATTCTGAAAGTGGATCAGGCCGAGCTGACGGGAATCGTGAAAGCGGGGGAGACGCTGCGCATCACCTCGACGCTGCTCGAGCAGAGCGAGGCCGTGTTGAGGGCGGAGAGCCTGGGCGAGGTGGAAGGAAAGCAGGTCGCCCGGCTGCTGGTCCTGGTGGCCCGGTAGGGCGCTTCCACAACTTGCACCCGGGTCGAGCTCCCGGCACGATTCGGGGCTTCAGGCCCGCGGGTCTCGTCCCGAGCGCCGCAGGACCATCGCCGAGATCATCAGCGCGCCGCCAATGATCAGGAGCGCCCCGCTCCGTCCCGGGAATGGAACGGCGCTTTGCGGCGCGATCCACCACCAGGTCAGCCCGGCCAGCACCAGGGCGGCACCGCTGAGCGCCAGCCGCTGCGACCAGATGAGCGATCGCATCCGGCGATGCTCCCTCTCGAAAAACCCTGGCGTCATGAGCAGCGCCCGGTGGTACCGGTAGGCATCGCCCAGCTTTCCCAGGAGCTGAGGATGCCGGGCACGGTCCAATCCCTTCTTCCACTGGTCCAGTGCCGTCTCTTCGAGCCCTTCCCGCTGGACGTAGATGCACCCCAGGAGGAAATGGGCCAAATCCGAGGAAGGCGGCCGCTCCACCGCCTGAAGCAGATACTCGGTGGCCCCTTTCTGGTCTCCTTCGGCATGCTTCATCTCGGCCATTTCAAGCAGGTCCATGGGGGAGGAACGCAGGCGGATGAGCTTCTCCATGGCGTCCCTCGCTTTTTCCTGCCGTCCCAGGCGCTTCATCAGCTGGAAGTACTCCTCCAGGAGCGCTTCATCCTGGGGGTGCGAGGAGAGGGCCAGATCCATGAGGCGCTCCGCCTGCGAGTTACTTCCCCACAGCAGGCAGGCCCGGGCGGTCTCGGTGATGAAGGCCGGCGGGGTGTTGGGGTTGAGGACCACGCTGCGCAGCATCCGCTCGAGCACCATCCGCGGCGGTATCTTCCCTTCCCAGTCCCGGGTGGGAAGCTGCAGGAAGTAGGGATGGACGAAGTGCCTCAACAGGGCCAGGGCGCCGGGGAGCTGCGGGTGTCCAAGGGGAATCTTGACCAGGCGCCCCGAGGACCCTGCCAGCAGCCAGCCGCGCGGCACCGTGCGCCGGAATGGAGATTGGAAATGGGGGATGCGCAGCTCCACGGCATCCACCCGGGCCCAGGACATCCGGAAGTTGCGCCCTCCCTGCAGCCGCCGCAGGGGAGAGATCTTGGCCAGAAGTATTCCTGCCAGGGAAACGACTCGAATTCCGTCGCTTTCCATCTCCACGCGTTGGATCGAATCCAGGACCATCAGCGCGCACAGCAGGATTAACGGAAGCAGGGAAGCCAGCCGGGCCCAGGGACCCATCTCGTGGCCCACCGGATCTCCGACCACCAGATAGCCCAGCAGCAGGAGGAGCGAGAGGCTGAGTGCGAGCCAGAGGGGCGAGGGGACGACTCGGAAAGAAATCCGGTCTCCGGTGGGCAGATTCAAGGCAGCAACCGTCGAAGCAGAAGCAGGGTGATATCGTCGTAACGCGGGGCCTCGCCGCAGAATCCGAGAATGTTCTCCTCCAGCCGCGTCAGCCCCGCTTCACTCTCCAGGCGCGTGACCTCCTTCAGGCCGGCGATGAGTCGATCCTCGCCGAACTCCTCCCCCGCCGCGTTCAGGCTCTCGGTCGCGCCGTCGCTGTAGAGCAACAGCGTGTCTCCCGGGCCCAGCCCGGTCTCCTGCGCCGGATAGCTGATTCCCGGCACCACTCCCAGAACGGGTCCGCTTCCCATCAGGCGCTCCACCTCACCCGAGGCCGTGAGCTTCATGGGCGGATTGTGGCCGGCATTCACGTAGCGCAGCAGCCCTTCTTCCGGCTCCAGCTCGGCGAGAAAGAAGGAGATGAACTGGTTGGCGGAGAGGGTGCGGCTGAGATTGTCATTCAGCCGCCCGGCAATCTGCGCCAGGGGGCGGTCGGCCTCGGCGAGGCCGCGCAGCATCGCCTGGAAGTGGGACATGATCATGGCGGCTGGAAGGCCCTTCCCCGAAACATCGCCCACCGTAATCCACATGCGATTTCCATCCCGCGGCAGGAAATCGAAAGTATCCCCGCCCACCGTCCGGCAGGGGAGGTTGGCCCCGGCGATGTCGTAGCCGAGGACCGGCGGGCAGAGCCTGGGCATGAGGTTTCTCTGGATCTGCGCCGCCAGTTCCAAATCCCGCTGCAGCGCGCGCACTGCCAGAGACTCCTCGAACAGGCGGTTGTTCTCGATCTTCACCGCGGCGATATTGGCCAGGTTGGAGAGCAGCCGCAGGTCGGCAGGGGTGAAGGAGTTGCTGCGAATCCGGCTGTCCACATAAACCAGCCCGATCACCTCCCGGCTGTTCCAGAGCGGGACGCACATGGCGGATCGGATTCCCTGGGCCATGATGCTCTCGCCCTTTTCGAAGCGCGGATCGTGCATGGCATCCGAGGTGAGCACCGACTGCTTCCCCTTCACCACCATATCGGCGATGTGCCGGGACAAGGTGATATCCTCGCCGGCCCCCTTCTTTTCGTCCCGGACCACCTTCGGCTCCAGCGCCCCGCTCTTCGGGTTCAGCAGCATCAGGGTGCCACGCTCCGGCTTCACCGCCTGAAACACCAGATCCACGATGGAGAGGAGCAGCTCGTCCAAGGGCGCCGTGGCGACCAGTTGCTCGCCGGCCTTCTGGAGGATTTCCAGGGGGAGGCTGGTGGGACGCCGCTCCGGCAGCAGGGTGTTGCCACCCAGCGTGGTGGGATCGGTGATGAGCTGCTCCACGGGGACCACTGTCGTTCCGGCCACCGGGGTGGGCTTGTCGGTGATTTCCACTCTGTGCTGCGGCTCGGCATTGAACCAGATGTTGGCGCTTCCCAGGGTGATCCGATCCCCTTTTCGCAGCACCGTGGGGGTGACTACCTGCTGATCGTTCAACAGCGTTCCGTTCTTGCTCCCGGCATCTTTCACGAGGAATTGCTCACCCTGCCGATAAATTTCCGCATGCACTCGGGAGAGGGAAAGATCCGGCAGGACCAGATCGTTCTTCGAAGAGCGCCCGATCAGAATCCGCGGGATGTCGAGATCCCGACGATAGGTTTTTCCTTCCGCTGTTGCCACGACCACAAAATCCATGTCCAAAAGCCCCACAGAGAGGAAAACGCTCACTGAAGTATAGAGGCTCCGGTCAAAAAGGGTCAACCGGAATCCCCTTGAATTCAATGGGATTGGGCGGTAGATTGTATGCCTTGAACCCCCACGAATCGGAGAACTCTCTGCGATATTCCAGACTTCTCGCTCTCTTCATGTGTTTGGCGGGTCTCACGGCAGCCTCCGCTGGGCGCTGTCTCGCCACTCAAGTGCAGCCTGTGGCCTTGCCTGAGCTGGTCAAGCGCTCGGCAACCATCGTGCACGGCACGGTTCTGGAGACCCGCGTCCAATCCGAGGCCGGCGGAGGGCAGATCTTCACCTATGTCACCGTCTCCGGCCGCGAATTCTTCAAAGGAGGACCTCCGCAGGGATCGTCGATCACCTTCCGGCAGATCGGGGGGCAGGTGGGAGACCAGGTGGTATACGTCCCCGGCACTCCGCGATTTCACCAGAAGCAAGAGGTTCTCCTCTTCCTGACCGGCGATGATGCCGGCGGCTACCCCCAGGTGATGGGAATTTTCCAGGGCGCCCTTCGCCCGGTTTCCGGACCGGGAGGCGAGCGCCGCGTGGAAGGGATCGGGCCCGAGGGCAACACCAGCCTTCTTCCCGACCAGGCGCAGGGAAACGGGATCGACAAGAGCCCGGCGCTGGGAGGGAGCTTCAACGATTTTATGCAGCGCATCCGCAATCTGGTCAAGGCGCAGGCAGGCGGTCCCAAGCAATGATCCTGACGTCCGCACGCCCGGCGCGCCGCAGGGCTTTCACCCTTTTCCTGGGAGCCCTGGTCGCTCTCCTCCTGGCGCGGCCGGCCGCCAGCTACACGTTGATTCGCCGGGCGAGCTTTTCCAACCCCTCGGCTGCCTGGGCGACGCCGAGCCTTCCCCTTCCCATGTTGATCAGCTCAGCCGGCTCGGACAATGTGCCAGGGAGCGCCGATACCAATGCCATCATCGCAGCGCAGCAGACCTGGACGAACATCAACACCGAATTCTTCTCCTTCGCGGCGCCCACGGTGGGGACCGGAACGGCGCTCAACGCGACGGACGGCAAGAATTCCATCTTCTTCGATGAGACGGGCGCCAATTTCGGAGCGGGGAGCACGGCGATCGCTTTCACCGCGCTGAATTTCAGCGCCTCGACCGGGGTCATCACCGACGCCGATCTGCTGTTCAACGGCAGCACCCTGCTCTTTTCCGCGGCCACGCCGACTCCCGTCACAGTGCCGCCAAATCCGCCGACCTTCGACATCCAGAGTATCGCGACCCATGAGCTGGGCCACGTCCAGGGGCTGGACCATGCGGGGCTGATCAACGCCGTGATGTTCCCCATCGGGGCCGACGGGCAGCAGTACCAGATAGCTGGAATCCAGTTCGAGCGATTCCTCGCCTCCGACGACCGGATCGGGACCTCGCTTCTCTACCCGGAGACCGCCGGAGGCTCCGGGCTGGCGGGGTTGCAGGCCGGCGACGGCGATCTTCCCCGCAGCACGGGAAGCATCACGGGTACCGTCCTGACATCCGGTGGCACGCCGGTGCCGGGCGCGCATGTGGTGGCCCAGGATGCGAACGGGCTGGCTGTGGTGAGTGATGTCGGCAGGATCGACGGCAGCTACACCCTGTCGGGTCTGTTCCCGGGAATCTACCAGGTCTATGCGGAGCCGATGGACGGCGTGCTCTTCGAGCAGGATTTGAGTCAGAGCGATTTCATGAATGCGTTCGTGCCCTTCAACACGACCTTTCTCGGGGGCAACGCGTCACCGACGAACGTCACGGTGGCGGCGGCCTCGATCAATTCCGGCAACACCCTGAATCTGGGAAACCTCTATGGCGTCGAGGTGGAGGCCAATAATTCTTCGCTCGCTGCGAACCCGGTTCCCATCGCCAGCCTCACCTCCGGCATCGTCAACCCGGCGGCGGATGTGGACTTCTTCAGCTTTCCGGGCACGATCGGCGACACCATCAGTATCGACGTGGACTCCAGCGGTGATGGATGTCCCCTGGATCCGGTGATCACTCTGTTTTCAATCGACGGGAGCACCCAGCTGGCCACCAATGATGATTTCCTTGGGAAGGGCAACGACTCGCGGATGGTTCGCAAGCTCGCCGCGAGCGGGACGTTTTTCGTGAAGGTGGTGGATTTCCCGGATCCGAATCCATTCTGTCCCGATGACGGTCCGGGCTCTTTTTACACGCTGCACGTGGACAAGGCGCTGCCCGAAACGGAAAGCAACAACACGCAGGCAGCCGCCAATGCGGCGGCGCTGGGCCAGTATCGCGGCGGGGTGATCACCGCGTCAGACACCGATTTTTACAGTTTCACGGCGGACTACGGAGATCGGATCATCGCGGAGGTGAGTGCGAACCGGGCGGGATCGACGCTCAATCCGGCGCTGGCGTTGCTCAATGCCAGCGGCGTGGAACTGGCCAGCAACAACGACATCGATCCAGGCTCAGTACCGCCGAACCGGGACTCACTCGTCGATTTCACGTTCACCGCTCCAACACCGACCATCCCCTCCCTCCCGGCAACCTTTTACCTGCGCGTCACGGCCACCTCGGGCGCGGGGACAAACGCGTTTTACGTCCTGCATCTGGGCACGGACACGCTGAACACCAATTTCAGCGCCATCAACCCCCTGGGCGCGGGATTGGGTGGAACGTGGTCGGCGGATATCTTTCCCAAGTTCGTGACCCAGGGCAGCAGCTTCGACCTGATCGTGGCGGGAACCGGCATCCCTTTGGATCCGGCTGACTCCATCACCATCTCAGGTCCGGGAACGGTTTCTTTCCCTACGGCAGGTCCCGATTTCGGGTCCAACGCCCAGGGGTTCGACTTTCTGGCTTTCTCGGAGACCCTCAACGGCGTCCCGGGACCGCACACGATCTTCACGCAGAACGCCATGCTGAAAACGGCCCTGAGCGGAGGATTGGTGGTCAAGCCCGCCGCGGTGCCGCCCGAGATAGGGCAGATCCTCTTTGACGGGGGACAGATGGCTTTCCCGCCCGTGCCCGGCGCCGACACCTGGAACGTCTACCGGGTGAACCTGCCCCTGGTGGACGCCAATTTGAACGGCCTCGCCGACAGCTACGGATCTCCTTTCGCATGCGGGCGAACCTCTCCGCTCTTTGCCGATCCCGAAATCCCTCCTGTCGGAGGGGGATTCGCCTACCTCGTCGCCGGGAAGAACCTGGTTGGCGAAGGCACCCTCGGTTTCGCGCTCACCAGCTCCTCCACCACTCCGGAGCGTCCTAAATCCGCCCTCACTGCCACCTGTCCCTAACTATTCCTACAAATCGCCTGATCTAGGGCATTAAGGGCCTTGCCCGCCGCCCTCTTTCACCGTATGAAAATGGCTGACAGCCGCGGGATCGGAGAGGGCGAATCCCGGAGAAGCCGAGGATTCGAGGCCGGTCTGCACGCCGGAGGGATGACATTAGGGAAATTGGCCGAAGGGTGGCCCTGGGCCTCCTCCTGGTAGTCCTCACGGCTCCGGGCCAGGGGATTGCCTACGTGCCGATGCGCTTCGTGAGCCCGGTCCTTCCGCCTTCTACCTGGCCCCTGGCGAAACTTCCACTCGCCACGCTGATCCACTCTGCCGGCTCCGCGGACGTGTCGGGAAGCGCCGACATCCTGGCCGTGCAGGCGGCGCAGCAGGCCTGGAACTCGCAGAACACGTCCTACTTTTCTTTTGCTCCCGCCACGACCTCCAGCTCGGCCGCCGTCAATGACAGCGACGGGATCAACGCGATTCTCTGGGACGAGAGCGGCAGCTTCTTCGCCGCCGGTGACACGACGCTCTCCGCAACGATCATCCGGGTGGACTTGAGCACCGGCGTCATGCAGGACGCGGATGTAGTTTTCAACGGGGTCGCCGGGCTCTGGTCCGCCTCCAGTCCGACTCCCTCGGGCCGCTACGACATCCAGGCGGTGGCAACCCACGAAATGGGCCACCTGCTCGGGCTCGACCATTGCCCGGTCCTGAGCGCTTCCCTCTATCCCTATCTGCCGCCGGCCACCCAGGCCGCCCGAATCCTCGCCTCCGACGACCGGCGGGGGCTGGCGTTCCTCTACCCCGAGACGATGGGGCAGGTCGATCTCAGGGCTCCGGCGACGGGGGAAGGCGACCTCTCTGCGGCCACGGGAACCCTCGCGGGGCAGGTGCGCACGACCGGGGGCGCGCTGGTTCACGGAGCGTTGGTAACGGCGCAGGATGCCCAGGGGAGTATCCTGGCCTCGGCACTGACGTCAGCCGATGGAAACTATCGATTGACCGGGCTGCCCGCGGGGACGTACCAGCTCCTCGTTTCCGATCTTTCCGGGCCAGTGGAGGAGGAGGATCTTTCCGCCGGCTACGCGGATAATTTTCTCGCCGGCTTTCCGGCATCCTTCCTCGGCGGGAACGCGACTCCCCAAACCATTCCCCTGTCGGAAGGCACGTCGCTGGGCGGCCTGGATTTCACCGTGACGCTGCCGCACGTCGCCGAGAGCGAGCCCGATGACTCGTGGCAGAGCGCCCAGGAGTTGTCGCCCGGAACACCCGTCAGCGGCACCTTGAGCTCCAATTCGGATGTGGACTATTTCAGCCTTCCGATCTCGGCCGGGGATATCGCCTTGTTCGACGTGCGCACCGGCGGAGACGGCAACCCTCTGGATCCGATTCTGACGCTGTTCGATCCCAGCGGGATGCTGCCCCTGGTCTCGGTCGACGATACTCCCGGAATGGATCTGGACCCCCGTGTCGGCCGTCGATTCGCCGCGAGTGGAACCTATTTCGCACGGGTGTCGAGCGCCTTCCCCGAGGGAGGCGAGGGGTTTTCCTATGCGTTTTCGATGCAGGCCTGCGCCGCCGAATTGGAGCCCAATGGGACGAGTGCTACGGCCGGGAGCATCGCCCTCGGCGGGCGGCGCGGAGGAACGGCGGAGTCTGCGGGGGACGTCGACTGGCTCAAGTTCACCGCCAGAGCAGGCGATCGTCTCCATGCGGAGGTGACGGCGAATCGATCGGGATCGCCGCTGGATGCGAAGCTGACGCTCCTGGCGCCGGACGGCGTCACGGTGCTCGCCACGGCCCTCGACACCTTTGGAAAGGATCCGGCGCTGGATTTCACCCTGCCGGCTTCCCCCACGCTTGCGACCTATTTTCTCAAGTTGGAGGCGCAGTCCGGGGCGGGGTCGGCTGCCTGGTACTGTGCTGCACTCGACCGGACTCCGCAGCAGGTCCAGGCGAGCGCCGCCGCCGCGCTGGGCGCCGGCGTGACGGGAGTCTCGACCGATCCCTTCCCCCACACGGCCGCTCCGGGGGACAGCTTCGATCTAGTGATCGCGGGCCCCTCCCTTCCCGCGGATGCCGCAATCCTGGCAACGGGAAGCGGGGTATCGGCCACCCCCACTTCAGGGTCCCCCTACGCGCTCGACGCCCAGGGAAGGGGAGTGAAGGCGTTTTCAGTTTTCGTCTCTCCCTCGGCCGTTCCGGGGAGCCGGTCCTGGCTCATCCAGGATGGAAGGGGCGGGGGTTCCGTGCTTTCCGGAGGGCTGGTGGTTCGCCCCATTGTTGCGCCGGGAGAAGTGGCGGCGGGAACGCTGACTCCGATCCACTGGGTCTCAGGCGAGCTCGCCTGGGGACCGGTTCCTGGAAGCCTCGGTTATGACCTGTATCGCGGGGCTCTCCCGGGGCTCGTGGATGCGGACGGAAACGGCGTGGCGGACGGTTATGGCGGCCAGCTGGCTTGCGGAATCGCCGAGCCGGTTGCGGTGGATTCCGCCGTTCCCGCTGTGGGCAGCGGTTACTACTATCTGGTGGCGGCGTTCAACTCCACCGGCAAGGGATCGCTCGGGCATGCCTCGAACGGCCTGCTTCGTCCGGCAAACTCCCTCAGCCCGGCGTGCCCCTGAAAAAAAACGGGAGCGGGCCTCCGAGCCCCGCTCCCGAATCCCCCTCTCTTCCCTCTCGCAAGGGATTGTGGCTACTGCACGTGAATCGTGACTTCCTGCTTAGGAAGCACGCCGCCGTCGAAGGTCACGCGGATAGTGTAGGTGCCGGGAGTCAGAGTCTTGGACTGAAGCGTGTAACGATAGTGGTTGGCGGAGGAATCGTACTTGAACCGATCATCGGGGTTCGAATTCCCCGAGGACAACCCGCCACCCGAGCTGATGACGCCCTCCTTCTCAAGCTCCAGGCGCGCCGTCAGATCTCCCACGAAGCCGCCGTCGCATGAGACCCGGAACTTCACGGGAATCGTCTTGGTCCCGTTGAGCACGCTGCTCCCGTCATTGTTAATGGGATCGAGGAAGCCGGCGAAGCTAGGCTTGTCCAGAGTAATCGACACCGTCTCCGATGTGCCCACCACCACCAAGCTCGCGTCCAACAGCTCGGCGTACACCGACACACTGGAGCTCCCAAGCGGCGGCACGAAGGTGATCTCGGGGATCGCGGTCGTGGATGTCACCGGCCCGCCGGCGGTGGGAATGGTCCACTGATAGCGCACCGTGAGCAGCGCCGGATTCGGATTGAAGGTCGCCGTTACATGCACCGTCACCGAATCCCCAGCTCCAGAATGGCAAAGGTCAAGGCTCGTAGCGCCGTCCTCCAGCGTGAGCACCGGGTCGCGGTGGCAGGGGACGTACTGGGAAAGGGTCGGAGTGCTGCCGCGCACCCGGGTGGGATCGGCGGGAAGCGAATCCGGAATCGGGCCCAGGATGATCGAGCCGCACGGACTGCCGTCGGTCAGGATGCACTCAGCCGCCACGGTGGTGATGTCCCCGAAGCTCGAATTCTCGTCGTTCGCGCGACACAGCCCCAGCGTGGGATCGAACGCGCCCGGCACGTCCATCACGAACTGCAAATCCTGCGTCCCGCCGTTCTGGGTCGTCGTCTTGAAGGTCAGACCCTCAAACTCCTGCAGCGTGAAAAGCGCGGCATTGGGGTCGCCCCCCACCGAGAGGCCGGAGCCCGCCGGGAAGCGGTTGGGGCTGACCGAGGAAGCAAGCTGCGAGAAGACCGTCAGCTGGCCACCGGTGTTCACTTCCCCCGTCAGGTTGAGATGGTTCCCGACGGTATCGGTGAAGACCATCTGGCCGGTGACCACCCCCGGCGTGAGCACGGTGGTCTCGCCGGTGGCGGGCAGTGTCAGGATCTGGCCGCTGAAGCGCAGATTGTCCACCACCGCGGAGGAAGTGAAGAGCCCGTCCCCCACGTCGCCGGTCGAAAAAGTCAGCGTTATGGTCGTGCTCCCCGCCGTGATCGGAACGAGCGTGGTCAGGGTCCCGGTTCGGCCGGCATCGGCGCATAGGGGGAGCCCGCACGGCTCGTCGTTCACCAAGTCGAAACCGGTTCCTGCCAGCGAGAGCGCGGAGTTGAAAAAGACCGTGTCCACCGTCACGTCATTGCCGAACGCATCCTCGGCGACCTGGCGCGTGCCCCCGGCGTCGGTAATGGTCGCTGTGAAGAAATCGTTGAAGCCCAATCCGATGAACTCAGGAAACTCGTACGACAGGAAGTCGAAATCGAAGGCGATGGCGTTGGCCCCCACGGGAACGCTCAACGTCACAGTGATCGTGGCGGTGTCGTCCGGCGCTCCCACCGTACCGTAGTCCACGTCGCCAAACTCCGCCGGGTGGAACAGGTCGCCGGAGGAGAGGGCCACGAACGATCCCCCCTTCGTGGGAAGGACCGTGGTTCCGCCGGGGAGGTAAGCGCTCAGCACAGTGATCTGGCTGGGGAAGTCCGGGTCGACGTCGGCGGCGGAGGTCGAGAGCACCCCGGCATCGACCGTGAGCGAGGTGACGCTGGCCAGCGTCGTCGGGTCATCCACCAGGGCGTTTTTCAGGTCAGTGTCGGTGACGGCTCTGGCGGATCCGGGGCAGAGAATCAGGCCGGCGAAAAAAGCGCAGGTTCCTCGGAACATGACTTTCATGGGGTACTCCTGAGATTTCAGTGCCGTTTCTTTTACAAGGACAGCAGAGGAAGGCACCCGAGCGTGTTCGGAATTGTTCGAAGCATTTCGGGGCACACCCACCCGCCAGAACTTTGAACACTCTAATACGGTGACGGGGTGGAATGTCAACGAAAATCCTTGCCTGGAGCGGATTCTGGAAGGTTTGTTCAGCGGGCCCAGGCGGCCACTTTGGCGGCATCGGCCTTGCGGCCCGCCCGGTCCAGGCCCTGGGAAAGCACGACCAGGTCGGCTTTCAAGTCGGGGCGAGAGAAGAATCTCTGCGCGGCGGCGGGGTCCGGGAGCTCGCCGGAGAGCTTTTCCAATACCTGCAGCGCCTCCCCGAGCTGGCTGCCCGCCTGGTCCGCTCGACCTGAGGAAAGCGCGCAGAGCCCGCGAATGAGATGAGCCTGGAAGAAGGGCTCCGACGCGGCGTTGGCTCCGTCACGGGCGAGAATCTTGGTCGCGGCGGCCTCGGCTTCCCTCTCACGGTTGGCGTGCATCGCCGCGCGCGCCAGCGCCACCTGAGAATGCAGGATGAGCGTGGAATTGCCCAGCGAATCCGCGTCCTCGGCGGACTGCTGCAGCTCCTTCAGCGCGGCAGCCTCTCCGGCGAGGGCCTGGGCGAGTCCCAGACCGATCCGTGCTTGAAGCGTCAGAACCGAATCCTGACTGCGTCTGGCGAAGTCCAGGGCGCGGCGGAACTCCGCGGCGGCGTCGGGAAGCCGTCGCTGCCGCAGCCGGAGGCCGCCTTTGACGCAGAGGACATCGCTGATCAGGGACTCGTTCTTGAGGGTATCGGCGATGCGCCCTGCATCGGCGATCTTGGATTCCGCTTCCTCCAGCCGCCCCAGCCTTCCTGAGAGATCGGCGGAAAACTTGTTCGCCAGGACGAGGTTGTACTGGTCCTCCGAGGTGCCGATGAGCTTGAGAGCCTCGCTCAGGCTGGCACCGGCCGCCCGGTAGTGCCCCTGGTTGATGTACAGCTCCGCCAAGTTCAAGGAGAGCGCCACGAGCACATCCAGGTCGTCGATTTCCCTCGCTAGCTTCATGCCCTCCAGATAGCTGTCCAGCGCTTTGTCATCCGCCCCCTCGACCATTTGTAAGTTACCCAGATCCACCAGGCTGCGGAGAATGCCGTCCTTGTCTCCGGTGGCACGGCGTTTTTCAAGGGCCTGCTGATAGTAGACCTCGGCGTCGGCGTAGCGTCCCTGAGCGGAATAGACGCTGCCGATATTTCCAAGATTGGCGGCGATCAGCGGCTCATCACCGATCTCCCGAGCGATGCGCAGCGACTCCTGGTGTGCCTTCAGCGAGTCCCCGAACCGCCCCGCGTCCAGGTAGATGCTCCCCAGGCTCTCCAGCTTCGCGCACTCCCCGTTGCGATTTCCGATGGAGCGGTCGCTCTGAATGGATTCCTGCACGGCGTTAATTGCATCATCGAACTTACCGGAGCGACGATAGGCCTGCGCGATGTTGTTTAGGCTATTGGCGTAACCCTTGAGATCGCCGATGCGCTTCTTGATCTCCGCCGATTGCCGGTAGTACTGAATGGCCTCCTCATCCCGCCCCATCTGGTAATAGACTGCTCCGAGGCCGTTGAGCGCCGTCGCCTTACCTTCCTCGTTCTGCGTCTGGTCCTGGAGTCCCACCGCGCTGTTGAAGCTCTTGAGGGCGGCATCGAATTCTCCCAGGCGGAACTGGGCGCGGCCCAGACCGAAATAGGCGGCGGCGTACTTGTCGTCCCTTTGGATGGCTTTCTGGTAGTTCACCACCGCCTTGTCGTAATCGTCGGCCTGCTCTTCCGCGGCAGCGAGGCTGAAATAGCTTTCGGGATCGTTGGGATAGAGCTTGACCAGTTCTTCATAATTTCGGATGGCACCTGGTAGGTCGTGCTTGAGTGAGGCCTGCAAGGCCTTGATCACGAAGGTTTCACGCTCCGAAGCCCGCTCCAGATGGCCGACGGCCGTGTCCAGGCTCGCCGCAGCCTCAGGATCGCGGCCCAGCGATTGATACGCCTCTCCCAATCGCGCATGCGCCAGTGTGAATTCTGCGTCGAGCGCGATGGCGCGCTTGAAGCCCTCCACGGCTTCCAAATAGCCGCCGCGGTGCAGCTGCTCCACCGCGGAGGTGTATTCGCGCACGGCCGGCACTGAGGCAGAGATCACTTGCTGCAAATCCTTCGGGCGCTCCTCCTGAATCTGAGCGGGGGTGGCTCCCATGCTCTCGCGCACCTGCCGGGCCAGAGTGTCGACCAGTCCCAGGAACTCCTTCTCTCCCTGGGCCGTGACTTTGAAGTTAGCTCCCTGGACGGCTTCCTGTCCCTTAATCCGAAAGACTTCCGCATCCACTCTCAGCGTCTCCCCCATAGAGGTAAAGGTCCCCGTGAGCACCATCTGGGCATCCAGAAACTCCGCCACCTTGGTCAGTGTCCCGGCGTCGAATCCCTTCAAGTCTCCCAGGTGCAGGTCATTCAGGATCTGCGCCAGGCGGGCGGAGCTGACCACCCGGATGCCGCGCGCCTGGGCCAGGTCAGTGGTGAGAAGGTTTGCCAGGCCGGCCCGCAGCCAGTCGCTCTTGGGATCGCCGGTCAGGTTCTGGAAAGGGAGGACTGCGATCGAGGAAACTTCACCCAGGGCGGCGGGCCCCGCGCCGCGCCCCAGGCTCAGAACGCCCTTCTGGAAAAGCGCACTCAAGGTGATGCCGGCGACCAGGAGCAGCCCCAGAGCCGCCAGGAGTCCACGGCGCTGCCGCGCCAGGGCTCCCAGGTATTCCCGGCTCAAACCCGGCGCCTGCCGCTTCTGGATGTCCGCCAGGATCTCGTCCACATTCACGTAGCGGAAGGCCCGCTCCTTCTCCAGACAGCGGAGAATGATCTTCTCCAGGAAGGTGGGAATGTCGGCCTTGATTTCGCGCGGCTTGCGGGGCTTTTCCGACAGGCGCTTGTACATGGAGGAGGCGACGCTGTCGGAAGTGAAGGGGAGATCCTTGGTCACCATTTCATAGAAGATGAGGCCCAGGGAGTAGATGTCGCTGCGCACGTCGAGCCGCTCGCCGCGCACCTGCTCGGGGGACATGTACTCCGGAGTGCCAATGAGAGCGCCGGTCCGGGTGATCCCGGCGGTCTCGCCGGAGAAGGCGATCCCGAAATCCATGATGTGCGCGACCCCGTCGTGGTCGATCAGAATGTTCTGCGGCTTCAGATCCCGATGGACCACTCCGGCCTCATGCGCTGCTTTGAGCCCTTCGCAAATGCCCCGGATGATGGGTATCGCCTTCTCCTCGGGAAGCGGCCCCTCCTCATCCATGAACTGTTTGAGGTTCTTCCCCTCCATGTACTCCATGGAGATGAAGCGAGTCCCTTCCACGTCCCCCAGATCGTGGATTCGGCAGACGTTCTTGTGAGTCACTTTGCGGGCAAGCGTAATTTCGTGCTTGAAGCGATCCACCAGATCGGGATCTTCCAGCAGCTCGGGTCGAATCATCTTGAGGGCGACGAGGTGATTCAGCTCCAGGTCCCGGGCCTTCCAGACCTCCCCCATGCCCCCTTTTCCCAGGCGGTACAGGAGCCGGTAGCGAGGGCCGAAGGCACGGCCTGGCTCCTCCTCCGCGGGCGGGGGGGAGGTGCCGCGTCCGTGGGTCCTGGTTCCGGCCAAGGAAGATTCGGCGGATGAGGCGCCTCTGGAGCCGGAATCAGCGCGGAGCGGCTCTCCGCAAGAGGCGCAGAAGCGGGAAGTATCCTGATTGGGAGTGTCGCAGTGTCTACAGTTGGTAAGAGCCACCCGCGCTCCGTTGGGGGATTCGGGGGGAGGGAAACGACCAAGAAGCCATTCTAGGACCCGGCCGATCCCGGCGTCAATGAATCAGGCGGGTTTCAGGCGCGGGAAGGCGGCCTCGAAGTTGCGGGTGGTCAGCTCTCCCATCATTTCCGGGGCGACCTGGCGCAGCTCCGCCAGGCACCGGACCACCTCCAGCACCCGGGCCGGCTCGTTTCGCTGGCCCCGGTGGGGGTGAGGAGAGAGGAAGGGCGCGTCGGTCTCGGTGAGCAGGGCAGCCTCGGGAACGATCGGGGCAATCCGCCGCAGGGATTCGGCATTCTTGAAGGTGAGAGAGCCCGAGAAGGAGATTCGAAAATTTCGCTCCAGAGCAAAATCCGCCATGGCCCGATTGCCGGAGAAACAGTGGAAGACACCTCCTACCTCTGAGGCGCTCTCCTCATCCAGAATCTTCAGAGTGTCTTCATGGGCTTCCCGCGTGTGGATCACGATGGGCAACCGGCGTGCGCGGGCCAGTTGGATCTGGGCGCGAAATGCCTCGCGCTGGATTTCGGGAGCTGAGTAGTTGTAATGGTAATCGAGGCCTATCTCGCCGATGGCCAAGAGCCGGGGATGGGAAAGAATTCCTTCCAAGCGCTGGCGCAAGCCGTCATCCCACAGCCGGGCGTCGTGCGGATGCAGGCCCGCCGTGAAATAGACATCCGGATGCTTTTCGGAGAACGCGCGGGTGGCGTCGACGTCACGGACGAGCGACGCGATGCACAGCAGATGGCGCATCCCGGCATCGCGCGCCCTCTGCAGAACTTCATCCCGGTCGGCGTCGAAGGCGTCCAGGCAGAGGTGGGCGTGGGAATCGGTGAAGACCATCCTCAGCGGACCGTCGCGCCCACCGTGACCGCCTCATCGAAGGTGACGATGGTGGCGCGCCCCTCGGCATCCTCGGCCGCCAGCAGCATGCCGCGCGACTCCACGCCGCGGATGGTGGCGGGCTTCAGGTTGGCCACCAGAACGATCTGCTTTCCCACCAGTGACTCCGGGGCGTACTTGTCGGCGATGCCGGAGATGATTTGCCGGACTTCGTCTCCCAGATCCACCTGAAGCTTGAGCAGCTTTTTCGCCCCTTCCACCTTTTCGGCGGCGGTGACCTTGCCCACCCGCAGGCGGATCTTGCGAAATTCCTCGATATCGATTGACGCTTCGTCCACGTTGGTCTCCCTCGCGATAGGGGCCGCCGGCTTCGCGGCCGTCGGGGTCTCGGTGCCCAGCCGTGCCAGGTAGGCTTTCTTGTCGATGCGCGGGAACAGACTCTCTCCCTTGGCGATTCGGGTGCCAGGAGCCAGCCGCCCCCATTCGAACTCCGTCAGGCTCTCTTCGGCGGGATCCCGCTGTAATCCGAGCTGGCCCCATAAGGCCCGCGCCGCGCGCGGCATGACGGGAGAGATTAGCAATCCCGTCACGCGCAGAGCTTCGGCGGACTCGTACAGGACCCAGCCAAGCTCGTCCCGCCGCGCCGGGTCGGCCGCCAGCTTCCACGGCTCCTTCTCCACGATGAATTTGTTGGTGGCCGAGACCAGCTCCCAGACCCGTGCCAGAGCGCCGCTGAAATCGTAGTCCTGGAAGCCGGCAACCATCCCGTTCCAGGCCGCCTGGGCGGCAGGGGCGAGCCCCTCTCCCCGAGGCGAGTGCGTTCCGGGATCGGGCACCACGCCGCCAAACGAGTTCTCCAACAGCTTCAGCGTGCGGCTTGTCAGGTTACCGAGGTCATTGGCCAGATCCGAATTACACCGCTCGATCAGGGCCTCGTCGGAATAATTCGCATCCTGGCCGAAGGCCATCTCGCGCATCAGGAAGTAGCGCACTGCGTCCACACCGAAATCATCAAGCAGCGAATTCGGCTCGATGACGTTGCCGCGCGACTTGGACATCTTGGCAGCGTCCCTGAGCCACCAGCCGTGGGCGACGACGCTCTTCGGCAGGGGGACTCCCGCCGCCATCAGGAAGGCGGGCCAGTAGACCGCGTGGAACCGCAGGATGTCCTTGCCCACCAGATGGACATCGGCGGGCCAGTAGTGCCGGAACAGCTCCTGGTCTGAGGCGTAATCGAGGGCGGTGATGTAGTTGGCCAGCGCATCGAACCAGACGTAGAAGATGTGCTCGGGATCGGAGGGAAACGGAATGCCCCAGCGAAACGAGGTCCGGCTGAGGCTCAAATCCTTCAGCCCCGACGAGACGAACGAGACGATCTCGTTGCGCCGGGTCTCGGGGACGATGAACGACGGGTTGTCGGCGTAGTGCTTCAACAGCGGCTCCTGGTAGCGCGACAGCCGGAAGAAGTAGCTCTCCTCCGAAAGGCGCTGCACCGGGTGCCCCTGATCGGGGCACTTCCCCTCGACGATCTGGGACTCAGGATAAAACGCCTCGCACCCCTTGCAGTACCAGCCCTCATAACGCCCCTTGTAAATGTCGTCGCCCCGGGAAGTGATCTCCCCGAACAGCTTGAGGACCCCACGCTGGTGGCGATCCTCGGTCGTCCGGATGAAATCGTTGTGGGTCATCCCGAAGCGCTTCCACAAGGCGTGATAACGCTGCACCACCTCGTCGGCCAGGGCAATGGGGGTCAGCCCCTTGGCGGCGGCGGAGTCCTCAATCTTCTGTCCATGCTCATCGGTGCCGGTGAGGAAATAGACCTCCTCGCCCCGCAGTCGGTGGAAGCGCGCCAGCACGTCGGCCACCACCGTCGTGTACGCGTGCCCGATGTGCGGCGCGTCGTTCACGTAATAGATGGGCGTGGTGACGTAGTATCGGCTCATGACTTGTGGAACTCCTGGCTGGCCACCCGCTGCACCTCCCGCAATGCCACTCCCGTCTTCAGCGCCGCGGCGCGGCAATCTTCGTATTCGGGAGTGGCCTGGACGACGGCTCCCTGGAACAGAGACACCTTGATCCGGATAGAGCCGAAGCGGGTCTTCACCTTGCGGATCTCGCGGCCCAGCTCCACCCGATCCATCCGCTGGTAGCGGAACCCGATGGTGGTGGTCTCGCGGAAGATCTGGGTGGCAACTTCGTCGAAGCGGTCGTCGTGGACGATGACGGTCACCAGGGTTCCGGGCCGGTTCTTCTTCATCTGGATTGCCGTATAAAAAACTTCCAGGGCTCCGGCGGCGAACAGCCGCTCCATCAGATAGCCGTACACCTGAGGATTCAGGTCGTCGATGGTGGTCTGGATGACCGTGACCTTTTCGAGCAGAGCCACAGGCTCATCCAGCTCTCCGAGTAACCCCCGAAGTAGATTGGGATGGTCCGGCGGATTCCGTGTGCCGGCGCCGTAGCCTACCTTGTCGATGCGCAGCGGCGGGAGAGGGCCGAATTCGTCGGCGAGGGTCGCCACCAGCGCCGCTCCCGTTGGCGTGACCATCTCTCCCTCCCAACCTCCGCCGTATACCGGCTTGCCCTTCAGGATCTCCACTGTGGCGGGAGCCGGTACCGGGAAAATGCCATGCTCGCAGTGGATCACACCCGAGCCCGTGGGAAGCGGGGAGACGATGACACGATCCACGCCAAGCTCTTCGAGGCAGATGCACGCTCCCACGATGTCCACGATGGCGTCCACGGCCCCGACTTCGTGGAGGTGGACCTTCTGGACGGGAACTCGGTGCACCCGCGCTTCGGCGTGCACCAGGGTTTCGAACACGCCAAGGGCCCGGGTCTGGACTCGATCCGAAAGCCTGCTGCGTTCCACGATCTTACGAATCTCACGCAATCCGCGGTGTTGCTCTCCCCGCGGGTGCTTATGCGGATGGGCTTCAGGCCCGCCCGAATGGGCATGGAAGCCTTCGTGGGAATGGCCGGTCTCGTTCTCCGAGTGCGCAGGGGATTCCCGGTGCGAGTGGCCCGGGCGCGAGCCGCGCGCCGCGGACGGAATGCGCACCTCCACCTGGGTGCCCCAAAGGCCCGAGCGCAGCACCTTCTGCGAGGCGAGTGAGTAACCCTTCAAATCGAGCCTGGCGAGCTGGCGCTTGAGGGAGGCCAGGGGGACGCCCAGGTCCACCGCAAGTCCGAGGAACATGTCTCCGGAGATCCCGGAAAAACAATCGAGATAAAGGACCCGCCGGGCGCCACCCGGAAGCCCGTAGGGCGAGGCATTCCGTTTCAACGAGGGCCTGTCCTTTCTGAAGAGAATGGACGCTTTCGGGCTGAGGGAGTCGAATGCTACCGGCGCGCCGGAAGGCTGTCAAGGCGCAGCGCTCGGCGGTGCCGCTCCGCTCTCTTCCGCGCCCTGAGCCGGAGACTGGGAAATCAAGCCCAGGTGAGGATGCCTCGACCGGGAGGGCTCAGAACGTGAATCGCGCCTGAAAGGTTCCAGGGCCGGCGGAAAACTGGACGCTAAGCGAGGGCTCCGCTCCGGACTTTGCGTGCGAATCGGAGAGCATCTGCCCAATGGTGAAGCCGGTCACGAGCCCCAGAAACACGTCCGGCGCCCAGTGCTTGTCGGCCGCGAGACGCTGGTATCCGGTCAGGAAAGCGCCGGCGTAGAGCAGGCTGGCCCCGCTCATTTTCCCGAACCGGACACCCGGCCCGTCTCCTTCGTAGATGGTGAGGTACTGGCGACTCAGAATTGGGACGACGCAGGCCGCGAGGGCCGCGTCGCCTGAGACCCCGTGACCCCGACGGGCGAAATAGTTGATGTCGTTCCCCACATCTGGACGCTCGGTGGCCAGGACTGCCTGGCCAACGCCGGTGGCGATGCCGGTGTACCCCATCGACTCCAGCAGGAGCACGGCGGTCTCCTTCTCCCGTGGATTCTTGGTGATGAAGGAGGAGCCATACGCGATCAGGGCGAGGGTGGGGGCAAAGGCACCTTTTCCCATCAGCCGTACCTGATCGACGAACGCTTCCTCCTGGGGATCGGTATGGTCCTGGACCCAGTTCCGGATGTCCTCTCGGTAGAGGTAGAGGATGCCGGTGGTGCCAACCGTCAGGGCGACCTTGATAATTCCATTTCGATCCAGGTGCGCCGGTCGGGTTACCAGATAGCGGGCGTCCAGGCCGATCTGCTTCCATCCGTAAGGGTGAGCCAGATCCATGGGTTGCGGTGCCGGGTCATTTCCTGACGCGGGTAGGGCCGCTCCCGGCCCCTGATCGGTCTCACCCGCTGCTCCGGCAGCCTGAACCGGAAAGGGAAGCGGCAGAAGGCCGATGAGCAGGATGAGGTGCAGGCGGATGAGAGCGGAACCCGGCGTCACCCTTCCACCCGCTCGAACGAGCCCAGCTGGGCTTCGTGAGACGTCAACGCCTCGAAGCGACGATCCAGGATTTCATACTCCCGGGAGTGGATCCGGCGGAACGTCTCGAAAGCTTCCCGGGAACGCCAGCGGTCGAGGGTCAGGTACCGGGTTGGATCGTTCGGATCGCGACATAGCTCCGTGCCCAAATAATCCGGGCTCTGGGCGAAGAGGGTCGCCCATTCACCCTTGCTGCCGTAGGCGAGCTCGAACTCCCGCTTCATTCCAGGCCGGGGACTAAACTCCCAAACGATCAGGTAGGTCATGACATCCTGTGCCGCAGTTACCGCTGCTGCGTAGCCACGGGCTCAAGACGGGGCCAGCTGCCTGCACAGCCACCTTACCACGCTACGGCGCGGCCCCGGCTCTCAGGGGTCGGCCCGGTCAGGCAACGGGCCACGATGAGCATCCTCCTCACGCGACCGCGGGACCAGCAGATCCACATCGCGCATCTCGCGGGAGGCATCGAGCTATCCTGTTCCCACTTTTCAGTCAAGACTTTCGGTAGGATTGTGGTGGAATCGAAGGGGCTCAGAACTCGCACTCGGCGCGAATTCTGCTGAATTATTCCAGACGTCAGTGAACAACGGTCTCGCTCTCTTCGTCGCCTAAGTCCATACTGTCCAAGGATCTCTGGATAAACGAAGCCTGCTCGAATTCCCGGGTTGCCTGCTCTATCTTGCCCATTTTCATGTAGATGCGACCTAGATTGATGTAAGGAAAGTGGCGCGGCTCATAACGAGCGGCCCCCTTGGCCTTCTCCAGCCAGGGAATCGCTTCCTCCATTCTTCCCAGGTGCACCAGGTAGGAGCCGATATCGTTGTAAGGGTTGCCGAACTCGGGGTCCAACTGAATCGCCCGCTCGCATTCCATGATGGCGTCGTCATACCGCCCTAGAAAGGAGTAGGTCCATCCCAGGAAGGTATGGGCCTCCGCCGTGGGATGCTCCGCAATGGAGTCTTTGTAAAGTTGAATCGCGCCCTGAAGGTCCCCTCCCATCTGTTTTTCGTAGGCCGCCTTCAGCAGATGCGCGGCGCGGTCAACGTTCCGTTCCTGTTCCATCATGGACTGCCTCATCCTCTCGAGATACCCCTAAGCCGTGCAAATTTCAAGCAATAAAACTCTTCGCCCGGCAGGCTTATTTCCGGGAGCGGCTCTCCCGGGAAGGGGTTACCGCGTCCCGCGGCTGCGGAATTCCTCCAGCACCACGATTGCCATCCACGCAAGCGCTGCCAGCCCGCCCAGCATCAAGTCCTGTTGCCCGTGAGACAGCGGGTACTCCCGGACATAGGCCCCGAACCCACCCAGAGCCCCCAGGACTGCCAGCATACGACAGACCGGTAGGGCGGCACGCAGCGGGGGACTCCCCTTGAGCGCGGAAAGCAGTCGAACCAGCAGCCCGAAAAGCCCGCCCAGGAGTAGGGCCAGACTGAGAAGGACTCCCGCGTCGTGAAGCGAGTCGCTTCCCAGGCCGAGCATACTCAAAAGGCTCCCGGACAACACTTTCGTTCACGAAGTACGGCGCTGCACCGCCGAGATCGCGTAAAAGGAGAAGCCAAAGAGTATGAGGATAGGAAGAGCCAGGCTCCAGGGCCCGGGATTGGCCCGCCGGAGATAAATCCAAAGCCCCGTGGAAACCAGGACGGTCACCAGGGCAAGGACCGATACGCGAGTGGGAAGCGGCAAGGCCTTGTCCAGGAGGCGGCTATGCCGGCAGCCGTACAGCGAGTAAATCATCAGTCCGAGCGCCAGCCAGCCCAGAAACCGCCACCAGGTGATGGTCGGGAGACCACGCATCAACCAGATGCAGGAGGCAATTCCTGCCAGAGCAAACTCGGTGCGCACCACTTCGGGAATCGGGCGGCCCGTGAGTTTTGCCCCCAGGGCCACCACTGAGAAGCACGTGCCGGTCAGCGCCAGGAGCAGAACCACGAGGATCTCCAGACGGCTTCCCCAGTCCACCGCGTTCCGGAAAGCCCCCGGAAGATACCAGAGCAGTGGCAGCCAGATAGGTAGCAGCGGAATCCAGGGGGTTTTGAAGGGGCGCGGCCTCTCGGGATCGGTGTGGCGAAGCACGATGATCCCCAAGCAGACCAGAACAAATGCGAAGAGCGTCCCGATGTTCGTGAGCTCGATAATCTCGTCGATGGAGGCGAAGGCGGAGAAAAATGCCACAAAGATTCCGGTCCACAGCGTGGTGACGTGGGGGGTACGGTAGCGGGGGTGGATGGCCGCGAAGATTCTCGGAAGCAGGCCATCGCGGGACATGGAAAAGAAGATGCGAGGCTGACCCAGCTGGAAGACCAGGAGCACCGCCGTCATCGCCACCACGGCTCCGAAGGAGACCACCCCCGCGGCCCAGTCCTTCCCGATGAACGAGAGGGCCTTGGCCAGCGGGTCTGCGATGCCGAGATCGGTGTAAGGGATGATCCCGATGAGGACGACGGCAACGGCGATGTAAATCACCGTGCAGATGAACAGCGACCCGATGATGCCGATCGGGATGTCACGCTTCGGGTCACGGGTCTCTTCCGCCGCGGTGGATACCGCATCAAAGCCGATGAATGAAAAGAAAATAATCGCGGCTCCGGCCTGGACTCCGGCCCACCCCCCGGGGAAGAACGGCGTGAAGTTCTCCGGCTTCACATAGGTGAAACCCACGATGACGAACAGGATGAGGATCAGGATCTTGATGCCCACCATGACGTTGTTGACCGCAGCGCTCTCCTTTACGCCGATGATCAAGACCCAGGTCACCAGGGCGACGATGGCCACCGCCGGTAAGTTCATGACGATGGGAAATCCGAAGAGGTGTGGCGCCCCTGCCAGGATTTCCGGCGTGCGCAGCGCCGTGCGGAGATCCGTGACCAGCCAACCGGGGAGCGTGAAGTTGAACGCGTGCCTCAGGACGTCGTTGAAGTAGGCCGACCAGGAGATGGCCACGGCGATGTTTCCCACGGCGTACTCGATGATGAGGTCCCAGCCGATGATCCAGGCGATCATCTCGCCGAGCGTGGCGTAGGCGTAGGTGTAGGCACTGCCGGCGATGGGAATCATGGCGGCGAATTCGGCGTAACAGAGCGCCGAGAAGACGCACGCCACCGCGGTGAGAATGAAGGACAGGATGATGGCGGGGCCGGCTCCGGGACGGTCGGCGTTGCCCGCCGTCGCGGTTCCGATGGAGGCGAAGATGCCGGTGCCGATCACGGCCCCGATTCCCAGCATCGTCAGATCGAGCCAGCCCAGGGTCCGTTTGAGGGTGTGGGCCTGATCCGCCGCTTCGCGGGTGATCCGATCCACGCCCTTGGTGCGGAACAGCAGGTCCAGCTTCAATTCCAGCGCTCTCCGGGAGCGGGTCCTGGGAAGGGGCTCGGAAGTCGCCGCACTATAGGAGATGGCTTCTGGGGTGTCAACTCAGTAAATCATCCGCCGGGAGCTGGTCGGTGCGGAGCCAATCATGCCGTTGCAAAGGGAGTCCAGACCTGCCTGGTTGTGCGCGGGGAACAGCGCGGCTAGAATCCCGCCCGGCCGGTCGTGGGAGATGACATGTCCGAGTTCGATTTCGGTCACGTGCCCCTGGTAAAGGTGACCCGCGGGGATGCCGTGGAGTCGGTCCACTACGGGGCGATTGTGGTTGCAGATTCGCGCGGTGCGGTCCTGGCCAGTGTGGGCAGCCCCGAAGCCACGACATTCCTGCGCTCCGCCGCCAAGCCGTTTCAGGTGCTGCCGATCCTCACCTCGGGCGCCGCGGATCATTACCGTCTCACCAGAAAGGAGCTGGCGGTCATCATCTCCTCCCACAGCGGCGAGAAGATGCACCTCGACGCGGTGCGCGCCGTCCTCAAGAAGGCGGCCCTGAAGGAGTCCGACCTTCAGTGCGGCACCCACGCTCCCTTCTATCGTCCGGCGGCAGTCGCACTGGCCAAGAGCGGCAAGTCCCCGTCGGTGCTGCACAACAACTGCTCTGGAAAGCACGCCGGGATGCTGGCGCTGGCCAAATTCTGGAAGGCACCGCTGGGAAGCTATCTCTCACCTGGTCACCCGGTGCAGAAAGCTGTGCTAAAGGTGCTCTCCCTCTACTGCAACGTCTCCGAGGCCGCCATTCTGGGGGGTGTGGATGGATGCTCTGCTCCTACCTTTGCGCTCTCGCTTCGTCAGGCGGCCCTGGGATACGCGCGCTTGCTGGATCCCCATTTCGGATCCAGAGAGGAGCGCCACGCGGCCGGCAGGGCGGTCGCGGCCATGCGGAGCTATCCGGAGCTGGTGGGAGGGACCGGCCGATTGGACAATGCTCTGATGCGGTCGGTAGGGAAGTCATTCATTGCGAAAATCGGTGCGGAAGGCTTCTATGGTCTGGCCTACAGGGACAACGGGAAGGGAATCGGCATTGCCCTGAAGATCGCTGACGGCAATGGAGACCGGGCCCGCGCCACGGCTACCGTCGAGCTGCTGATGCAGATGGGACTTCTGGGAAAGGCTAAGGCGGCAAGACTGCTGGACTCCCAGGGCCTTCCACAGGTGCGCAATGTTCGGGGAAAGTCCGTCGGGCGGGTTGCCGGCCTGTTTCAGATCGGCTGAGCCTGTCGAGGCTCACGCCAAACGGATGGGTTTGCGGGCTGGCCGGCTCCCGAGGCGCGGCTCGCGGCAGGCCGGTCTGAAGCTGCGTGCTATAATGAGCCCGCTTCACGCCTCCCTTCCCCGGCCGGCAGGCGCCTCACCCTGGATCGGGGGCATTCTCCGGTTGACCCGGTGACGAGGGTGCCCAATGGGAACCAAAATCCTGGACGTCAAGGACGGCAATTTCGAAGCAGAAGTCCTTCACTCGGAAGTTCCCGTGCTATTGGATTTTTCCGCTGAATGGTGCGGTCCCTGCCAAAAAATGACTCCCATCATCGAGGAGATTGCCACCGAGTTCGAGGGTCGGGCCAAGGTGGGCAGCGTGGATGTGGGAATCGCCCAGGAAACCGCTGTGAGACTCGGAGTCATGTCAGTTCCCACGGTCATTTTTTTCAAGGGTGGCAAGGTGCAGGAAAAAGTGGTGGGACTGGCCCAAAAAAGTGCGCTCGTTTCCCGCCTTCAGCGGCTCCTCTAAGCTTCCTCCTTCATGGTATCGCTACAAGACCTTTTGGCTGGATGGAGCAATGAGTTACGGCTTCTCCTGGAGCCGCGGCTCCAGTCGTTCTCGCCGCTCGCCTATGTGATCGTCTTCGCGGCCGGAGTTCTGACCTCCTTCACCCCTTGCGTCTATCCCATGATCCCGGTGACGGTGACCTACATCGGGGGGGCGCAGGCCGGATCCAAGAAACGCGCGGCGCTGAGAACCCTCGTGTATGTCCTCGGCATCGCCATCGTCTATTCATCCCTGGGCGCGTTCGCGGCGCTGACCAAGAGCTTCTTTGGCCAGATTTCCACGAACCCCTGGATCTACTTTGTCGTCGGGAACATCATCATTCTGTTCGGCCTCTCCATGCTGGATGCCGTGGTTATCCCCATTCCGGGAATGCTTACACGGGGCGCCAAAGGAGGAGACAATTATCTGGGAGCCCTGGTGATGGGAATGGCGTCGGGCCTGGTCGCTGCGCCTTGCACGGCGCCAGTGCTGGGAACTCTTCTGATTTACGTCGGATCGAGCGGCAGCGTATTCTACGGAGCGTCTCTGCTGTTCACTTTCGCGTTCGGGTTGGGCTTCCTGCTCCTGATTCTTGGCACCTTCGCGGGGGCTCTGACATCTCTCCCCAAGGCGGGGGCCTGGATGGTGACGGTCAAGAAGGCTTTCGGCCTTGGGATGATTCTCGTGGGGGAGTATTTCCTCATTAAGATGGGAAGGCTCATGCTGTGAAGCACGCTGTGTCGGATCCACCGACGACTTCCGCCCCTCCAGGCCGGCCTGGGGCTCGGACTCCATGACACCAAGGAATTCCCGAAGCGATTCCACGCCAAGCCTCTCCCGCCAACGGGTGATTCTGGCAGGTATCCGGCTGCCGCGGCAGGCACTCTCCGAAGTGGAGGAGCACCTGGAAGAGCTGCGCCGCCTCGCCGAAACGGCCGGCGGTGTGGTGGTGGGGTCGTTCGTGCAGGACCGTCCACGGCCGGACCCGGCCACAGTGCTTGGAAAGGGAAAGGTGGAGGAAATCGGTCGGGCGTCCGGATCGCTCCGGGCGGGCCTGCTGATCTTCGACGACGATCTCTCGCCCGCGCAGGCTCGCAACCTGGAGCAGTCCCTGGAGATCCCCGTTCTGGATCGAACCGGACTCATCCTGGACATCTTCGCAGTCCGAGCGCGCAGCCGCGAGGCGAAGGTTCAGGTGGAGCTGGCGCAGCTGCGTTACCTTCTTCCGCGCTTGACCCGCCGCTGGACTCACCTGGAGCGGCAGGCCGGCGGCATCGGGGTCCGAGGCGTAGGGGAGACACAGCTGGAAACCGATCGCAGACTGATCCAGCAGCGAATCGCCCGTCTGGTGTCGCAACTGGATCAGATCGAGCGGGAGCGAACTCAAAGGCGAAAGCGCCGGAAGGAGACGACGCAGGTGGCCCTGGTCGGGTACACCAACGCGGGCAAATCGACGCTTCTCAACCGCCTGACGGGAGCCTCGGCCTTCGTGGAGGATCGACTTTTCGCGACGCTGGATCCCCTGGTACGTCAGGGTCGGGAGGCGTGGGATCGGTTCCTGTTCATCGATACCGTGGGGTTCATTCGCAAGCTGCCGCCTCAGCTGGTGGCGTCGTTCCGCAGCACGCTCGAGGAGGCCCGCGAAGCCGATGTCCTTCTGCACGTGGTGGATGTAAGCCATCCAGGCTTCGAGGATCAAATGAAAACCACCCGTCGAGTGCTGGAGGAAATGGGGCTGAACGAAAAGCCGGTCCTCGTGGTCTTCAACAAGGTCGATCGAATGGGATCGCGGCAGGATATGGATCAGGCCGCGCGGGTGGATCCGGAAGCGGTCTTCTTGTCGGCGGCTCGCGGAGAAGGTCTTGAAGAGCTGAAGAATCGACTCGAGGCGCTGGCGGCGGAGGAGACGGTGGTGGGGCTCGCGGCGGTCTCACCGTCGGCAGGGCCGGTCATCGCGCGCATTCATGCGCTCTCCCGGGTTCTGGGGAGCCGGCTCGTGGACGGGAAGCTGCAAATTCGCTACCGTGCTAACCGCAAGGACGCGGCCGCGCTGACCCGGCTGATCCAGCAGAAAAAGGAGGCCTGATGGGAGATCGGCTTCGGGTCGGGGTGATTTTCGGAGGCCAATCGGTGGAGCACGAAGTCTCCCTGGTTTCCGCACGCTCCATCTTTCAGCAACTCGGTGAGGATCGTTATGAGGTGGTTCCGATCGGCATCACGCGGCGGGGACGCTGGATCACCTCGAAGGATTGGGCTGCTCTCCTCCGGGAAGGTCTGGAATCGGCGGGAGCGCAGGCTTGTTTCCTGCCACCGGATGCGTCCGTTGGGGGCCTGGTGATGCTCGAGCCCGGCGGGAGAGCCGTTCGTCTCGACGTGATTTTCCCAATCGTCCACGGGCGCCACGGAGAGGACGGCACGCTGCAGGGTCTCCTGGAGCTGGCCGGCATTCCCTACGTGGGCGCGGGAGTTCTGGCGTCGTCCGTGGGAATGGACAAGGACCTCATGAAGCGGGTGTTTCGTGATGCTGGCCTACCCGTGGTTCGAGGGCGGATCCTGCTGCGCAAAGACTGGGAAGGCGCCCGCCACGAGCTCCTTGACTCGCTCCCGGCGGATCTGGGTTTCCCGTGCTTCGTCAAACCCGCGAACACCGGCTCCAGCGTCGGCATCACCAAAGCGAAGACCCGGGGGGACCTCGAATCCGGCCTCAATCTGGCCTTTCGCTACGATCGAAAGGTGGTGGTGGAAGTCGCAGTGGACGCGCGCGAGATCGAATGCAGCGTTCTGGGAAATGACACGCCGCAAGCCTCGGTGGCGGGGGAAATCGTGCCCTGCAACGAATTCTATGACTACGAGGCGAAGTACGTGGGCGAAGGCTCGGAACTCCTGATCCCGGCGCCGCTCGCCCCGGCCACCGCCGAAGAAGTGCGCCGTCTCGCTGTTGCGGCGTTCAAGGCGCTGGACGCATCGGGTATGGCACGAGTGGATTTCTTCCTCGATCGCCGGACGGGGGCCGTCTACCTCAACGAGGTGAATACGCTCCCGGGTTTCACCCCCATCAGCATGTATCCGAAGCTCTGGGAAGCCAGCGGAGTTCCCTACGCCGACCTGCTGGACCGGCTCATCGACCTCGCCCTGGAACGTCACCGGGAAAAGGGCCGGGCGATCAGCGATTTCGATCCGCCTTCTCGGGCCCCGAAACCTTGACAACCGGCTGGCAGCGCATTATCGTAACCCGGTGATTCTGGAAAAGGCACTCTGGTTTTCTTCATGACAGACACCGGCGTTCTCGTCCTCAACCGATTATTCCAAGCCATTCAAATTACGTCCGTCAGACGAGCCTTTTGCCTGCTGTACAAGGGCGAGGTTCGAGCGGTGGACCCCGACTACACCACCTATGGCTGGGAAGACTGGAAGGACATTCCGCCGCAGGGGAATGACGAGTTCATCGCGACGCCGGGTTTCAGGGTGCGTGTTCCGAGGGTCGTGCTGCTGCTCAATTTCGATCGGCTGCCGCGCCACGACGTGCGTTTTACTCGAAAGAACATCTTTTTTCGGGATCGAAACCGGTGTCAGTATTGCGGCGGGAGGTTTCCCACCAGCGATCTCAACCTCGATCACGTGGTTCCTCTGTCGCGGGGGGGGAAATCCACCTGGGACAACGTGGTTTGCTGCTGCGTCCGCTGCAACAGCCGAAAAGGCGGTCTGCTTCCCCACGAAGCCAGGATGCATCTCATCAAGCTTCCCATGAAGCCCCGGTGGCATCCGTTCGTCAAGCTCACCTTCAGCCACTCCCGCTACGAGTCCTGGAAGAATTTCCTGGACGTGGCCTACTGGAACACCGAGCTCATCGACTGAAAACCCCGGAATTCCTCTCACCCCTCCGGCTGGCGGCTCCGCAGGGAGTGTGATATTTTCCCGGCATCATGAACCGCTCGTACCGTGACGGCGGGGGCGGCTATTCCCTCGGAATCGGCGGCGCCATCACGCCGGCGGTCAAGTACCTCGTCATCGCCAACGCCGCGGTGTTCCTCTTCGAATTCCTGCTGCATAGTATGGACCTGGAGGGAGTCTTCCTCCGTCTGTTCGCATTGCAGCCCAGCCTCGTCTATCACAACCTGTTCATCTGGCAGCTGGTCACCTACCTGTTCCTGCATGGTGATGTGGGACACATTCTGGTCAACATGTTCATGCTCTGGATGTTCGGCGCCGAGATGGAGAGGATCTGGGGATCCAGGAAGTTTCTGCGGTATTACTTCATCACCGGTGTGGGCGCTGGTATTGTCACCTGTTTTTTCTCTCCGGGGAGCCGCACCATCGGTGCTTCAGGCGCCATCTTCGGGGTGTTGCTGGCGTATGGCATGACCTTCCCGAATCGCCAGATCCTCTTCTGGTTTGTCTTTCCGATGAAGGCCAAGCATTTCGTGCTGCTGATGGGGGGCATCGAGCTGCTGGCCTCGGCCAACTGGGTCTCGGACGGAATCGGGCACTTTGCCCACCTGGGGGGCATGCTGTTCGGCTACATCTACCTCAAGCGCGCCTGGAGGCTGAGAGAGTGGGTGAGCGAGATGCGCTGGAAGGTTCGACGCCGCAGGTTCGAGGTCCTGAACGGGGAAGAGGAGAGAAAAAAATACCCCTTCCACTAGGGGGTGGAAGGGGTATTGTGAATCGGTTCGGAGCGACTCTGAGCCTACTGGCAGTGCTGGTTGAGCAGGCTCTGGAGAAGCAGGGGAACATAATTGTCCGGTGCACCCGCCGGAACCACCGACCGGTAGTAGTTCAAGATCACACCATTCTGCAGCACGCCAATCCACAGCGCCCGGTTCCGCGAAATGGCCGCCACCACTTTGGTGCAGGTCGGTGAAAGCGTGACGGTCCCGTTCACCGGTTCGTTCAACTTCTGGGTGTTGGCCGGAGGGACGACGGGAGCGTCGTTGCCTCCCTCGGGCAGGATGTCGGGATCATCGGCCTGGGGTCGGCCATGGGTGCGGTCCAGCAGGAGGCCTTGCGACAGCCACTGGGGTGGCCCGTGCCGGACCAGCTCCATGAAAAAATCCCTCGGGCTGGAGATCAAGTTTCCTGTCTGCGGGTCGAACGTTGCGAGCATCACACTGGGGCTGCCCCCCGTCTCCACCCAAAGCACGTAGCCGGTCCCAGAGGCGTCCACGCCCGCCTGCGGGTGCGAATGGTCACGGGGGGAGTTGGTGAGATAGGTGGGCTGGGTCCAGCCGACGCCGTCGTAACGGGAATAGGCGATCTGGTCGAAAGCCCCGTTGCTTCGGGACCAGATCAAGACTGGACCGGGTGCTCCGGAGACCTGCACCAAGGTGGGATCTCGATCCGAGGCGGAATCCTGGGTGGGACTAATCATTCCGTCCACCTGGGCGCCGCCCAGCGAGATCTTCGAGAACTTCAGGGCCGTAGCACGGGGAGAGTGGCTGTGCGAAACCTGGACCACATCCACGGAGTAGAGTGTTCCATCGGGGTCAACGACCTGGACGGTGGCCCAGGATTGAGAGACGAAGAGAAGGGCAGCCGCCGAAATCAGAATCCTTTGAGCGTACTTTCTCATCGTCGCACCTAACTCGGGTTCTTGAAGTTTAAGATCTTGCTGACATCGAAGGTCTTCAGGAAGTCCTTCAGGAAATCCAGACCCGGGTAGAACTCCTGCAGCTTCCCGAAATAGAAATCTGATTCCTTTTCGTTGCCCTGGAGGAAGTGGATCTCTCCCAGCAGGTAGTAGCAGGTCTTGACGATGTCCGTGTACTGCTTCCGCACCGCCATACCGAGCGCCCGGCGCCCGTAGAGCTCCGCCTTGCGAAGCGAGCGCAATTGCATGTAGGCGAAGCTCAGGTCCTGGAAACACTCGGTGATGCAGCGCTGGTTCCGACGCGGTCTTGCCAGTGCCAGCGACTCATGGATGTGCAGAATGCCTTCCCGATAATCCCCCACCAGAATCAGGCAGTAACCCAGGTTATCCAGGTAATGCTCGGTCGGCCACTTCTCCGCAAGACCCGCTTCCCGGGCGATTTGCAGCGCCACCCGGTACTCGGCGATGGCTTCCTGAAAGTAGCTCTGCATGACGTAGAGGTTCGCCAGGCGATTGTGGGCGATTGCCTTCCAGTGGGGCTCCAGGAAGGCGCTTTCCGCCAGCGCCTTCTTGCAGTAGAAGAAGGCGCGATGGATGCGTCCCTGCTTGGAGAGGCTGGCGGCCAGGTTGGCGGAGGCGATGAACAGGATTTGCGGGTCCGTGCATCTCATCAGGATTTCGCGCAATCCCTGCTCGGCGGCACGGAAATCCCCCAAGCAGAGGTGGACGGTGGTCTGGTTGCACACGGACCGATCGATCTCGTTCGCATCCCCCGCAGACTCGGCAAGCTTCCTGGCCAGGGCAAAGAGGTCCATGGCGGTCTTGAAATTCCCGCGGCGAATCTCCTCGTAGGCCTCCTTCGTGAGCTGGTCGTAGCTTTCTTTCCATGTCTTGTCCATGGCCGACCTACTCTTTCTTGTGATCCCGTTCGTGGTGGGAGCCCGAGGAAAATTCCAGGTCGCGAAACGACACATCTTCGTCCATCCGCTTGAACCGGATGAAATCCCAGACTTCCCGCTGGGACTCGATGTCGAGCTTCTGGAACTCACGGAGGAAGTCCACGTCCTTCTCGGAGATGGCCGGAGGGGCCTCCTCGTGGAAAAACTCCGCGATATTAATCTGGAAAATGGACAGAATCTTGAAAAGGGTCTCGAGACTGACCTTGTACTCGCCGTTCTCCATCCGGCAGAGATCCGACTGCTGGATGCCAATACTGGCGGCCAGTTCCGACTGGGTCAGGTTCCTGTCTTTGCGCAGTGTCCGGATGCGGTCTCCGACCAGAAGGGGTTGCCTGTACCTCGATTTGATGGAGTTCACGGCTGTTTTCCCTTTCGAGCCACGAATCCGTTAAAACCCTCGACTGGAGAGGCTTCTGGCAAATGCTGATATCGCAAATTTCTCTTGACACGTATAGGAGCGGAACTTATAATCGCCCCGTCAGCTCACAAGACAGCTCGTCTCAAACGCCAAAATTCTGATGCTCGAGTCGCCCGAAACAGTGACGCGGACAGAAGGACTTCCGGCCATGAAATGCGGGGATCGCCACCTGTTGCCATGGAGAATTCCCGGTGTCTCATGTCAGAATCCCTGGCTTTATCTTTCGTCGGGTGGTGCTGAAGCGTCAGACGCTGGACGAAGCATCAGAAATTTGACGTAAGTTTAAGACCATCATGGGTCTTTGTCAAGGCGAAACTTTTACGGGCCGTCAGCCTGATCCAGCTGGTTCCACTCCCGTCCCATGGACGGGCAACCTTTGAGAGGGTAGGTGGATGGAGTACAGGCCACAGGAGCGAAGCAGCTCGGTTTCCAAGTACTTGTCGGATATCGGCGAGTTCCCGATCCTCACCCGGGAGGAGGAGCACAATCTGGCGGCCGGTCTGGCCGAAAAGAACCAGGCGGGCGCCCTGAACGAGCTGGTTGAGTCCAACCTCTCGTTCGTCGTCAAGATCGCCTCGGAATACAGGAACTTAGGTCTCCCCTTCGAGGACCTCCTCAACGAAGGAAACATCGGCCTCATCGAGGCCGCCCATCACTTCGACCACAACCGGGGCACCAAGTTCATCACCTATGCAATTTGGTGGATCCGAAAGTCGATCCTCCGGGCCCTCTCCCAGCACTCCAACTTGGTTCGTATCCCCAACTATCAGCTCAAGAAGGTCAAGAACGTCCGTGCCACGGAGCGGGCGTTGGTGCGGGAGCTTGGGAGAAGGCCGGATCGCGAGGAGATTTCCCGTGAGCTTCAAAGCACCATCGCCAAGATCGACGAGATCCTTCAGATCAAGCTGAGAGAGCTCTCCCTGGATGACAAGATTGGCCGCGACAAGGACACGCCGATTTCCGATTACCTGGTGGACGAAGGGTCCACCAACCCGGAAGAGGAGCTGCTCCGCGAGGAGAGCCAGAGCCTTATTCGCTTGGCGCTGAAGGACCTGAGCGAGCAGGAGCAGACCGTCCTGGTGAACCGATTCGGCCTGGAAGGCGGCCGCACGTTCACCCTCAAGGAAATCGGAGAGCGGATGGGAATCAGCCGGGAGCGGGTGCGGCAGATTGAAGCCCAGGCCAAGAAGCGTCTCAAGAAGCTGATCACACGCAATCGCGCCCTCGCCAAGCCCGCGCAGCGCCGCAGCGCCGATGCGGCTCTGGCGCGGCTCGAGCCCGTCAGGATGAGACTCTCCCACTGAAGCAACAGCGATGGGAGCGGAAACCAGAACGGGGGCCTCAGGGCCCCCGTTGTTTATTTGAGGACGGGGAGACGTCAGGGGCTTTGGGGCCGCAGTGGAGACCCCCCGGCGCCTGTGCTATTCTCTCGGGCCGATCGAGGAATCGGGAAGCGGATCGGGGAGCGGATTGCCATGAGATTGACCAGAGATCAAATCGACGCCATTACCCAAAGCATGGTCCACACTCTAATCCGGGAAGGAACCATTTCGACCGATGAGCCGGGGGCCGTCATCGACCGGCTGGCCGAGGTCTTCGCGGCGGATCTGGCCGTGGAGGACCAGCTCAACCTGGAAGTGCGGGAAATCATGGAAAAATATAGCGATGAGATCGGTCGCGGGGACATCAACTACCAGGAAATGTTTCGCAAGATAAAGGCCAAGCTGGCCCGCGAGCGCGACATCATTCTTTAGGGATTCCATGCGCCTGAGCCACGAGAAAGTCGTCCATCTCTCCCACCTCATGCTGGATGTTCTGCTGGATGACGACCGCGTGGACTACCACGGGGAGGAAAACGCGGTCCGCCAGAGGATCGTGGCGGCCATGAAGGCCGAGCTGGAGCGGGAGGATGCGATGGAAGAGTCCGTCCGCCGCAAGATCGAATCCCAGAAGCGCGGCATCCCCGAGGGAAGTCCGGAGTGGGACCTCCTCTTCCGCAAGTACTATGAAGAGGAGCTGACCAAGGTGAAGCGGCTCCGGGAGTAATCGGACCGTGCCTACCCCCCGCCGTCTCGTGGTCGGTACCGCCGGCCACATCGATCACGGAAAGTCCCTCCTGGTCCGGAGCCTCACCGGGACCGATCCCGATCGCCTCAAAGAAGAGAAGGAACGCGGTATTACCATCGATCTGGGCTTCGCATGCCTCGCTCTTCCCGACGGAACGCAGGTGGGATTCGTGGATGTGCCCGGCCACGAGCGTTTTGTACGAAATATGCTCGCAGGGGTGGGCGGAATCGACCTGGTGCTGCTGGTCGTGGCGGCGGACGAGTCCATCAAGCCGCAGACTCGTGAACACTTTCAAATCTGCAGACTGCTGGACATCCCCCGGGGTATCGTCGCTCTGACCAAATCGGATCTCGTGGACGGCGATGGGCTGGAGCTCGTCCGCCTCGAGTTGCGCGACCTGCTGGCGGATTCCTTTCTTCGAAGCGCCCCCATCGTGCCGGTCTCCTCCAAGACGGGCGCGGGACTGGAGGAGCTGAAAGCGGCTCTGGCGAGAGTGGCCTCGGAGATCCCCGAGCGTCCCGGCGGAAGAGTATTCCGCCTTCCTGTGGACCGCTCCTTTTCCATCCGTGGGTTCGGCACCGTGGTGACAGGGACCTTGATCTCTGGCAACGTGGCCGTCGGGGACGAGGTGGAAATTCTCCCCTCGGGGCGTCGCGCCCGGGTGCGCGGTCTGGAAGTCTTTGGGGAAGCGTGCCGGGAAGCGACCTCGGGACAGCGCACCGCGATCAACCTTCACGGCCTCGAGCCCTCCGAGATCCTCCGGGGAGATATGCTGACGCCTCCCGGAATCTTTTCCCCCACCCGGCTTCTGGATGTGAAGCTGGAGACGATCGAGGGCGAAGAGGGTTTGGACGATCTTGCCGCGGTTCGATTTCATCACCTGACGACCGAGGTCATGGGTCGCCTTCGCCTCTCGGGGACCAAGCGGCTGGAGCCTGGAGCATCGAGCTTCGCGCAGATCCGGCTTTCGCGCATGGTCGCCGCCCTGCCCGGCGATCGGTTCATCCTGAGAAGACCTTCCCCCCCGGCGACGCTCGGCGGTGGCGTAATCCTCGACCACCTGCCCCGCAAGCTGCGGGCCCCGGACGTGGCGGCCTTGGAGCGACGACTGGCGAGCCTCGAGAGTTCGGACACGACCGTGCGCCTGCAGGAATTCATCCGGGGCTCCGGCAGGGGAGGCGTGGACCTCCCAGCGTTGCGGGGCCGCAGCGGCTGGCAGTTCGACGCCCTGCTCGCGGACCTCAAGCCGCTGCTGCAGTCCGGAAGCGTGATGCAAGTGCCCGGAGAGCCTCCGCACTACCTGGATTCCACCTTGTTCGAAGCTGCGCTCAAGGACATGGTCAAGCTGGTCGACTCCTTCCATCGAAGCCAACCGCTCCAGGTGGGACTCCCCAAGGAGGAGCTGCGCTCCCGCCTCTTCCGCCGCGAGCCGGCTGAAATCTTCCGTTACTTTCTCGAAGAGGGAGCGCGTCGCAAGCAGCTTCGAGTCGACCAGGATCGAGTGGCTCTTGCCGGCCATCGGGTCGAGCTGCAAGGAGAGGAAGCTGGGGCATCAAAGCGGATTGAGGACACCTTTAGAAAGGCGGGGCTCAATCCGCCGGAAGTGGAAGAGATCATGGCGGAGCTGTCGCTCACCCGGAGCAAGCTGGAGAGCCTCTATTTTCTCCTGCTGAAGCAGGGGCGATTGATCCGCATCAAGGAGGGGCGCGTGTTCCATGCCGAGGCGCTGGAAGCCTTGAAGCGGAAAATCTGGGAGTACCGCGAGACTTCAGAGGTCATGGATGTTTCGACTTTCAAGGATCTTTCCGGGACCACCCGCAAGAACGCCATCCCGCTTCTGGAGCACCTCGACGCCATCCGTGTCACCCGACGGGACGGTAACCTTCGTCGCATCATGCCCCCACCCTCGTCGTGACGAGTGGGTTTGACTTAGGCGCGTCCCCTTTCTAGACTGCCGGCAGGAGACCTTCATGGGATCCATGGGCTTTGGAGAGATCCTTCTCATCCTGCTCATCTTCCTCATCCTGTTCGGAGCGGGCCGACTCCCGGCCCTGGCGAACAGCTTCGGGGTGGCCGTGCGCAGATTCCGCGGCGAAATGAGAGATGCGAAGGACAAGGACAGTCAGGGAGGGGCACAACGCTGAGCCGCCGGGAGCCGACGACGGCACGAGAAGGCCTCGCCTTTCAGCGACAGGCGGTGGAGCGCCTGAAGAAGGAAATCTTCGGCGTGGACCCCAACTCCGCGCGCAAGTACATCCAGGAGTTTCACAAGGGCTTCCAGCGCTTCGAGGAAATCAGCTCTTTCGACGATCTTGTCCTTGCCAGCTCCAAATCCGACATCGTCTACGTGGGTGATTATCACGCCCTGCCGTCGTGCCAGGCCTTTGAAACCAGGCTTCTGAGGGAGCTGGCGTCGCGCAGCCCGAGGCTGGCGCTATGTCTGGAGATGATTTATGGGCACCAGCAGCGGTTTCTGGACCGTTTCATGTCCGGCGCCATGCCCGAGGACGAGTTTCTCCGCCGGATTCGCTATGACCTGGAATGGGGCTACGATTGGCAGTCGTTCCGGCCGCTGTTCGAAGTGGCCAGGGAGTATTCCCTTCCGGTTTTCGGCATTGATTGCGAGCCCCGCAATGGCTTCCGCCATATCCGCAAGCGCGATGGTTACGCCGCCTCCCGCATTACCGATATCGTGGAGAAAAACCCGGGCACCCGCGTCCTGGTGATCGTCGGGGAGTCCCATCTTGGACGGACCCACCTGCCCGGACGCGTGGACCAGCTCCTGCGCCGCAAGCGCCTGCAATGCAGATCCCTGCTGGTGGTGCAGAATCTCGAGGCACTCTACTGGCAGCTCATCGAGCAGGGGCAGCATCACCGGGACGTGGTTCGAGTATCGCCGGACGCCTACTGCGTCTTCAACGCCAGCCCCCTGGAAAAATACGAGGCCTACCGGCAGGTCCTGGACCGTTGGAAAGGGGAGCAGGACGAAGACAGCGAGGTGGATCTCACTCCCACGGTTTACAACATCATCGACACGATTCTGGATTTCCTGGGTATCAATAAGTACACGACTTGCTTGAGACGCGAGGGTCAGTGCAGCGAATACATGGTGGACGTCTTCCCCGAGGTCTACGGCCCGGCGGAGACCTCGGCGTTTCGGCGGATCCTTCGCGGCGCTCATCTGGACAACGAAGCGGTGGATGAAATCCTCGATCACGTGCGCCGCAAAGGCTCCTGCTTCGTGCCGCGACTGGATGCGATCTTCCTGGGGCAGTTCGACCTGGCTCACGGCGGCGAGGAGGCGGCCCACTTCGTGAATCTCTGCCTGAAGCGCGAGCTGAACGAGGAAGTTCCCGTGGAGCTGCCCCAGCACGATCTGTTCTACGGACGGGTGTTGGAGGAGGCCCTGGCATTTTTCGGATCCAAGCTCATCGTTCCCGGCCGGAACCATTTCTTCGAGGCGAAGTTCTACCAGTACTATCGAAAGTCGCCCGAGCTGATCGAAGCCAACACCCCGTACTCCTATGAGGAATTCAAGGAGATCATCGATTTCATTCTCCTCCACAAGAAGTTCGAGACTCACTACACCGAGTACGAGGAGGTCCCCGGTGAGATTCTGCGCGGGATACGATCCGAGCCGAAACGGATGAACATCCTGGTCCACGAGCTGGGATACTTCCTGGGCCAGCAGGTCTACGACGGCTATCATGCGGGCGCCATCACGCGCCGGGAGATCTCCGATCTGTTCAAGAAGAAATTCGTGGATTCCGGCAGCGCCTTGAGGGCCTACCTGGACCTCGTGGAAAAGCTCTCGGGAGTGCCCGCCTGAGGCCCGCTTGCGCCGCTTCCTGCAGGGAGACTAGACTACCGGCAGACAAAGGGGGTGTGAATAGATGCCATCACAGGCCTTCATCCTGGTCAAAGTCAAATCGGGTACCTCCGAACAGGTAGAGGACACCTTGGCGGATTTGCCGGGCGTCAAGATTTCCCATTCGGTAATGGGCCCCTACGACGTGGTGGCTTACGTGGAAGGGACGAACATCAATACGCTGCGGGACATGATTATGAAGCGAATCCAGACCATTCCCGCCGTGCGGCATACCACGACCTTGTTGGTGATCTAGACTTTCGACGCGGAGCATTCCGCCCACGGAGAGGCAACGATGACCACTCGGGACTGTCTGATGGGCCCTGTCTCCCCCGGGCTCTACCAGATTGATGACAAGACACTGGTTTCCATCCGACTGGCGCGCTCCGCGCAGGATCCCTCGCGCTACCGCGCGGTCGCCCTGGCGGTTCTGAGGGACAACCATCGGGTGACGCTTTCCACCACGCTGACGGCCGGTTACGGATCTGATCGGGAGGGTGCCCTCCAAGCCTGTCTGGAGAGGGTTCGGGAGGGGCTGGAAAAGCGTCGGTTTCCTCAACTCCACCGCTTAGCCCGTCGTCCCGAAGCCTCGCTCTAGGGTCACAGTCCGGAAAAGGGGGCCTTTACCCCCGGACTTGGCTTTCCAAACCACTGCTTTTCCCATTGAAAATGCCTGAAATCACTGTATATAGACTCCCATGCCCCCCGAACTGAAGAGGGTTGCCCGAAGCACTTTTTTGCTCCTTGGTCGCGCCGGCATGCTCGTGGCGGTCATCCCTATGACCTTGGCCACGGGAGCTCCCGGCCCCCAGGGACCCACACCCCGGGAATCGACCTACAAGCTCGCTTTAGTGGAGAACAACCCCGCGCCTGGAAGAGTTCGTCTCCCATTGGCTGGCAGCGTCGTCCGACTCCGTCACAATTACGGGGCCGTCTCGCTGGTCCAGCTGACCGGGGAGCAGGAGGCAGCGCTGCGGGATGCGGGCTATGCGGTCCGAGTCCTTGAGGATGCTGACCGAATCGGCCTGGGCCCGTACAGCTTCACGGTACCGACCGGTCCCTCGGGACTTCCCATCGACCTTGTAAAAAGGGAGAGGCGCGAGGAAACCGACACCTACCTGGTCCGATTCATCGGACCGGCGGCGGACGAGTGGCTTGCAAGCCTGAAGGGGCTGGGCGGAGAAGTTCTGACCCCCATCCCTTACTTCACCTATCTCACGAAAATTCCCGCGAACCGCCGGCAGGAGATCGCGGCGCTGCCGTTCGTGGAGTGGATGGGTCCTTACCATCCCGCGTTCAAGCTCTCCCGCGAGCTGGCGCAGGAGCATGAGCGGGGCACGCTCCCTGAGGCAGCACAAAAGCTGAATGTCCTGATTTTCCGCTGGGCCGACGTGGAGGGGGCGCTGAACAAGATTCGCGCCATGCAGGGCGAGATCCTGAATCGCTCCGCCTTCGATTTCTACGATCTGATCACCGTCAAGATCTCCGGCAAGCGCGTCCCCGACCTGGCCCGGATGACCGAGACCTATGCCGTGGAAGTCGTCGCCGAGCCCAAGTTGGAGGACGAGTCCTCGACGCAAATTCTCGCCGGTCAGATCGGCCCGGGAAACATTCCGTTTCGCCCCATCTTCGCGGAGCCGAGTTACCAGGACTGGCTCACGGCGCGAAACCTGGACGGATCCAACGTCACCATCGGATACGTGGATGAGGGTGTGCTCAATGTCGACCCGACGGGCCATCTTTCCGGGCGCGTCAACGAGACGGCTTGTGGAACTGCCGGGCTGACCGGCAGCGGGCACGGCCACTTCGGGGCGGCCAACGCGGGTGGGGCGTGCTCGCATACATCCGAAGGCACCACTGGATTCAAGTTCGGACTGGGAGTCGCTCCGGGAGTCAACTTCATCAATCTGCCCTCCCTCAACGGCGGAGCCAATTGCTTCTCGGGTGTCTCGGACTCCTCGGCGCTGGCCCGCCTGACGGTCACGAGCACCGGCCCCGCGAATGGCGTGACGGGAACCGTCCAGAACAACTCGTGGGGAGGAGGAGGCGGCGACCTCGTCGAGGACGTTTCCTACTCAAGCATGGAGCGCACCTACGACATCCTCACGCGGGACGCCGATTCCATCGCTGCCGGGAACCAGCCGCTGATCACCTGCTTTTCCTCGGGAAACGAGGGAGCCAACAACAACACGAATCCTGCCTACGGCTGCCCTACGGTCTCCTCCGGGCAGAAGGACTGCGCGGTAACCCTCACCCGCCCCCACGCGGCCAAGAACGTCCTGACGACCGGGTCGAGCTCCACCTATCGACCGGGTGCCGGGGCGACCAACATCGACGACCGCAGCTTTTTCAGCAGCCAGGGACCCACGATGGATGGTCGCATCAAGCCGGATTTCATGGCGCCGGGCGGAGCGGCAGGTAACTTCGCCGCACTGTCTTCGGCCCTGCTCCCCGGAGCCACGGTGGGCGGAGGCATCAACGACGGATTCCACGGCTTGTCGGCCGGCACCTCCTTCGCGACCCCTCAGACGGCCGGAGGCGCGGCGCTCCTGGTTCAGTGGTGGCAGCGCTTCGCCTCCGCGGTGCCGAGCCCCGCAATGGTCAAGGCTTTGCTCATCAACAGCGCAAGGGACATGCAATCGGGTAACACCACGGATACCATCCCGAACCGGCACGAAGGCTGGGGGCGGTGGACTCTTGGTAGTTTATTGGAGCCGGGGACGCCCGTGATCGTGTCCGCTCCCCCGATCTTCAAGAAGACCAGCGGCCTGCCCGCCGTTTACCTGGATCAGGGGCTCGTATTGGGAACCAACGGCAGCCAGTTTCAGCTGCGTCTTGTTCCGGTAGATCTGGCCCAGCCGCTTCGGGCCACCCTGGTGTGGAGCGATGCCCCCGGCGCAGTGGCCTCCTGCCCATCGCTGGTGAACAATCTGGACCTGGAGCTGGTTCAGAACGGGACAACCGTTCTGCGCGGCAACGCCATGAACAGCGGGCTCAGCATCGTGCCGGGCGGTCCGGCGGATTCGATCAACAACGTCGAGCAAGTCATCCAGCCCGCTCCCTCGGGCCTGTACACCTTGACCGTTAAGGCCGTGACGCTGAATGGAGATGGTCTTCCCGGAAATGCCGACACCACCGATCAGGACTTTGCTCTAGTGGTCTCCAATGCGACCGTCGTCACCACGCCGATCCTGGCGCCGGGGACGCTTACCCCCAGTGACGCCTGTTCCGGAGTCGGGTCGGGCGGAAATGGCGTGCTGGATCCAGGGGAGACGCTCACCGTCAGCGTGCCCCTGGTGAACTCGGGTGACCTGACGGCGACGGGCGTGAGCGCCGTACTGGCGCCCCCACCCCCCGGCGTGACGATCGTGGATGGCAATGCCGCCTACCCGAACATCGCCCCGGGAGCCGTGGGAACTCCGCTGAGCGGCGATACCATCTCCATCACGCTCGCCGATTCATTGGGATGCGGCTCGAGCGTCGACCTCACCCTGAACGTCTCCACGGGGCAGGGGACGTTTCCGGTGCCGCTCCATTTCAAGGTCGGTTCCACGACGCTCACGACGCAGGACCTGACCGGCACCACGGGGGTGGTCAACGATGACATCAACAGCCCAAGCAACTTCACGACGCCATCCGCCACTTCCGGGATGATTCAAAACGTCACGCTGGACGTGAACCTCAGCAGCCCCCTCACGGGTCGCGGGTCGGTCTACCTGCTGAACGATTTCAGCATGGAGCTGATTTCCCCGACAACGACCGGCGTTACCCTGCACAACAACCCGCTGCCTTGCTCCAGCCTGACGGGGAATTACCCGAACAGCCGTCTCCCCCAGGAGGGTTCGTTGGACGTTCTCAAGGGACAGAATGCCGGTGGGATTTGGACCTTGAGGGTGACAGACCGGATCAACAACCAGTGCAGCGGCGGAGGGCCCGCCGGGCCATGCTCCTCGGCGACGGTCAATTCCTGGAGCCTGCACCTCACGCGAGAAAGCGCCGCGGCCTGCAATACCTGCGTGGTCTCGGCCGCGCCGCCCGAGGTGAGCTCGCCAGCGAGCTCGTCACCCATGTCGCTGACCTACAACGCGGCCACGGGGGAGGTGACCTTCAGCTGGGAAAATCTTGGAGTGCAGGCCGACATGTATCGCCTCTACCAGGGCACTGTCTCCGCGCTGGCGGGAACCGGTGTCACCTCCGCCAACACGGCGCCGATCCAGTGCGGGATAGTCTCAACCGGAACAACCCTGGTGCCGGCTCCGGGGACTCTTTTCTTTATAGTGGCGGGCCAGAAAGGAGCCCTCATCGGCCCTCTGGGCAACGCCACCGACCCGGTCACCTTCCCGCGCTCCGCCAGCCAGACCTGTCCCTGAGGCACACCCCATCGAAACCGGGCCATGCCTTAAAGCGGTGTGGCACGCCCCGCCGATCCAGGCACGCCCCGACGATCAGATGAAAATGTTTTCGGGCTGGGAGGGAAGCGCCGGAGACAGCCGGTAGCGGTAGTGCGTCGTCCCTGAGAAATCGAAGGAGAAATGCTCCTCCGCCAGGAAGCCCACGCGGGCCAGGAAGCGGAGGGCTTCCTCGAGAGCCACGGGCTCGCCCTGTAAATCGGCCAGGACCTCCCCGGGATTCAGCACGCTTCGCGAGCGCCGCATGAAATAACGCGCCGTTTCCCCGTAGCGCACAGCGCCCGCCGGAGGCTCCCCCTGGACCAGCACGGCATGCAGGATGTGCGCGGCGCACTGCAGGGCCCCAAAGCCGATCCGGGCGTCCTCGCACTCCAGGAACAGGTCGAAACGATGCTGCGGCGCCCGGTGGGCGCAGGTCAGGCCGCTGCACCGGGGCACCGATCCCA
>Ga0070699_100000115_pt1 | contig 73841 bp, 56 predicted proteins | sample KBSK1503metaG_FD_65473 | JGI IMG/M metagenome (GOLD analysis project Ga0070699, IMG submission 65473) | Corn, switchgrass and miscanthus rhizosphere microbial communities from Kellogg Biological Station, Michigan, USA - KBS K1-50-3 metaG | ecosystem: Host-associated > Plants > Roots >... | reverse complement strand
GAGAAGATTCACACAGCGCTTTCCAGGATCTGGAAGTAACTGATGCTCACGTGCCAGTGCAACCAACAGGTAAGGAGCGTTCGTCTTGCTGAAGGAAAGAGCGAAGGAACTTGCAACCATTGTTGCCATCCTTGACATGGCGCTACTGGGCTGCGCTTTCTTCGCCGCAATTCTGGTCCGTAACTTCCTTCTTCCCCTGTTCAGCCCCGACATCACAATCCTGAGCATTTCTCGTTTTCTGTGGCTGCTCGGGGTTTCCGTGCCGACTTTTTACGTGCTGTTTAGGGCGACAGGCGTGTACGATTCCGTCCGCACAAAATCAATGCCAGAGCTAATCGGGCGGGTCGCAAAACCGACGGCCCTCGGAGGGTTGTTCCTGGGTTTTCTCATCTTCGTCGTGCAAGCCAAGTATTTCAGTCGAAGCCTATTCGCAATTTACCTGGGGCTGTTCTTCCTCTTCGTCACCGTGGCCAAGATTCTGATACGGCTATCCCAAAAGTACATTCGGGTAAAGGGATTCAATTATAGAAACGTACTAATCGTCGGTGTGAACGAGGAAGCGCTGCGAATCGCCGATGCGCTGGGTGAGAATCGGGAATTTGGCTTCCGAGTGGCTGGGATGGTGGGCAGTCAGGAGCAGGAATACTCTCAGGTACATTCCTACAAGATACTCGGTACGATTCAAGAAGTGGAGAGCATCATCGACAAGCACATTATCGACGAAATCATCTTTGCATTGCCGTTAGATGAATTGCCGAGGTGTGAGAAGCAAATCATGAAGTGTGAGGAGGTTGGCATCAAAATCCACATACGTGCCAATTTCGCACACTCAATTTTTGCCCGGACCTACTTGAGCAGGATTTCGGATATTCCCATTTTGACCCTGGCGACGACGCCCCATTCCGCGGGAGATATCCTCATCAAGAGATTGTTAGATGTCGCATTGTCTGCCTCGCTGCTGATACTGTTCGCGCCCGTTATGGCCATTACCGCTGTCTTGGTGAGATTCGATTCGAAAGGCCCCGTGCTTTTTCGGCAGATTCGATGCGGGTTGAGCGGTAGGAGGTTTGTTCTCCTTAAGTTTCGATCCATGGTGCACGATGCTGAGCACCAGCGACAGGCGATGGGGGAGCTCAACGAAGTGTCGGGCCCTGTATTCAAGATCCGGAACGACCCGAGAGTGACCCGTTTCGGCTCCTTTCTCCGTAAGACCAGCCTCGATGAGCTGCCCCAATTATGGAATGTATTTCTCGGGGACATGAGTCTGGTAGGTCCGCGTCCACCGCTTCCCTCGGAGGTTCAGAAGTACGAGAGATGGCAGCGGCGAAGATTGAGCATGAAACCCGGCATCACCTGCTTATGGCAGGTGAATGGCAGGAGTCGGATTGGATTCGACGAATGGATGAAGCTAGACATGGAGTATATTGACAATTGGTCGTTGACCCTCGATCTTAAAATCCTAGCCAGGACCATACCTGCCGTGTTGTTCACCCGTGGAGCACACTGAACCTCTAAGCATCTCGAGCCACAAGGATGAGAATCTACTGCGTTGTGGGAGCTCGGCCCAATTTCATGAAAATCGCGCCTCTGCTGGTCGAAATGTCGCGCTACCCGCAGATTCGACCGGTCCTTGTCCACACCGGACAACACTACGATCCGGAAATGTCCGATGTGTTCTTCCGGGACCTGGAGATTCCGCCCCCCGACCTGCACCTGGGAGTGGGTTCCGGAACCCAGGCCGAGCAGACCGGAAAAGTCATGGTGGCCTTCGAGGCGGTTCTCGAGAAGGCGGGCGCTGACCTGGTCCTGGTGGTGGGAGATGTGAACTCCACGCTGGCCTGCAGCGTCGTCGGTGCCAAGAAGGGGATTGCGGTGGCGCACGTGGAAGCGGGCTTGAGGAGCTTCGACCGATCCATGCCCGAGGAAATCAACCGCATCGTGACGGATGCTCTCGCCACATACCACTTCACGACGTCCCGGGACGCCGACCAGAACCTTTTGCGCGAGGGCGCCAGGAAAGAGGGCATCTTTTTCGTCGGCAATGTGATGATCGATTCGCTTCTGAGGTTCAGCGCGAAGGCGGAGTCCTCTCCCCTTCGACGAGATCTGGGACTGAACGGAGAATACGCCCTGCTCACGCTCCATCGCCCCAGCAACGTGGACCAGGCCGAGCCCCTGCGGAGAATCTTCAGGGCCCTGGAGGAGGTAGGCAAGAGCCTGCCGATCCTCTTCCCGGTCCACCCCCGTACCAGAAAAATGCTGGAGGAATTCGGGGTTTCCACATCGCAGGCGGGGTTGAGGATGGTCGAGCCGATTGGCTACCTTGACTTCATTCACCTGGAGAAGCACGCGCGATTCGTGCTCACCGATTCCGGTGGAATCCAGGAGGAGACCACGGTTCTGGGAGTTCCCTGCCTTACCCTGCGAGAGAACACAGAGCGGCCGGTCACGCTCACGGAGGGTAGCAACGTGCTCGTCGGGAACAGCACAGAGCGCATTCTGCAGGAAGCCGCCAGGATCCTGGAAGGGAGAGGGGGTGCCAAGAGAGTGCCCGAGCTGTGGGATGGCAAGGCTTCCGAGAGGATCGTGGCGAAACTCAGAACGATCGGCGGCATTGCTTGAGTGCATCCCCCCTTCAAGGGACGAGGAGTGTCCAGAAGTAGGAAGGTCCTCTTCACGATCTTGGGGTTCCTTCTTTCCGTTGGCTTTGCCATAACCATCCTGGAGTTGCTGCTCAGGTTCTTCTATCCTCAACAGACTCTTTACCCGACCTGGGCCATCTCTTCCCGGTATTGTTCCACTGTTTACCCGAATGTGCAGATGGTCCATGAGCGACCGGGGCGGTGGCGCTTTGTCTATACGGTTAACGAACTCCGGTATAGGGGAGACGCTTTTCCGCCCTCCGACCACTATGCGCAGCCCAATATTGTTGTGCTCGGGGATTCTTATTCTTTTGGAGCAGGGGTCAACGACGGCGAGGAGTACCCGGCAGTCTTGGAACGGAAGATGGGAGGATCCAGTCGGGTTATCAACCTGGGCATCGGGGGTTGGGGCCTGACTCAGGAGATCCGCCGGTACTATGATTTCGGTTCACTGTATGAGCCTAAATTGGTGATTGTCCAATTCTCGGCGAACGATCCCAGAGACAATCTGAAATGCGCGATCACGGAGGTCCGAGATGGACATTTCCAGTTTCATGATTCCCCCGAAGGCATCTATCGCATCAAGGAGCTGCTTTCGCACTCCTGGATTCAGAAGAGCCAGATTTACAAGCTGTTTCGTGATCGCATCTACCGGTTGATGGAATCGAGGGTGGTGGAGAGAAAGCGAGCAAACCTGTATAGCGGAAGGATCGAGGCAGCTGAACCCGCCGAAGAGCGTGTCTACGTCGAGCTGCTCAGGCACTTCGCGGAGAGCCTCCATGGCAGCGGAGTCAATCTGGTCTTCCTATCAGTGAACGGGCAGCTGGAAGGCTTTCCCGAGATCGCCGCGGAGGTGAGACGGCTCCAGGAGGAGGGTCTCCTGCGATACGTTGATGCGGCAGAGTGGTTGAGAGGTGAGAGCGATTACTCCTCCCCTGAGGGCCACCTCTGGGGAGCCAAGGCTCACCGCATCATCGGAGAGCGGCTCGCGGAGCTTCTCCGTCCGCGCGTTTCCCCTGAACCTCAAGCCGCGCCAATACCGTGAGCCGACGTCCGCAGTGGATATTTCGCGGCCTCGCCCTTTTGCTGGCTGGCGTCTCCTTCCTTCTCGTTGCCGAGGCTGCGTTTCGCATCTTTCTACCGGTGAGCGACATTCCATACTGGGAAACGGACCCCGCACTGGGGTACCGCCATCACCCTGGGATCCAGGGGCGGTTTGTCTCGAGGGCCTACAACGTGCGCTTCCGTATCAACAACCGGGGCTGGAACAGCCTGACGGACTATACGGCAAGCAAGCGTCCAGGCGTTCGGAGGGTCGCCATCGTGGGTGATTCCTACGTGGAAGCGCTGCAGGTGGATGTCGGGAAAGCTCTCGGGCCGGAGCTCGAGAGACTCATGAGAGAAGCAGGACATCCCGTGGAGGTTTATACCTACGGCATCGCCGGCGCCTCCACCGCCTACGCCCACGACCTCCTGCCCCTGGAGGTCCTGCGGGACCGGCCCGATTGCGTCATCTACCTCTTCATCGACAACGACGTGAAGGACAGCGTCCCCTTTCTGGGGAGCTACCAGCGGTGGGGACCGCTCTATGACCTCGATCCAGCGGGAACCCTGCGGCGTCTGCCCTTGCGCACTTACGAGCCTCGGAGGCTCAGCCGGACCCTCTCGCACCTGGCTTTGTTCCGCTATTTCTGGGTCAATCGAGGCCTTGGAGCCTTCGGGCAAAAGGGAGGAGGCTGGGGCCGAAGGCAGGGTGCGAGGTCGCCACGAGAGGAAGGTTCGAAGGGGATGGATTCTCCTGAGTCCCCGGAATGGCGGCGAGGCTGGCAAGTGGTCGGGGAGCTGGTGGGCGAGATGGCTGCGGCCTCCCGCGCTGCGGGTACGGATTTTCTGGTGGTCAATCGCCCCAATTCCGCAAATTTCTATCCGACGGACTTTTCGGGCGAAATCAACTTGCCGGAAAAGCAGGTCGCTGAGCTGGCGGCGACGCACAATTTTTCATTCGTGGATCTTCGACCCTGGTTTTCCAGGGATTGGGAGGCGAGGCATGAGCCGTTCGAATTCGCCGAGGATTCCCACTGGAACGGGCACGGCCATGAAGTGGCCGCGCAAGCTCTCAGAGAGTTGCTGCTCGAACGGTGGCCGAAAAAATTCGATGCAACGGCGCAGATTGCTCCCGGGGAAACGCAATGAGTCAAATCGGGCCATCCAGCCCAGTACCGAAATTCCTTCTTGTCCGGCAGCGTTTTGAAGGGCAACCGGTGGAGGCAGAAATTGCAATCTCGGTGGAGCGCGAGCTGGAGAGGATGGACAGGGTGCCGGCCGCGCCGCTTTTCTTCGATACCGACGGAAATCTGCCCGCGACTTTTTGATCCGCCGCGAAGTCGTCGCGAATTTTTTTCCGACAAACCTCTTGACAACGAAATCTGATTCGCGCACAGTACGCGCGCGAATGTTCCGGGGCGCCCAACCTCCCCGGAGGGTTCGCAGGCTGACCGACCGCTGCAAGGCACCAAACTCTGGGGGAATCTGCTGAGTTTGCCTGGTGCGGTAACACCGATCAGGTTGGGAAGAAAACGAGCCGCTTACAGCCTTCTGGGACCGATCCTCCTGGTAGGTGTCCTGGCTCCGCTTTTCATCCCAATCGCGCTTGCCTACCTGGAGCAACCGTTCTCCGGAACGGCCGCCAATTCAGGCTCCATCCGTCTTCTCTTCCACCTCAACGAGTCTTCGGGCACCAGCGCCACCGACGCGTCGAGCTACGCCAACACCGGAACGCTGACCAATTTCCCCGCCAGCCCGTGGTCGGGCACCGCCTTGAATTTCGACGGCGTGGACGATTTCGTGAGCGTAGCCTCCGCTGCGAATTTGAATCTCACCACGGCGCTGTCGCTGGAGGCATGGGTCAACATCACCAATAACAATCCGGCGAATCCCTTGACCATCGTGTCGAAGTGGGACGATGCGAACGGGCGCCGGGCTTATCTGCTGCGGCTGGGGATCAATCGAAAGGTGCAATTCCTCCTGAGCTCTGATGGAACGGCCAATCCCGGAAGCCTGTTCACGGCCGCCTCGGCCGCCGCGCTGACCATCAACACCTGGTACCACGTCTCGGCCACTTACGACGGGACCACCATGCGGATCCTGATCAACGGAGTCCAGGACGGCACGCTCGCCGGGCCTGCGTCGGTGTTCGCTTCCCCGGCCCTGTTGCGAGTGGGAGCGCGGGGCAATGCCGTTTCGGCCGCGGAGAATTTCTTCGTGGGTGCGATGGATGAGCCTCGGGTGCTGGATTACGCACGCACCGATTATGCGCAGCTGCACATCTATCACTTCAACGAGAGTGGCACGACTCCGCCGGGAGACGTCAGCGGCTATAACAATGCGGCGGCGCTGGTGGCCGGTCCCGTGTATACCTCCACCGGCGCCCGCTTCGGAAATGGCTTGTCGTTCAACGGGACGACGCAACATGCCGACGCGCTGTACATCGGCCCAGACGCAAGCGCAGCGGCCTTGACGATGGAGGCCTGGATCACGACGAACACCGTGGCGGCGGGGGCCCGCACCATCATGACCTCCGAGACCGGCGGATCGACAGACATGAAGCTGCGGTTGTCCGGCGCCAACGTGCAGTTCCTCATCAAGACGACCACGACGACGACCCTGACCTCCACGGGGACCGTTTCGGCTGGGGCGCTGACTCACGTAGCGGGCACCTGGGACGGGGCCACCATGAGAATCTTCATCAATGGCGCGCAGGACCCCACCACGGTCGCCAAGGTGGGCTCCATAAATGTGAACCGGACGCTCATGATGGGCGCGGGGAACGGACCGACGGAGTTCTTCAACGGAACCATCGACGAGGTTCGGCTTCTCCGTTCCGCTCGCACGGCCTTTAACGCCGGAGCGGTGGTCAATGAGATCGCCCTGAGTCCTCCGTCCGGGAACCAGTGGATCGAAATCTACAACGGCGGCGGCGCTACGCTGAATCTCGCGGGATGGGTCTTCAAGAACACCTCGGATTCCAGCACCTACACGGTCCCCGCTTCCGGCACCCGCACCATCACGCCGGGAGCTTTTGTTGTCATCGAGCTGGGGAGCGGGACCGACACGGCTACGACCTACTTCACCGCCAACGATCCCGGGAACTCGCTCCTGAGCGGAGATCTGGCAGCAGGCGGGGACTCGCTTTCGGTCTATCCCAACGCAACCATCAATGCAGCCAACATCATCGACTTCGCGGGCTGGGGAACGGCCCCTTCGAATGCGGCCAACGGTGTGAGCGCGGGCTTGTGGGCCAGAGGGACCTTCGTGGGTGTGGCCCCCACCGCGCAGACCATCGGGCTCCTCGCCGACGGCAACGACGACGAGGGGTGGAAAGACTGGGGCGGCCTGACGCCGATGACCAAAGGAGCGAGCAACGTCACGGCCACCGCGGCAGGTGTGATGGCGCTGCACGCGAAGCCGGTGGAAGGCGGCGTGCTGGTCGGCTGGGCGACAGCGCTGGAACCGGGGCACGTCGGCTTCAATATCTACCGGGCTGCTTCAGAAGCGGGTCCCTTCGAGAAGGTCAATGGGAGGCTCATTCTTGGGCGGATGGGATCCCCCTTCGGCGGGAGCTACTCGTTCCGCGATCCACAGGGGAGCCGGGGAGACTGGTACCAGCTGGAGGATCTGGATACAGCCGGATTACCGACGCGTCACCCGCCGGTGCAGGCGGGAGCCCCAGCGGCCGCGGAGCAGGCACTCCTGGATCGTCTGAGCGCGCCCGCCAGAGTCTCCGCTCCGTTGCAGCGCGCCTCGCGTACCGATTCGCAGGCGGTCGTCGCGGACTCGGCGAGCCTGCCGTCCCACCTGAATCTCCCCATTTCCGCCACCGGCCTCTACCGGCTGAGCGTGGATCAGCTCCGAGCCGTTTTGGGCGCGACCAGCGCGAAAGCCGCGGATTTCGTCATCACCGATTCCGGCGTCGCGGTTCCAGTGCGCATCACGGGTGCAACCGGAGCGCAGGCCCTCCAGTTCTTCGCCACCGCATCGGAGGAGAAGTACTCCACCGAGCACGTCTATCAGGTCCGGCTGCGCGCCGGCGCGGGCCGCGCGCGCCTGATGAGGGAGCGCCCGGCACGGGTGGTTTCGCAGGCACCTCCCCTGGAGGAATTCGCAGGAGTCACCCGTGCCGACGAGAATCGCATCTATTTCATCGGATCTCCCGAACCGGACCTGTTCTTCCGGGACATCGTGTTCAGCGAGCAGCCGGCGATCGCCATTTCCCTGAGCACCGCGGGCCTTCCGGGTCCGGCGAGGCTGAGGGGCGATCTGGTGGGGATGACGGAAGCGCCCGACGTCCCGCGAAACCACCACGTTCGCATCCGAGTGAACGGCGTCCAGGTGTACGACGGGTACTTCGCCGGGGTCGAGTCGCACCGCTTCGACGTTCCGCTGAGCGAGGGGTTGCTGACGAAGCAGAACAGCGTCGAATTCGAGGCCGTGGCCGATGTCGGCTCGCCGGTGGACGTCTTCCTGGTGAACTGGGTCGAGCTGGAATCGCCCCAACCGCTGCAGGCCAGGGCGAACCGCCTCGAGTTCAGCGCACCGGGCGGTGCCCCCGTGCGCTTGAAGGGATTCACCCAGCCGGAAGTCAGTGTTCTGGATGTGACTCGGGCGAGGGCGCCGGTGGCTCTCACCCGCATCGAAGTGCGCCCGGAGCCGGATGGCACTTACTCGGCGCTCTTTCAGGATGGTGCTGCGGCCTCGGGCCCGAGGCGCTACCTGGCCGTGGCGGGCGAAGCCATCGCCGCCGCGCCACTGTGGCTGCCCCCGTCCGGTCCGAGCTTGAGAGAAGCCTCCCGTCGGGCCGATTACCTGGTGCTCACGCTGCCCGAATTCGCCTCCGCACTGGCTCCGCTGCTGGAGCTGCGGCGCGAAGAAGGGCTCGAAGCAATGCTGGTCGATGTCGAGGCGGTATACGACCAGTTCGGGTTCGGCAACAAGTCGCCGGAGGCGATTCGCGATTTCATCAAGGCGACCGCTTCCTGGTCGACACCCCCCCGGTACCTGCTCCTGGCAGGAGGCGCCAGCTTCGATCCGAAGGGATTCCTGGGTACCGGGTGGAGAGATCGGGTGCCCACGAAGCTTTTCCGTACGCGGCGCTACCACTATGAAGCGGCGGATGACGGTTTCTTCGTCTCGACGCTTCCGGCAAAAGCGGGGCGAATCGCCATCGGCCGGCTTCCCGCGCAAAGCGCCCCGGAGCTTGCCGCGGCGGTGGCGAAGATCGTGGAGTTCGAGACGCTGCAGTCCTCGCGGCCGCAGGGTCGCGCGCTGTTCGTGGCCGATGACAAGAATGCCCGCAATGGTCTCGACGATCCGACCTTCGAGCAGACCAGCGCCCGGCTCGCGGCGGGCCTGGACGACACCGGGGTGGACATCCGCAGCCTTGCCCTGAGCGCCTCCCCGGATCCCCGCGCCGACCTCCTGGAGGCGGTGCGCGGCGGCGTGGACCTCATCAACTTCCTGGGACACGGTGGGGTGCAAGCCTGGACCTCCCAGGGGATCCTGACCAGCTCCGATGCGGGAGCGCTGCCGAACGGGCCCGGGAGTTACTTCACAGTCTTCAGCATGACCTGCTTCGACGGTGCGTTCACCTATCCCTACGGAGATTCCCTGGCCTGGAGCCTGGTGAAAGAGCCGGGCAGGGGAGCGGTGGCGGCCTATTCCCCCTCCACCATGCTGGACCCCCTGCGGCACGCCGATCTGGATCGAATGCTGCTGGAGGGTGGCTTCCGGGACGGCGGCGAAATCCGGCTGGGTGACCTCATCCGGCGGGTGGAGAGCGTGATGGCGGGCGGGGATGCCGGCGCGGTGGATGCCGCGGAATCCTTCAACCTGATCGGCGATCCGGCCCTGCGATTCAAATGGAGCGAGCGGTGATCGAAGACGCGAAATCAGCGGCCCAGTCCACGCCCGTGGCCGGACCGAAGAAGCCCTACACGGCGCCCGCCATTCTCTTCACCACCAAGGTGGAGGCACGGGCGGTGCTGTGCAGCAAGGCCGACGGCAACTGCACGCTGGGTCCCGTCAGCTCCTGAGAGCCGCAAGGCTCAGGGGAGTGAGCAGGTGGCCGAGCGCAGGTAGGCGCCGGTTTTCGGGTCGCGCTCGGCCAGGTTAATCAGCTTCAGGCGCTCTCCCTCCGAAGCGGATCCCTCCACCAGACGCACGATGGGCCGGTAAGGGTCATCGGGATTGGCCTTCAGGGACATCGCCTCTTCTCCCGTGTCCAGCCTGACGCGGGTCCCCGGCGGATAGGCCCCCATCATCCGGATGAAGGTGCGCACCAGAACCGGGTCGAACATTTTTCCCGATTGCTGCTGGATTATCTGCAGTGCCTGCTCGGGGGGCGCCTCGCGCTGGTAGCTGCGATTGCTGCGCATGGCATCGTAGGCATCGGCAAGCGTCACCACCCGGGTGGCGAAGTGCTGCGGCAGGGGCGCCGGCAGCGCCGGATAGCCAGTGAGATCGAAGCGCCGGTGGTGCTCGAACGCCACGATCATCGCCAGGTCGCTCACGCCCGGCGATTCCCGTAGCAGGTGGAGCGACTCGATCGGGTGACGCCGGATCAGCTCGAAATCGGCATCGGAGAGCTTGGCACGGCTGTCCAGGATTTCCTGCGGGATCTTCACCTTGCCCATGTCATGCATCATGGCGGCGACGCCGTACTCGCGGACGATTTCCGGGTCGTCGGTCAGCGACTGAGCCTGGGCGATGGTCAGGATGGTGACGTTGACGATGTGTGTGTAGGTGTACTCGCTGTGGCCCCGCAGATTCGAGAGCATGAGCAGCGGGGCGGGATCCCGCGCCAGGTGCTCCATGAGACTCTCCACCAGCGTGATGATTTGCCGGGTGCGGAGGAACCTCCCGCCGCGGGCGCAATCCATCGCTTCCGCCAGCCCCGAGACGGCATCTTCGTAAGCGCCCCGCTCGGATGGATCGGCGGTCGCGAGGGCTGCGGCTTCCTCCTCTTTCAGATTTAGGTGTCCGACCCGGATGCGGCTGACGCCCCGTCCGGCCAGCATATCGGCCAGCGAAACCGCCTCCGAATGCACCGCTCCGGGCGAGGCCTGATCGTCCGCAAGGACCTCCAGCAGACTGACCAGGTCGGCGCGGGTGAAGCCGCGCTGAAAGGTCAGCTTGTCGATCTTCCGGGAGCGCAGCTCCTGGGAGAGGAGCGACAGGGGCTCCTCCTGCTCCTCCCACGGGAGCCCGTCCGCCAGGAGATGATTTCCCAGCACGCCGAGCTGCACTTCATCCCGGCTCACCATGAGGTGGTGCAGGACCTGCTCGATCCGCGCCAGGGTGCGGTCCAGCGCCGGGTGATGCGGCGGGTAGATGCGCCGCCCGTTCACCGCGGCCATCAGGTGGCGCACCAGCTCGAGATATTCGGAAGCCGTGCTCATGCCGCCGCCTGCGAAGAAGGTGGCGACTCGGGGTCGCCCAGGGCGGGGGCCTGCCGGGAGAGGCTCAGGCAGGTGTCCCGCACCACTCTTCGGATGCTGTGCGTCCCGTGCTCGATGGCCTCCAGGGCTTCAGGAGTGCCGATGCGACGCAATGCCATGGCCGCCTGGGTGCGCAGGGTGTCTCCGGCGGAAATCGGAATCCACAGGCCGCGTCGCAGGACCCGGGACAGAGCCGGGACCGCTTCGGTGGCTTCCATCTCGCCGAGGATGGTGATGGCCTCGCGGGCGCCACGCTCGTCGGGCACCAGGCGGCCGGTCTTCGCCAGGCGCTTGGCGAACAGGGCCACGGTGTTCTCCCGGTCCAGCTCTCCCAGGACCCGCGCTGCGATGGTGCTGACTTCCGGGTCCAGGATCGCCTGGCGCAGCTGGGCCACCGCCCGGGAGCCGCCGATTTTCCCCAGGGCGCTGGCGGCCTCGCGGCGCACCTGCGGCTCGGAATGCTTGAGCAGGCCGGCCAGCGGCTCCACCAGACTCTGACCGCCGATTTCCCCCAGCAGCATGACGACGTTGCGAACCATGAACCATGAGGGGTCGTCGAGTCGCTGGAGGAGCACCGGCATGGCAGTGCGTCCCATGGAGGTGAGCACCGTGATCAGGCCCTTGCGGACCTCCCAGTTCTCCTCCTCCGCCAGGGCGTCGGCCAGCGCCGGAGCGGCGATTCCCCCCAGCTCCTTGAACTCGGCGCCGGCAAGTCCACGCTCATCCTCGGTAAGATGGTCGAAATCGCTCCGGAAGATGCGGACCATCTGCTCGGCCACCGAGCGAACGCGCTTGTCCATGGCGCCGCGTCCAGGGCCCCTCAGATCGTCTCCCCGAGGCTTGGAAATGGCGCGCACGGTGTCGGCGAGCAGAGCCATGCGTTCCCGCCCCGCCATGCGCCGGGCCCTCCGTTCCAGATCGTCGCGCAGCTCCTCGACACGCCTCGCATCGATCTCCACATCCAGGGCCGCCATCATGACGCGGCAGGCATGCTCCGAGACGGCGTCGGGAAGGAAGGCGGTGGAGAAGCCCGCGCATCCGGACAAGATCTCCCGAAGCTCCCGATCCGCCTGGGTGCCGTAATCGGAGATGGCCTCCAGAGTGGCTTTGTAGTTCTCCGAAAGATAATCCTGGTCCGTCTCCACCAGGAGTCCCTGCAGAGACTGCCAGATGCGTCCCAGGTCCGATTCTTCGCCGCCCCGCTCGGCCAACCTCGCGGTGATGCCTCCGAAGTAAGGGGCGCTCTTTCCCCGGGTCGCGAATACCTTGGCGCAGACTGAGAACAGCCGAGGGGAAAGTTGCTGCTCGGATTCGACGAAAGAGCTGATCAAGTCCACGATCGCCGCATCTCCCAGCGAGACTGCCACGCGATCCATCAGATCGCCCGACCCGTCCGGGAGGGGGATTTTCTGCACAACGAGGTCCATGCGCAGCTTTGCGGGAATCCGGAGCAGCGCCTCCCCCAGGCGTGTTGGGAAGCCGTCCTGGCAGTCGGGGGCCTCCTTGCGGATTTCCTCAGTCAGGCGGCCCACCAGCTTCGACAGCTCTTTTCCCGCCGAGCCGCCGGCCTCTTCCATCCACTCGCTCAGCCGTGCTGGGTCGGTCGCCAGGCTCCTGAGCAGCGCCCGCATTCCCGCCGGCGAGGAGTTCCTTGGATCCCGCAGGTAGGTCGTCACCAAGCGCTTCCAGATTCCCGATTCGGGGGAGCCGGCGAGGCTGTCACCGGGGACCGGCTCGGCTTCCGAGGCGAGAATCTTCTCCAGGTCTATTTCGGCAATGGCGATGGTCGTGGAGTTTTTCTGCGCGAACTGCCGTGCCAGACCTCCCTGAGCAGCAAGCTGGCGTGGATCCGATCCCAGCAGGCGGAGGAACTCGGTCAGGGTCGTGGCATCCAGCCCTCTTCGAAGGGTGAGGCGGGCGACACAGCGATTCAGCAGAAAGGAGGCGAACGCCTTGAGCGCCGGATCCGGATCGGGGAGGTATTCGCCCTGGTGCAGAATTCCCGCCTCGCCGAAAGCGAGCTCCACCTCGGGACTGTGATTGAGCAGGCCACCGATGGTGCTCAGGACGCGATCCACCGCCACCCGGACCGCCGGGTGTTGCGGTGGATAGAAGGCGACGACCTTGGCGGCAGTTGAAAGCTCTCGGATCGCCCGGATTACCAGCTCGACCGGTTCCTGAACACTGAAAGGCATCGACTTAGAGACTCCCGCGCGACCGGGGAAATATAGGTTCGGGGGAGAGGGGAAGCTACCGTTCTGGGGTGGGATGCCGGGGGATGACGGAGATTTGACATCCGCCACCATCCAAGCAGTTCCGCTATGATGTGGCTTCACAGGCCGGGGGCGGTGCGGATTCCGCAGAATGGACCGGTCGGCACACATTAGGAGCGCGTATGAGGGTGGTGCGAAGGAACCTGGCCCTGATCTTACTGTGCGCGGCCGTGGTCGCCGCGACAGGCCTCGGCTGCGGCAAGCGTGCCCAGGCTTCCCGTCCCGCTCTGGATCTGTCCTATTTCCCCCCTAATGTTTTCTTCATCGCCTATGCCGATACCCTGCGACTGAAGGAATCGTCGCTGTATCGCGACTGGGACCTCCGTGCCCCGGAACGGAAGGGTCACCTCAGCGAAGCGAAGATTTTTCTCGAGCACCTGGGAATCGAGTCCGACAAGGACCTGGATGGGGTGGCGGTGGCCTACCTGGCCTCCCCCGGCCCGGGGGAATGGCTGGCCCTGCTGCGGGGGCGCTTCGATCTGGATCGAATCAAGAAGGGCCTGGAGGATCCCTCTGCGAGGATGTCCGAGGAGACCTACGGGAAATGGAGCGTCTACAACCTGGTTCTGGTTCCGGATCTGGGGGACCTTTCCGTTGTGCTGGTGGACCCTAGCGCCGTGGCGATGGGACGCTCGGAGACGCTTCGCAGGATTCTGGACGCCCGGGGCCATCCGGAAAAATCGCTGGCGCGAAGCACGGTGATGAGACAGCTGATTCCCACCCTGGAGCCGCAGGCGCAGATTTGGGCGCTGCTGGACGGGCAGGCGCTGTGGCGCGGTCTGGGCAATCGCCAGGGGGGATTTTCCGGCTCGACGGAAGTGCCCGGACTGGGGAGCCTCTCCTCGGTGCGCTCTGCCAGTCTCTCCGCCGCACTCAGCGCCGATCTTTCGCTGCACCTGGAGATTGGCAGCGACTCGCCGAAGCACGCGCAGAGCCTCTCCGATGCTCTGAAGGGAATCATCGGATTCGCCAGACTGGGTACCGGCGCGAAAGACCCGGAGGTGGGACAGCTGCTGGATGCCATTCGAGTGGATGGAACGGAGGAACGCGTGATCCTGCGGGCGGATCTGCCGGGAGAGGTGGCGATGAAGCTGGGGACTAAGCTGGAGGCTAGTCGCTAGCGTCCGCCGACCGGCCGAACCGGAGTCGCATCTTGTGCCGGAGAACGCCGAACATGTGATTCAGGAAATGTCCCCGGGGAAGAAAGTGGAAGACCCGTGAATCCCGCCGCTCCAATCGGGAGAGCTCCTCCAGAATGCGCCGATGCCTCGGCATCAAGACCAGCCCCTTCCGGAATGCCTCGAATGCCGGCCCTTTCTGGCGGCTCCTCAGCAGGGCGATTCCCAGATTGCAGAAAATATCGGCATCGAAGAAATCGCGCTTGCTGGCCTGATCGCAGAGCTTCAGCCCCTCCTCGGATCGGCCGTTGGCCAGAACCAGAGCGAGTCCCAAAAATGACAGGCGCCGCATGGAGGTGCCCTTGTTGGCGCCGTCCTGCTTGTCCTGCTCCATCGCTGCCTGAATCAGCTTGATGGACTGTTGGTATTGTTTGTGCTCCAGATGGTTGAGGCCCCTCTGGAACAGGTCGTCGGCACTCTGTGGGATGGCATTGGGCAGCATGGTTCCCCTGACAAAAAGGGCCTGCGGGCTATCCCGGCTCAATATAGGTCGCCAAGCCCGGAAGTCAACCGATCCCATGGAGGAATCAGGGCTTCCGGCCATAACCCTCAGTCAAACAGGGTCTTGAGATCTTCGATGAGGGGGGTGAAGTCGTACTCGCGGCCGCCCAAGCGCTCCAGGGCGTCGGAGTGGGAAATCCTTCCGCCGCCTTTCCACAGATCGCGCACGAAGCCACCCGCTTCCTTGCGCAGGCGCCACTTGTCACCGAAGCGCTCCTTGAGCCGGCGTCGCAGGAGGGATTCCAGGATCATGCCTCTCAGGTAGACCGCCGAATGGAAGTGAAAATCGGTGAAAAACAGGTAGGCCTCCGGAGCGAAGCGCACGCAGCAGTGCTCCTGAATCATGTCGGAGAAGATCACGTCCTTGCGCTCGAACGACTCGTCCGAATGCAGGATCAGCTCGTAGCGGAACTGGGTCGCCAGCAGCCGGATGAAGTAAATCTCCTTCAGTGCCAGGGACTGCCTGAGCGCGTCCAGGCTGGAAGAGAGGGAAGGCTGAGATGCGAGATAGTCCTTGTCCAGGAGCACCCGTCCGAAGAGGTGCCCCGAGCTCTGAATGACCGAGGGAGCCACGAGGCTGCGGAACTCGAAGGGGAGCGAGGCGTCGGTGTAAGCCCGATGCATCCCCTCGCCGACCTGCTGCAGGAACTGGCGCAGCGCCGAATGCCCCGCTTTGGGCCGCAGCGCTACGACGATCTCCTCGGGTACCCGGATGGGATAAGCGCAGGAGCGGTGGGATTTTCCTTCCCGATCCTCCAGATCATAGGCGATGCGCCCTCCCGCGGTGGGATCAAATCCCAGGCCGCGTTGAATCGCCTCGGCCGTGGCGGCCATGCTGGAGGCGGGAAACAGGGGATCGAACTCGGCGCCTCCCAGGAGGAAGGCCGTGTCCTCGCGCCGCAGGTCGTCCAGCGCGAGTCCCAGGCGCTGGCGTGCGGCACGCTCCATCGATTCCAGGTAGATCTCGCGGGTCTGTGCGAGCAGCTTGTCCGCCGCCTCCCCGAGCCCCTTGAGATCGACGCCCAGCCGGCGGCTGCACAACGCCACGTGCCCGCCCTTGTTGAGCTTCGATGAGAGATCGTGCGTGGTGCGCAGGCCCTCCAGCAGCACGGGGTTCAGGCGCGCGAAGACCCGGTGCTGCTCACTGCCGATGAGCAGCCGCAACAGCCGGTCGGGCTCCGACGCCAGGGCGGCCTGGCTCTTGCGGAAAGGCAGTGTTTTTTTCTGGATCTTGAGATTGGCCTTGCCCTGCAGCGCATAGAAGCGGTTCTGAATGGGGGCGACGTGCGCCTCCATGAGCAGGTCGATGAGGAAATTGAGGAGGTTCAGCTGGCGCAGCGCCGCCTCGCCGGTCGACTTTTCGAGGGCCTTGCGCACCGCCATGACCGACTCGGGGGACGCCAGGTCGGCGTACTGAGCCTCGATGTCGGGGAGGTCGGTTTCCTGCTTGAGGCCCGAGGCGAAGAGGTACTCCTCGCGGTTCAACGCTTCCAGATACGCCTCGCAGCGCTTGGCGAGCTCCTCGGTGGCCAGTGGAGCTGAGCGGCGTTTCATTCACTCCGCCTTCTCTGCAGATCCTCGGCGATGCGAAAAATCCGCTCCACCTGCCGGTCCAGCTCCTGCAGGGTGGCGTCCACGCCCTGGGCCGGCGAGGAGAGCTTCACCGCCTTGCGGGACAGGGCCCTGGCGATGGTGAGCGGCTGGCTCAGATCGTGGAAGCTCTTGCGGAAGACCCGGATGAGCCCTTCGCGGATGAGCCCCTGGGTGCGGGCCGTGACTTCACCCGGATCGGCGGAAAGCCGGATCTCCTCCACCGGCTCATCCAGCTCCGGCTGGGGAATCGGCGTCACCCCCTCGGGGCGCATGAGCAGAATCGGCACGTGAGCGTCCATGTCCCGGTCCTCCCAGAAAGGCTCCAGGGCGGGCGCTTCGTCGGTGGCGCATTCCAGCAGGAGCACCCGAGGCGACAGCTCGCGAATCTTCTCCGGGCGGGCTTCGCCCGGGGCGATGTGGATGACTTGAAGTCCGGCGCCGCGCAGGGAGGGGAGAAGCTTCTCGGAAAGGGCGTCGGAAGCGGCCAGGACGACGTTGACCGGGCTCATGGCGCTCCCTCTTCGGCAGGCAGGTGGATCAGCTCGATGCCGATCTGGGCGGCGATGCGGATGCTCTTCTCATCCCGGTAAAACTCGCCGAAGTAAATGCGCCGGATCCCCGCGTTGGCGATCAGCTTGAAGCAATTCCAGCAGGGGCTGGCGGTGGTGTAAATCTCCGAGCCACTGATGTTCACCCCGTTTTTGGCAGCCTGCAGGATGGCGTTCGCCTCGGCATGGATGGTGGCGACACAGTGCGAGTTTTCCAGATCGTGCCCGACCTCGTCGCAGTGGGGCATTCCACGGATGGAGCCGTTGTAGCCGGTGGAGAGAATCGTCCGGTCGCGGACGATGACTGCCCCGACAAACTTGCGGTCGCAGGTGGAGCGGCTCGCAGCCTGCCGGGCGATGTTCATGAAGTAATGATCCCAGCCAACCCGTTTTCGCGCGGACAAAGCGCCCTCCCTCGGCCGCAGCCTACGCGGTCCCGGTGGTGACCTTCTCGAGGGTCACATGCTCCAGCGGCCGGTCGGAAGCGTCCCGCGGCGTGGTGGCAATCGCGTCCACCACTTCCAAACCGGTCAGCACCTTTCCGAAGATCGAATACTGGCCGTCCAGGAACGGCGAGTCGCCGTGCACGATGAAGAACTGGCAGGAGGCGGAATTCGGGTTGGAGGAGCGCGCCATGGAGACCGCGCCGCGCACGTGGCTCGCCTTCTCGGCCGGGCTGAATTCCGCCTTGAGCTGGCGCGGGCCGTTGCCGGTGCCCCAGCCCATCGTGTTGGAGGATTTGCTGTTGGGATCCCCCCCCTGAATCATGAATTTGGGGATGACGCGGTGGAACTTGGTGCCGTTGTAAAAGCCGCTTCCGGCCAGCTCGACGAAATTCTGCACGTGCTGCGGAGCCAGCTCCGGCAGCAGCTCCAAGGTGATGGTTCCTTTGCTAGTGACCAGCGTCGCCACCGGGTGGGGCGTTTTGGATTCCATGATGCAGGCTCCCAGGGTGTTCGAAAGTTGGGGCGGGAATTAAGGGCTCGATACCGGCTCGAAGCCGGAGGCCTACTATAGCAAAACGGGCACGCGGGGAATAGCCGAGCCCCACCCTGACCGGGCTCCCACCCGCGTGGGGCGGGTGGTGCCGCGGCAGGGAAGCTTCTGGCAATTCGAGCTATTTGGCCGGCTGGGTCGAGGCGGCTTTCTTGGCCTCGGCCGGCATGATAGTGGCCTTTTTGACGTAGTCCAGGTTCGGAAAACTCTTGGTGAGGTAGGCGTTTCCTTCGCTCTGGGAGCGACCCTGGTCGGGACCCATCCCCTGCGGGGCGCCCTCGCCGTAATCGGCGTACAGCGCGTCCACGACCTCCATCCCCTCGACGACCGTGCCGAACGGGGCAAAGCCCTGGCCGTCCAGACTGGCGTTGCGATCGGCGTAATTGATGAAGACCTGGGTCGTTCGCGAGTTCGGACCGCGGGTGGCAAAGGTCACCATGCCGCGCTTGTTGCTCTGCAGGACAGGGTCATCGGGAATACTGGCCTCCTGCCACACCGCGTTCACGGCAGGGTCGCCGTTGATCCCGAACTGGACCATGAAATCCTTGATGACGCGAAAGAAGCGGGCGCCATCGTAATAGCCGTTCTTCACCAGGTTGTAGAACCGGTCGGCGCCATTTGGCGCCCAGGCCCGCGTCACTTCCACCACGAAATCACCCTTCGAGGTCTGGAATTTGACCTTGTAGGTCGCAGGGGCCTGAGCGTTCAGAGCCGCGGGATTCAGAAGCTTTTGATTGGTTGCCGTGGGTGCCGTGGTTGCCTTGGGCGCCGGGGCGGGCGCGGCGGCCAGAGAGATGGCGGCCATCAGGGCCAGCGTCAGTGCTTTCGCGGTGCGCATGATTCCTCTCCGATGAAGGGTCCAAGCCATTTTCGTGTTGAGAGCGACGGCTACTCTAGGCCAAGAGCCCTGGAGGGTCAAATCGCGCGCGGGTGGGGCCGGGTCCGAGCTGTGGCGGGGGTCTCACCTATAATGTTCCGCATGACGAAACGCCTCGACGCGGCACTTCCCCCTGGAGTTCATCCGCTCATCCTGGAGGTCGCCCGGGCGCTGCAAGGCGCCGGGGGAAGGACTTTTCTGGTGGGCGGGTGGGTCCGCGATCGGGTGTTCGGCCGGCTGCCGGGGGAGAAGGCGCCCGCCGATTCGACGGAATACGACCTGGAGGTCTACCACCTCCCGGCGGAAAAGCTTTCCGAGGTCCTGGGGCGGTTCGGACCTGTCAACCTGGTTGGCGAGTCGTTTGCGGTCTACCGAGTCTCGCCGTCCCTCCCGCCCGGCGCGGCACCACTCACCCTGGACGTGAGCCTGCCCAGGCGTGACAGCAAGGTGGCGGCTGGCCATCGCGGCTTCGCCGTCAGCGGCGAGCCGGATCTCCCGTTTCAGGAGGCGACACGGCGGCGCGATTTCACCGTGAACGCCATGCTATGGGATCCCCTCGCTTCGGAGCTGCTGGATTTCTGGGGAGGCGAAGCGGATCTGAGAGCGCGGGTCCTGCGTGCCGTCGATCCGGCGACCTTCGTGGAGGACAGCCTGCGGGTGCTTCGGGGAATTCAGCTCGCGGCCCGACTGGAGTTCGAGATCGAGCCCGGCACCGTCGAGCTGTGCCGCCGGACGGAGCTGGGGGATCTTCCGGCGGAGCGGATCTGGGGGGAGATGGAAAAACTCTTGCTGCGGTCGAGGCGCCCCTCCCTCGGGTTGGAGTGGGCTGATCGGATGGGAGTCGTGGACAAGCTCTTTCCGGAGCTGGCCGCTCTGAAAGGCTGCCCTCAGGATCCCGAGTGGCATCCCGAAGGGGACGTCTGGGTGCACACCTTGTTGTGCCTGGATCGGGCCGCCGAGGAGCTGCAGGGGCTGGATCCGGAAAGGCGAATCGCCGTGATGCTGGCGGAGCTGTGCCACGACCTTGGAAAGCCCGCCACCACGGCGGTCGTGGACGGACGGATTCGCTCGCACGACCACGAATCGGCGGGAGTCGCCCCCACCCTCTCCCTGCTGGACCGGCTGAACATCCACACGCTCAACGGCTACGATTTGCGCGCCCAGGTGGTGCAGCTGGTTTCGCACCATCTCACCCCGAGCCATTTTCACAAGAACCGGGACCGCGTGGGAGACGGGGCCTTCCGGCGCCTGGCCCGCAAGCTGGAGCCGGAGCTGCTCTACCGCGTCTCGCGTGCCGATTGCCGCGGGCGCACCGGAGAATTCTCCACCGAGGCGCAGGAATGGTTCATCGAGAAGGTGCGCTCGCTGGGAGTGCAGCGTAAGCCTCCCGCGCCGCTCCTGATGGGCCGGCACCTGCTGGCAATGGGGATCGCACCGGGTCCCCGCGTCGGGGAAATCACCCGGGCCGTTTACGAAATGCAGCTGGACGGGCGGGTCACCAGCCTGGAAGAGGCCACCACGCAGGCCCGCGTCCTTCTCGAGAACGGAGTGGATCTCCCGGGCTCGTAGGTGTTGCGCGACGTCCCATCCTTGTCACTCGGTAAGGCGTGGGTTATCATCGCCCCCCGGTGAATGCAGACGTGGCGCACTCAGACATCCCGCTCCATCCGAGATTCCGCTGGCTGCTCGTCCCGCTCGTCGGGATCCTCCTGGCTGGCATTGGGATCTGCCTCTATCTGACCCGATTTCACGACATCCAGATGTACGGCGATCAGTCCGCCTCGCTGAGCAACTGTCCGCAGACTGAGACCACCAATTGCGAGGTGGTCAACACCAGCGGCTACGCCGAGATTCTGGGAGTTCCCATCTCGGCGCTGGGGATTCCGACCTATCTGCTGCTTCTGCTTCTCTCGATCGCAGCGTGGCGTTCCCCGCGTCTGCTGGGCTATGTGTTCGCCATCGGGCTTCTGACCGTGGCCTACTCGGCCTACCTCTATTACGTCTCCACCGTGAAAATCGGCTACCTGTGTGTCTGGTGCTTCCGGCTTTACTGCATCAATGCCGGCATTCCGGTGCTGAGCGGCATCGCAGCCTGGCGCAATCCGCTGGGCCTGCTGAGCGACACCTTCGCCGATCTCCGGCGCCCCCCGCGGCCGCTGCGTCGGGCGGCCGCGGCCTTTGCCGGCCTGCTGATTCTCACCGTCGTGGGCGAGCGAGGCTACCGATCGGTCCTGGCAAGATCCGCTTCATCCGACGTCGCGTCGAAGGCTTCCGCCTTCGCTGCCGTGGCGGCCACCGGCCCGAATGCCGGGCCATCCGGGGCCACGCCCTTCCAGGCACCGGGTAGTTTGTCGCAATTCACCGAGCGGAATGGGAAGCTTCGGCTGGAGCCCTTCGACCTCGCCGCGCGGCTCGGGTCGGGAAAGCCGCTGGCGCTGATTTTCTGGCAGCCGGGCGTGTGGACTTCCGAGGAGGGGCTGGTCCAGTTCGCCCGCTTCCTGAAGGAGCAGGCCCCTCAGGTGGAGGCCTTCGCAGTGGCCGGAGCAGGAGCTGACGACCGTGCCGAGATCGCCTGGGAGTCGTATTGCCTGCTGAAAGTTCCCCCGGATTTTCCCCTGCTGCGCGACGCGGATTTCGCGCTCTCCAAGCAGCTCGCTCTCCCGGGCTTCCCGGCGCTCGCTTTGTTCGATGCACGGGGCGTGCTGGTGAACGCGCACATCCAGGGACTCAAGCAATCCGTTCGCGGAGCCCATGGCACGGAGGACGCCGAAACGCTGATTCGTCAGGTCGCCCAGGGCGCGGCACCCGGAGCCGTTCCGGTCCTGCAGGCGTATTTCCCGAGCAGCGAGCTGTTCGGACATTGCGCCCCATCCTTCCACCTGCCCGAGCTGTTTACCGGAAAGGACCAGGTATTTTCAGCCCGCTCGGAGAACGGCAAGCCGACGCTGCTGATGTTCTGGTCCTCCACCTGCAAGCACTGCCAGAAAGAGATTCCCCAGCTGGTGCAATACGTCAAGGGCCACCCCGGAGAGTTCAACCTTGTCTCCGTGGCGATTATCCACCCCGATGCTGGTGACTTTTCGCACCGCAAGGTCACCGAGGCCTACGTCCGGACGAATCAGATTTCCTGGCCAGTATTGGACGATTCCAGCGGCTTCGCTTCCGATCTCTACCGGGTCACGACGACCCCCACGACTTTCCTGATCACGGCCGGCGGGGAGATTGCCGGCGCCTGGTACCACCCTCACGAGCAACTGGAAATCGCCATGGGCTCCCTGCTCACCCGGCTGGAGCAGAGGACGGGGGGCTGCACGGCTGCGGTCCCCGAGTCGACCAAGCGCGCCTCCTTCTCCGTGGCGTCTCCGAATGGGAGCCAGGTCAGCCTCGACACGCTGGCGACCCGGCCCACGGTCCTGCACTTCTGGGCGACCTGGTGCGCTCCCTGCCAGGCGGAGCTGCCGAGCTTGCTGAAATTCCGCCAGGCGCTGGAGCGGCAAGGGGGGCAGGTCATCCTGGTTTCGGTGGAAGATGCCGAAGCCGCGGATCGGGTGATGAAATACGGCACCGGACTGGGAAGCGGATTCGCCAGCTTTCTGGCTCCGCAGGGAGGATTGGCTCAGCGGCTCGACCTGAGCTACTCCGTCCCGCGCACCTACCTGCTCGCGGGAGACGGTGAAGTGCTGAGGACCTACCGCGGGGCGCAGCCCTGGTCCGACCCGCAATTCGAGCGCTCCGTCATGACCTTGCTGCAGCTGCCGGCGCGCTAGCTAGTGTTGCGTCTCCGCAACCCAACCGGCGCTGATCTCAGAGGGGCTGATCCTGCAAAAGCAGACGCGTGGCGCGATTCAGGGACCAGTCATAGTCCATGAACGCCAGCGGCGGATCCCCACCGGCGTCGTCCAGGAAACGGGCCACCTCCTCGGAGGTGTACTTGCGGAGGTAGCGGGGCAATGACTTCTCCGCGCCATGAAATCCCGGCGTCGTGAAATCTTCCGAGAACCAATCCAGCAGCTTCGTGACCAGCAGGCGGTCGCCTTCCACCCGGACGTAATCGGGGGAGGACAGGGTCCGCCGGGCGGCGTATTCCAGCTGCGATTCGAGGCTGCCGCCAGTGAGGGCCTGCGGCGGCAGGGGGGCGCAGCTGACCGAGGCGCAGTTCACCACGAAATGGGCCCGGGGATCCTTGAAAAGCGGCCGGATCAACCCATGCTCCAGGTTGTCCAGGCTGAGGAGATAGCCTCCGATCCGGTGCGTCTTGCGGGTGAAAACCTCGGGAATGTCGCGAATGCTGTTCACCCCGGAAGGGTGAGCTGCGTCCATGCTCTCCAGGATCGACTGGAGCGTGGCGGCGTTGTAGGCATTGATGAGCAACGCCAGCAGCTCGTCGCCCGACAGAGTTGAGAGGTCGACCTGGCCCACGGCTTCGAGGTAGGCGTTCAGGTCCTCGGGATGGGACTTGAGCCCCGCGTAGTCGAAGCGTGTGCCCATCTCGCGCTCGAAGGTTTCCAGCACCCGGCTGAAGCGTGAGTGATCGAAGGTGCCACTTCCCGATTCGATGCCTTTGCGAACCGCTTCGGCCGCCTGTCCGTGCAGCGCCACAGCCCGCGGGGTGCAGCCCGGCTGGATCAGAGCCAGGAGGCTGGGCAGCAGCGCCCACCGAAGTGGGACCCGCATGCACCCTGCATTCACGACGTTTTCTCCGAAAGAGCGCGGCGGGCCAGGCGGGTCAGGTACACCGTGAGTAGCAGTGTGGCGGCCAATCCCACCCCCCAGAAGATTCCCTCCCACAGGCTTCCGACCCCCGGTCCCGTCGTCGTGCCGACCAGGGCACGCCCGGCGAAGCCGAGGTAGACATAGAGAATCGTGCCGGGGAGCATGCCCAGCCAGCTGGCCAGCAGATAGGGGAAGAAGCCGACGCGGGTGAGGCCGCAGAGGTAGTTCACCAGATTGTAGGGAAAGAGGGGGCTCAGGCGAATGAGAAAAACGATCTTGCCGCCTTCCTTGCCCACCGCCCGATCGAGCGCAGCGAACCCGGGGTTTTCCTGGGCCCACAATGCGACGCGCTCCCGGGCGAGGTAGCGCGCGATGAGGAAGGACGCCCCCGCGCCGAGTGTGGCGCCTGCCGAGACGACCAGCGTCCCGCGCCAGAGCCCGAAGACCGCGCCGGCGCCCAGCGTCAGCAGCGAGCCGGGCAGGAAGAGCACGGCGGCAATCATATAGAAGAGGGCGAAGGCCACCAGCCCTGGGGTTCCAGTCCCCGAGGCCCAAGTCACGAACCGTCTCAGCCAGGCCTCCAGCGGCAGGGCCCACCACATCACGGTCAAGGCCGCAGCCGCCGCCAGCAGCAAACCGGCCTTCAGCTTCCAGCCTTTCAAAGCTTGCCTCCCGGGGATTTTCCAAGCGGCGGCGCCTCGCGCCCCTCGAAGTAGCCAGGGTAATAGCGCCGGGCCAGGATCTCGGGATCCACTCCGGCGAAATAGAGCACGATGAGATGCAGGTCGCGACACAGCCGCCGGAGATTTCCTTCCTTCCGGAAACGTCTTCCGGAGGCGATGACCGGCTCACCGACCAGCCGGGTGGCGCCGTAAGCGGCCATGCGGCGCGACAGGGCGAGATCCTCGAACAGCCGCATTTCCGGGAAGCCGCCGAGATGGCGAAACACTTCGCGGCGGACGAACATGACCTGGTCGCCGAGGAAAATTCCCAGGGCGCGTCCGCGCAGGTCGGCGAGGCGGCAGTCCAGTCGCAACAGTCGCGACGGGTGATCGAAGCGCCGACGAAAGGCGCCGCCGATCACCTGGGGATTAAGCAGGACCTCGCGCATCGCCGCGTAGGCGACCTGCGGAAGTGTCACGTCGGCATGCAGGAAAATCAGGATGTCGCCTGTGGCGAGAGCAGCGCCGGCATTCATCTGGTGGGCGCGTCCGCGCACCGGCGAGGCGAGCACTGTGGCTCCGGCGTCACGAGCGAGCGCCAGGGTGCCATCGTCGCTAGCCCCGTCCACCACGATGACTTCGGCGGCTGGTTCCAGCGCCATACAACGAAGGACCTGGTCAGAGATGGCTTCGGCTTCGTTGAAAGTGGGAATCACGATGGAGACCTTCATGATTCCTCTCTTGAGCGGCCTCGCTTTCGGGGGGTTGGATGCTCCTTCTTCAGGAGTTTCTCCAAGCTCGACAGCGGGCGCTTCGCGGCTTCGAAGCTGTCCGTTTCAATCTGCCGATACAGCTCCAGGACCCGCTCTCCGTCCTGGGTGAGGGCCGCACCTTTGCCGCGCCACGACGAGGTTTTCACCAGCGGCCTGGTGAAGCAACGGTTCATCGCCTCCACCAGCAGCCAGGAGCGCCGATAGGACATTCCCAACTCGCGGGCGGCGCCCGAGATGGTCCCCGACCGCCGGATGGCCTCCAGCAAATCGGCCTTGCCCGGGCCCATAGCGATCTCCGAGCCGCAGCTCAACCGCCAGCGAGGACGGGCAGTCCAGAGGGACTTAGGGTTCCTTTTCCCCGGCCTTGCCGTCTTATTGTATTCCGTGCTATACAATGCGGTCTCCCGAGCGACAATGGCCTCCAGTCTAAACCAGTAAAGGGATGAATTGCATGGTGAATCGGGGCATTCCAGTCACGAGTTTGGCCATGATTCTCCTGATGATGGGAGGGAGTGGAGGCGTCGCGTCGCCGGATTCTCCGCCTCCGGAGATCATGCTCTATGCCGCCGCCAGTCTGCGTGAGTCGCTTCAGGATCTGGCGCCCACGTGCGGCAAACAGGCGGGAGCGCAGCTCGTGTTCAACTTCGGACCCTCAAACGACCTGGTCCGTCAGATCGAGGCGGCCGAAAAGGCGGATCTCTTCTTCTCGGCGGACGAAGCCTTGATGGATCGACTGTCGAAAGCGGGGTTGCTCGAAACGGGCACCCGCCGCACCGTGCTCTCCAACCGTCTGGTGGTGATCGCTCCCCTGGACTCCACCCTGGTCATCCACTCCCCGGCGGATCTGGCAGGCAAGGCGGTTCGCCGCCTGTCGCTGGCCAATCCGGAAGCGGTCCCTGCCGGGAAATACGCTCGCGCCTGGCTCGAAAAGACCGGTCAGTGGGAAGCCCTTAAGGAGAGGGTGGTGCCGGGCGTCGACGTGCGGGCGGCCCTGTCGGCAGTTGAGTCCGGTGTGGTGGAGGCCGGCGTCGTCTATGCCACCGATGCGGCCATCACCAAGAAGGTGCGCGTGCTGTATGAGGTGCCCGCCAGCGAGGCTCCCGCCATTTCCTACCCGTTGGCTGTTTTGCGAAGTCGGCCCCAGCAGAGCCTGGCCGCGAAGGTGGAAGACTGCCTGACCGGTCCTGAAGCCCTCAAGGTCTATCAATCACGAGGCTTCATCGTGGGGCCCGCCTCACCTTGAGCTCATCCGCCCTGACGGCTCTTTTGATCAGTCTGAAGGTGTCGCTGGTGGCCACCCTCGTGGTTCTGCCCCCCGGCATCGCCTTGGGGCTTCTGTTCGCCCGCCGCAGCTTTCCGGGAAAGAGCATCGTCGAAACGCTGACCTATCTCTCCCTGGTCCTCCCCCCCACCGCGGTGGGCTACCTGCTGCTTTCGCTGCTGGCGCGCCGTGGGCCTTTAGGTGTGAACGCCCTTGGTTTAGATCTGGATCTCCTGTTCACCTGGAAAGGGGCGGTTCTGGCTTCGGCGGTGATGGCGCTTCCCCTGGTGGTACGCACGGCGCGCATTGCCTTCGAGGGAGTCAACCCGCGCCTCGAATCGATGGGTCGCACGCTGGGCATGGGTCCGCTGCGCGTGCTCTGGGAGATTACGCTGCCTCTGGCGCGGCGCGGTCTGCTCGCCTCGGGCATCCTGGGATTCAGCCGTGCTTTGGGGGAATTCGGCGCCACAGTCATCGTGGCAGGAAACATTCCGGGAAAGACCCAGACCCTGGCGTTGGCCATCTTCAACGATATCCAGATTGGGCAGGATGATGAAGCACGGCGACTGGTGGGGCTGACCGCTGCACTGGCTTTCCTGGCCATCTGGATTTCGGAGAGGCTTCTGAGCCAGCGGAGGAAGCGAGCTTGATTAGCGGAATCACCCTGGACCTGAACGTCCCGCTGGAGCGCTTCTCCGTGGAAGTGAAATGGGAGACCGAGGAGACGTCCCTGGGAATCTTCGGTCACTCAGGGGCCGGGAAGACCACGATCCTGGAGGCCCTGGCCGGGTTGCGACCGCTGGCCCGCGGGCTCATTCGCGTTTCGGGAGAGACTTGGCTGGACTCCGCCCGGGGCATCGATCTGTCGCCCGAAAAGCGCGGGGCCGGCTATGTGCCGCAGGACACGCTCCTCTTCCCGCACCGTGACGTGCTGGGCAATCTGCTCTCCGGCGCCCGCCGAAGCGAGGGTCCCTGGCGCCGAAAGCTGAGTTTCGAAAGGGTCTTGGAGGTGCTGGAGCTGAGATCCCTCAAAGAGGCAAGGGTGGATGAGCTTTCGGGAGGCGAGAGACAGCGGGTGGCGCTGGGCCGCGCCCTCTGCTCGGGGCCCAGCCTGCTGCTCCTGGACGAGCCCTTGGCCGGGATGGACCTGCCGTTGCGCCGCCGGATCCTGCCGTACCTGATCCGGGTGCGGGAGGAATTCTCGGTTCCCACGCTGTTCGTCTCGCACGATGCCTCCGAGATGCGGCTGCTGTGCCGCGAGGTGATGGTTCTGGAGCTGGGGAAGGCGCTGGCGCGCGGCCGCCCCGAGGAGGTTTTCTTCGATGCCTCGCTCCATCCGGTATTCAGGGAGGAGGTGTTCGAGAACGTGCTGCAGGGAGCCGTCCGGGAGCTCAAGGGGCCGGGCTTTCTGGTAGAGCTGGAGCGGGATCTCTGCGTGCTGATCCCGCGCGGCGGAATTGTTGGGGCGGGCAAGGTGGTGTTCGGACTTCGGGCGGAAGACATTCTCCTGTCGCTCAAGCCGCCGGTCGGGCTTTCCGCCCAGAACGTGATCCCGGGTATCATCCGGCAGATCCGCCGGGCGGACGCAGGAGAGGAGCAGGATGTTCCCGTGCTGGTGGAGGTGGCCTTCGGCCGTGGGGACCTCCGGATGGTGGCCAGCATCACGTCGCAATCCCGCAGCCGCCTGAATCTGGCGGAGGGGAGCGAGGTGCATCTGGTTTTCAAGGCACAGAGCTGCCGGATTCTCACGGTGCATTAAAGGGCAACGTTGACCAAGCGGGCGATGGCCTTGCGACGGTATTCACCTTCATATAGGAGAAGAGTCTTGATTAGACGACGGCTCACCGGGGTGGCCCTGGCGATTCTTCCGAGCATGGCGCTTCTAATGGGTTCCGCTGTGGCGCAGGAGCAAGCCGCCGAGCCGGAGCCCTACAAGCCGGTGACCTGGAAGAACGGCTTGCAATACCGGAGCGAGGATGGAAATGTCCAATTCCGCCTCGGTGGATACCTGCAGGCCGACGGATGGTTCTTCCTGGACGACAAGGACAATCTGGAAACCGACAGCTTCTTCATCCGGCGCGCCCGAATCATCATGGAAGCCTCGCTCTGGAACCGCTTCGAGTTCCGCTTCATGCCGGACTTCGCCCGAGGCTCCACTTCCATCTACGACGCCTACATCGACATCAAGCTCAAAGAGGCCTTCAACCTGCGCATGGGAAAAACGAAGACTCCCGTGGGGCTGGAGCGGCTCCAGTCGGCGGCCAACATCACCATGGTGGAGCGCGCCCTGCCCACCAACCTGGTGCCGGTGCGGGACATCGGCCTGCAGGCTATGGGTACCTTCGCGCATGGCACCACTTCCTATGTGGCGGGAGTATTCAACGGCGTGCCTGACGGTTCGAACGCGGACCTGGACACGAATGACGGCAAGGACGGCGAAGCCCGGATCTTCACCTTGCCGTTCAAGAATTCTTCCTCTCCGAGGCTGCAGGGCTTGGGGTTCGGAGTGGGCGGCTCTTTCGGCAATTCCGTGGGCACACCCCTTCCGGTCTACAGGACTGCCGGCCTGACTCAATTCTTCCAGTACCTGGGCACCTCGACCGCCGATGGCCGGCGGGCCAGGATCAACCCTTGCGCTTACTATTACAGCGGCCCCTTTGGATTCATGACCGAGTTCGTCGAATCGCAGCAGGGGGTCAGCGACGGGGTCACCCAGGATGACATCCATAATCGCGCCTACATGTTCACGACGATGTGGGTGGTGTCCGGTGGGACCTCTTCTTTCGAAGGGGTGACGGCAGAGCACCCCATGGGACCCACGGAGGGAGGCCGCGGCGCCTTGCAGCTGGCGCTGCGCTATAACGCTCTGCGGGTGGATGATGCAGCCTTTCCCCTCTACGCCGATCCCGACGAGGCAGCGCGGCGCGCCGGAGCCTGGGGACTGGGCGTCAATTGGATCCTGAACTACAACGTGCGCCTGTCATTCCAATACGAGTGGACGCAGTTCCTGGGCGGGGCCGCGGCCGGCGCCAACCGCGAAGACGAGAACGGAGCGCTCCTCCAGCTGCAGCTGAGGCTCTGATCGAAATCCGGGAACCCGGCGCGGAGATCATGCAGCGCCGCGGCAAACGGGGCGGGTCGGTAGAGCCATTCCGGTGATACGCTCGCGCGAAACCACCGGCATGCAGCCGACACTCCGGAGACCGCGCCATGAGATCAGCCCCTTGCCACAGCTCACTTCCCCTGCTCCTGCTGCTTTCCCTGGCAGGCGCGAGCTCCCTGCCGGCGGCGCCGCCGGCACCGGAAGCGCAGGTCCAGTCGGCGGACGCCTATTTCTCGAAGCAGGATTGGCCCGATGCCGAGAAGGCATATGCGGCCATCGTGGTGGCCGAGCCGGGCAACGGCAAGGCCTGGTTCCGCCTGGGAGTGTCGCGCCAGTCTCAGGGGAAATTCAAGGAGGCCGTCGACGCGTATCTGAAGGCCGAAGCGATCGGTCACAACCCGGTGGTCATGTTCAACCTGGCGACCGCCTGCGCCCGGCTGGGCGACAAGGACGATGCCCTGGGGTGGCTGGAGAAAGCGGCGGGCGCCGGTTTCTCGCAGGTGCAGCAGGCGAAGAGCGATCCGGACCTGGCGGCCTTGCGAGGCGATCCGCGCTACCAGGCGGCGTTGGACAAGATGGAAGCGCTGGCCCACCCCTGTGAGACCTCGCCTCAGGCCCGGCAGTTCGACTTCTGGGTGGGCAGCTGGGAGGTTCGCACGCCGGACGGCCAGCTCGCCGGGACCAATCAGATCCAGCGGATTCTGTCGGGCTGCGCGCTTCTGGAGAATTGGAAAGGCGCCAAGGGGGGGAGCGGCAAGAGCCTCAACGCCTTCAACCAGTACACGGGGAAATGGCAGCAGACCTGGGTGGACGATGCGGGCGACATCACCGAATTCGTGGATGGGGAGTACAAGGACCAGGTCATGCGGTTCCGGGCGGAGACCAGGAGCGCCGACGGAAAAAGCCGGCTGCGGCGGCTGAGTTTTTTCAACCTGGGGGCCGACAAGGTCCGGCAATTCTCCGAGCAGTCCACCGACGGAGGAAAAACCTGGAGCACCGAGTATGACCTGACCTACACGCGCGTCGTCGAGGCCGCTTCGGAGTCTCCCAACATGGTCACCTACTTTCTGGTGCTGCTGAAGAAGGGGCCGAAATGGTCCGCGGAGGAGACGCCGGAGCGCCAGCGCCTCCAGGACGCCCACCTGGAGCACATCCGCAAGCTGGGCGAGAGCGGCAAGGTGGTCCTCGCCGGGCCATTCAGCGATGATGGCGACCTGCGCGGCGCACTGCTGTTCAAGGTCGGCTCCGCTGACGAGGCCCGCAAGCTCGAGTCGGAGGATCCGGCCGTGGCCGCAGGGCGGCTCGTCATCGAGCTGCATCCCTGGTTGGTTGCGAAGGGGGTCCTGCCTTAGACTATCCTTGCCATGGACGAGTCGGTTCTGGCGGCAAGCGAAGCTGACTTTCATTAATTCTCAGGGAGGATGCTGCATGAAAAAAGTAATGGCTGTGGCTGCGATGCTGTCCCTCGTGGCTCTGTCGGTCGGCGGTGCCCTGGCAGGGGAGCAGGCGACCGCCAACCTGGACGTGAAGCTCGCGGTCAAGGGAATGACCTGCTCGGGCTGTGCCAAGAGCGTTCAGGCCGCGCTGGAGAAGGTGCCGGGAGTCACCAAGGCCGAGGTCCTGCTGGAGAAGAACGAAGCCGATGTGACCTACGACAAGGAAAAGACCACTCCGGAAGAGCTGGTCAAGGCGGTGGAGAAGGCCGGTTACAAGTGCTCGCTCCAGAAGGACGCCAAGGCCGGGGCCTGAGTCTTCCGTGGAGCTGACGCTCCTGCGACAGGAGCTGGCCGTCTGCCGGCTCGACGCCGATTCCGAGTTTCCCGAATGGGCCCGCAAGGGCCCGTTTTTTTCCCTGACACGGACCCCGGACGAGGCCAGCATCGTCTGCTCCCAGGCGGACGTCCCGGAAGGGATTCGGCATGAAGGGGGGTGGCGCGCTTTCCGGCTCAAGGGCCCGATCGATTTTTCCGCTGTGGGCATTCTGGCTTCACTGACCGCCCCCCTGGCACGCTCCGGCATCAGCCTCTTCGCGCTGTCCACCTTCGACACCGATTACCTGCTGGTCAAAGGGGCCGACGTCAAGAGAGCGACCCTTGCCCTGCGCGAGGAAGGCCACCGGGTCCACAGCGAGCCGAGGCCCCGCTCCTTCTGATTCCTGATTCGATTCCTCCGCGCCTCTTGCCAAGGATCCTCGCGGTCGGCTATCCTGCCGGCGGAACCCGGAGATTGAATGCCCACCTACTCCCACTCCCGACTTTCCTCCTTCGAAAAGTGCCGGCTCCAGTACAAGTACCGCTACATCGATCGCATTCGCCGCGACATCCAGGGGATTGAAGCATTCATGGGCAACCGGGTCCATGAGGCGCTTGAGAAGCTGTACCGGGATCGCCAGATGGAGCGCACGCCGGCGCTCGAAGAGCTGACCTCTCTGTACCAGAAGAACTGGGACAGGGAGTACTCAGAGAAGATCCGCATCGTGAAGTCCGAATACACCGCCGATCATTACCGGAAGGTCGGCGAGCGTTGCATCACCGATTTCTACAAGACCTACCATCCCTTCAACGACGGAGTCACCCTGGGGCTGGAGGAGAAGCTGGGCATTCCCCTCGACCCGGGCGGCAAGTACTGGATGGAGGGGTACGTCGATCGGATTGTCCGGGTGTCGCCGGACACCTACGAAGTGCACGACTACAAGACCGGCGGCACGCTTCCCTCGGCGCAGGATCTCAAGACCGATCGACAGCTCCCCCTTTATCAGCTGGGGGTCCAGGCCAAAATCCCCGAGGCCCGGGAGGTGCGCCTGGTGTGGCACTACCTGGCGTTCAACCAGGAGCTCCGTTCGGCGCGCAGTCCCGATGCGCTGGAGGCCCTGAAATCCACCACCCTGGATCTCATCCACAAGGTCGAGGCGACCCGCGAGTTTCCTCCCACCGAGAGCGCGCTTTGCCGCTGGTGCGATTACCAGGAGATCTGCCCTCTCTGGAAGCACCGGATCAAGGTGGCGCCCCTGCCGGAGAACGAGTTCCTGAAGGACTCCGGGGTCCAGCTGGTGGAGCGGCTCGCGGATCTGGAGTCGAGGAAGACTTCCCTGGAGAAGGATCTGGCGAAGGTCCGGGAGGCGATTCTCTCCGCGCTGGAGAAGGAGAAGGCCTCAATCCTTTCGGGCGCCAAGCAGGAGGTGCGCCTGGTGCAGGAAGAGTCCGTCCGCTTCCCCCAGCCCGGGGAGACCGGCTGGAAAGGATTGGAGATGATCTTGAAGGAAATGGGAGTGCTCGAGCGCTTCGCGACGCTCGACACCGAATCGCTGTCCCGCGCTCTGCTCGATCCCGAGACCGATCGCTACCTGAAAGCCGCGCTGGAGAAATTCGCCCGCATCGAAAAGACCCGACGCCTCCGCCTGGTCCCCAAGGGATCCCGCCAGCTCAATCTCTTCAACTAGCCGAATCAGAATAGATGGTCACGGTGGTAAGCGGAAAGGACCTTGTCGAAGACGCTGCAGTTTTTTGACTTGACTGCCGCTCGTGGGAGCCGGATCAAGGGCAAGCGGGAATGCTCCGCTCCGCTCCAAGGCTGGAGGTGCCATACGTTGCTATCCCGCAGGAGTTACGGGCGCGCGCCAAGTACCAGAAGGCGGGACCGCCTGCATCGGGATCGGGTCGCGTGTCGTTGTAGCTCACAGGTCCTCCTTCCTGGAGGCAGACTGCAGAGGCGAAGCCCGGGTTGCCCGGGGCCGAGAGTAGCCCCGTGACAAGGTCATAGATGGTTTCGAGGCCCGCCAGCGCTCCTTGGTCGTCCCACGACACGGTGGTCGGAGATGGGCCGGTCACGGTCAGGTTCGCCGCCTCGACAGGGGAGAGCCAGACCTGGCTGTTCGAATCGTTGCAGTCGCTGCCTCCGCAAGAAGAATCGGCATGCTCATCGGTGTCGGCGTCTTTGAGGGGGCCCGGCTGGCAGGCGCCTCCTACGCAGCTGTCCGGCAGCGTGCACAGGTTTTCATCGCTGCACGGGGTTCCGTCCGCAGCGACAGGGTGCTGGCAGCCGCTGGCTCCTCCGCAGAGATCCTGGGTGCAAGGATCGCTGTCGGGGCAGAGCGCACCTGCTCCCTCGTCCATCACACCGTCGCAATTGTCGTCCAATCCGTTGCACGCCTCCGCCACCGCGGGATGGATGTCCGGGTTGTAGTCGTTGCAATCGGTGCAGGCGCTGGCTCCGTCGCCATCCAGATCGAGGAAGCCCTCGTCGATGGCGCCGTCGCAGTTGTCATCCTTGGCGTTGCATGTCTCCGGCGCGCCCGGATGCACGCCGGCATCGGCATCATCACAATCTCCACCGCACGAAGCGAACCCGTCACCTTCGTTGTCGGGGAAGCCGTTGTCGCGAATTCCATCACAATCGTCATCGACACCGTTGCAAGTCTCCGCAGCGCCCGGGTGGATCGCCGGATTGTGGTCGTCACAGTCGCCCCCGCACGCCGTGAATCCATCCTGGTCCTGATCGAGATCGAGAGGAGAAGGCGCATATCGACCTCCCGAGTTCAGATAAGCTGGGTTGTAGCCTCCCCAAATGATCATCCAATCACCGGTCCAGACCGCGGTGAACAACTGTCGGGGAGTCGGTGCGTTGACTTGTGAAACTGGCGACCAGGCGTCGAGACTCGGGTCGTAAAGACCACCAGTGGCGTTATTCCTCCACACAATCATCTGATTGCCCGTCCAAACAGCCGCGTGGCCGGAGGTTGAAGGCACGCCGGAAGTGGAAGTTGGGAGCCAGGAGTCGGATGCGGGATCGTATCGGCCTCCGCTGTTGAGCGCGGAGGAGCTGTCCTGTCCCCCCTGCACGATCATCTTGCTGCCGGTCCAGACGACAGCGTGTCTTATCCTCGGTGTAGGGGCTGACACGGTCGAGGTCGGCGACCACTGATTCGTGGTGGGATTGTACAGACCCCCGGTATTCGTAAAAGGAAACTCCCCGCCCCCCCACACCACCATCCGGGTCCCGGTCCAAACCGCGGTATGGTACCTGCGCGCGGTCGGTGCGCCGGTAGTCGAGGTGGAGCTCCAGGTATCGCCGACGGGGTCGTAGAGGCCTCCGGTATTGGTCGGGCCGGAAGGATTGACAGCCCAGCCTCCCCAGATGATCATCCGGCTGCCGGTCCACACGGCGGTATGCTGCGTTCTTTCGCTCGGGGCTCCCGAAGTCGAGGTGGGAGCCCAGGTGTCGGTGATCGGGTTGTACCGGCCGCCAGCATTTCCCGGTTCTGCTCCCCATACCACCATGACGCTTCCCGTCCATACTCCCGTCGGCTCGCTGCTTGGAGGGGGAGCATTGGAGGTCGAGGTCGCCATCCAGCTGTCGGTCATCGGATCGTACCGTCCCCCCGTGTTGTCGTTCGAAGCGCCTCCCCAGACCACCATGACGTTACCGGTCCAGACCGCGGCCTGGCTGTGGCGTGGCGAGGGTGCGGCTCCCTGCGACGTGGGCGACCAGGTGTCGGTGGCCGGATCGTACCGCGCTCCCTGGTTGCTCCCCCCTCCCCCTCCCCACACGATCATCCGGTTTCCCGTCCAGACCGAAAAGCCCCCGAAGCGGGGAGCGTTGACCGTCGAGATCGGGATCCAGGTGTTGGAAGCGGGGTCATAGCGAGCTCCCGGAACCAGGACGCTGCCCAAGTTGGGGCCCCAGATGATGGCCTGGCTTCCCGTGGAAACCGCAGTCATCCCCTGGGACGCGTAGGGAGCCCCTGTCGAAGAGATGGCCGACCAGGTGCCGTCGGCAGGGTTGAACAAAGCCCCCGTCGCGAGCCAGGTCATGCCGTTGATGCCGCCCCAGATCAGCATCCGGTTGGCTGTCCAGACGGCCAGGTGCCCTTTTCGGGCCGACGGGCCCGATCCGAGAGGCATCGTCGTCCAGGTGTTTGCGACCGGGTCGTAGAGTCCGCCCGTTGACAAGGGGCCCCCGGTTGCTTCTCCTCCCCATACGATCATCCGGCTGCCGTTCCAAACCGCGGTGTGCCCCCGCCTGGCAACCAGTGGCGAAAAGAATTGTTGTACGGGCCAGGTGTTGCTGACGGGGTCGTACTGAGCGCCGGTGGAGAGGTATCCCGAGCTGCCCTGCCCTCCCCAGATCACCATTCTGCTGCCTGTCCAGACGGCCGTGTGCTGGTAGCGGGGGGGCATCTGGAGTGGGGGGGGGACGGTGGTGGGTGTCCAGGCGTCAGCCGCGGGATCGTAGAGGCCCCCGGTACCGACTGGGAAGCCGTTGTCGAGCCCGCCCCAGACGATCATCCGGCTCCCGGTCCAGACGGCAGTATGCCCCGAGCGCGTTTGGGGCGCTCCAATGCGCGTCATGGGGGTCCAGGTGTCGGTGAGAGGGTCATACCGAGATCCCGCGTTCGAGTATCCTCCCCACACGATCATCAAGCTTCCCGTCCAGACAGGGGCGCTGGCTGCCTCGGGGCTGTCCTGCAAGCTCGCGTTGTCCCAGGTGTCGCCTGGCACGCAGCCCATGCCGGCGGACTCGCCCGCTGCGAGCGCAGCCGACGGGCTCTTCGCCACATCAGTTTGTCTGAAGGGGGAAGTCACGGGATCCACCAGTGGAAGGGGAATGGCGTCCGATGCGACGGCTCGGATCCGCTCCTCGTCCAGGCTCGTTCGGATCGATCCCCACCAGGAATCCCACGAAGCTTTGGGAATCCGGTATTCGCCGACCCGCGCATGGTGAGCGTCCTCCTCCAGGACGACACGGACGATGAAGCCGTCACGCTCCTCCACGATGGGGCCCACCTCGCCGATCCGCTGCGGCGCGCGAGACCGCCAGGCTCGATACGCGTCCCTATCGAGCCGGAGCCGCTGAGGGGAGGCAGACGAGCGGTTATCCGCATCGAAGTCTTGACGAGTCGTCGATCGGTTGACGTCAGAATCGGTCCAGACCGCTTCAGCCTCAATGCGGCGAGGGTCCTTTTCCTGGATCTGCACCCGGCCGGACACCAGTGTGCGCCGCAGCTCCTCCATCTGCAGGCGCGCCGGCTGATGAATCCGCTGATCGCCAGAGAAGGAGCTCCGGATCAGACGATCCGCCAGGACCGGTCGGGCGAAGCATTCCTGGAACAGGAAAGAATCGTAATGGAGCGCTGCGTAAATCTCCCGAAGCCGATCCGGAAATCGCGTGCTGCGCGCCATTCTCTGCATTTCCGCCTGTAACATCTCGGTGGTGATGGGTGTGCGCCATTGTTCCTGCAGGGCCGCCGATTTCACGAGGTAGTCGCGGACCTTTGCCTTCAAGACTTCGGGATCGACGGCTTTCCCGAAAGGCAGCGTGGCTCCGACCTGATGGGTGTAATAGACCTGCTCGATGGCGCGCTGGGCCTCGACTCTCTCCTGGAAGGACAGATCGCGCGCCCACGCGGCCAGGGTGCCGAGGAACACGGCCGACAGAAGACAGGCAGGAATCCTGAGACCGAGGTTTCTCAACATTCAACTCGGGCAGACACCGCTCGGCGAGCCGGGCACCGCGCTCGAGCGTTGCTGCATTCGACGTCTCAGCGATGAGAAACTATGGCACGGCAGTTACTGGGCTGTCAAGATACAGGAATCACTCTCTTCCGGCGTCGAGCGGTGCGATCAGCCGGTCGATCGGGCCTTGATGGGACGGCTCAATCTCTTCAACTGGCCGAATCAGAATAGATGGTCACGGTGGTAAGCGGAAAGGACCTTGTCGAAGACGCTGCAGTTTTTTGACTTCCCGTTGGGTGACGTGGACGCAAACACTCCACTCGCCCTGGTTGTCAGCAAATCCGGTCCGCAATTCCTGTAGACATAGAAATTCACGCCGAGATAGAGCTCTTCAGGCTTCTCCGCAGTATAGGCGCTCAGGAGCGTGGGGAGCAGGGAGAGGTGAGGGATTCCCGTGTGACAGCACTCCAGGACGTCAGGGATTGAGGAAATGACGTGGAAGAAGGTCTGTCTGAAGCTGGCCGGGGTTCGAAAACTCGTATAGTCGAACTTGGACCAGGCGCTCTCCGTGCTGGTGAATGTGTGGGGCTGGTGATCGCCGAATATCATGATGGCATAGGGTCGTCCCGTGCGCTGCTGCGTGTCTTGCATGTAGCTCACAAGCATCCTGAATCCGGCCTCCGACGACTTGGCGCGCCGGATGAATTCATTCAGGATGCAATTCTGCTCAAAGCTGGCGGGATCCGCGAACGTCGTGAACAGCTCGCTCTGGCGAGTGAACTTGTCGCACCGGTGCGGGGCGTGATTCTCGAGAAAATCAACGTAGGCAAAGAAGGGGGCCTTCAGGTGCTCCAAGCCGCCCCGTGAAACGACAGCTTCGGCGATTTCCTCGTCGGTCGAACTCCAGTGGGCCTTGAGTCCCAGCTCCTGCGCATCCATGAAGCGGTCGAACCCGTACTTTTTGAATGCGACCTTCGTATTGTAGAACGTGCCTTCGGTCGGATAGAGCGCAATCGTGGAATATCCTTTTTTCTCCAGATAGGTGACCATCGATGTCTTCACAAAAGGCGAGAGGGAAGAGTGAGTGTAGTAGCCCGCATATCCAAACAGGCGTTCGTCGATGCCGACTACGGTTTCGAATTCAGACAACCAGGTGCCCCCTCCAACGGCATTCGCATAAACGGGGCCGAGGGCCCGGGTATTCTCGTTCCTGTCGAGGATAAAATTCGCAACCGGATGGGTCAGCTTGAATGCCTGATTGAAATCGAAGGTCGACTCCGCGAGCACAATCATGAGGTTGGGAAGCTTGTCCGGCGGGACCGGGTGAAGATGCACATAGGGAGTGACAGCGTCCGCGATCTCCTGGGGGGTGGGTGGCTGGCTGTTGAGTCCTGCAGTGAAATATACGCCGGTCTCGATTTTATCCAGAGCATGGGAATAGAGAAGAAACCCGTAGATACCGAGCTGATCCGAGAGTCTGGCCACTCCGGCGGGAGACCACGGGAATCTTGCCTTCTGCAGATAATCATGGACCGAGCGCACATAGGCCCTCGAGAACACCGAGAAGAGGGCCAGGAAGATCACAACCGAGCCGGCCTGGAACAGCGCGGCGCCGGTCCGGCTGCCCGGAAACACGAGCTTCGGATTCCAGCAGGTGTGGAACAGGATCCACGCGGCGAGCAGCGCTACGCTCGCTGTACCCACCAGAAGCGCCACGATCTCGGTTTGCGATAATCTCAGAGCATTGAAAAGGCCGCCCGGGTCCCTGGAGAAAATCGCGAAATCGATGAAGGTCAGCGGCATCTGAGTAAGAGCAATTTTCGAGCCGTTGGCGAAATTGACAAACCAGGTGACGATGAGGCCGATCGCCAGAGCGACGGGCCAGTAGATGGGCCTCAGGAGCAGGCAGAAGAGGAGCAGGTAGGTCGGGATCATCACCTGCGAGGCAGAGGCGGTGAGCCGGCCGCCCATGAAGATCTGTGCCAGTGTCAGGAAGAGCGCGGCTATCAAAACGTAGGTGTGTCGAAGGCCCAGAAGTTTCCGAACCAGGCTTGGCATGTTCCTCCGATTACTGCTCGACAATCCCGGCGGCACACCGATCGCTTTCGTGACGGCCATCATAGCCTGATTGAAGCGCTCCCGGCTCGCCGACTCTGGGAGAATCGTGGCCAGGCGGCCTCGGACGCGGGATGCATCGCTACCGCACCCGGGCTTTGAATCGGATGGAGCCGCTGGTGCCGGAGGCGAGGGTGCCGACATTCACCGTGACCAGGCCGTTCACGGTGGGGCCGGGGTCATCCGGGTTGGAGGTGGCGGAGGGATCGAAGGTGCCGGCGTCGGCATCGGTGGCATTGGTGAGATCGGTGGTCGAGCCAAGAATCAGGCGGATGCCGCGACCGGGCGAGAAGCCGTCGGGGACGAAGTCGGTCCATTGCGGCACGCCGTCCTTGGCCGTGAAGCTGGAAGCGTCACGCGATCCGCTGTTGAAGAAGAACAGGGCATAGGTCAATACGTCTCCCGGCACGACGCTGGTCGTCAAGGCTCCGGTGACCCCCGGCGGATTGGCGGGATCGTTCGGAAGGGCCGCGCCGTTTTTCTCCACGATTCGCTTGTAGAGCGAAGCGACCGGCTCCTTCACGGTGGCCAGGGTTGCATCGTCGATGGCGGCAGTCGCGGGATCGTCGCTTGGAATCCCCGATTGGGAAGCGCTGGAGAGAATCGCCTGGTTGGCGATCGTGGTGCCGTCAGTGAGCGTGCTCAGCACCTGAGCGGTGAAGCTGAGCGTAACATCTCCCGCGGGCGAGATTCCCACCGAGCCGAGAGCCGGAGTGGTCGCCTGGTTCCAGGTGATGGTGGATCCCGAAAAGATCCCTCCCTGACCCGGCACGATGTTGGTGAGCTTCGCGATGTCCACGCTGTCGGTCACCACCACGGCGGTGGCGGGAGCGTTACCCGTGTTCTTGACCACCAGCGTGTAGGTCAGCGTCTGACCCATCACCGGTGTGGCGCTGCTCACGGCCTTGGTGCTGGCGGACAGGTCGGAGGCCACGTAAGTGATCGTGAGCTTGGGCCTCAGGGTGGGGGAGGCATTCTCGCTGCTGTTGAAGCGGCGCTCGTTGTTGCCCGAGGCGGGTGGGCTTTCCAGAAGCGCGCCGTAGTTTGTGAAGGTGCCGTTCGTCCAGGATTGCACCAGCGACGTGATGGTCCATTGCTTCCAGATATTGACCGTCCCGTCGAGGTTCACGGATGCCACCACCGCCGCGTCGTAATCGCCTCCCTGCGCCGCCCAGTCGTTCGTTCCATCGTAGGTGCGCCAGGTGGCTCCGGCCTCGGTCCAGGAGCGGGTAACCCGGTGCAGCCGGAGCGCCTCAGTGGTGGTGACCCGGCTGGACGCATAGTACAGCTCCATCACGGCCGATTGGATGGTGGCTCCGGCGGGAATCCCCGACAGATCGAAGCGCAGTAAGAGACGGTTCTGGCCATTGCTTTGCGAATTGCTCAGGAGCAGCGCGGCGGCGCCGAAGTTCTGCACCGAGGAGGCTTGGGCCAGATGCGTGTCCTGGCCCGCCAGGGGATCTCCCTGCAGCACGATGGTGGTCTGCGCCAGCGCGGGTGCGGCAGCTGCGCCCGCCAGGAAGGCGAGGCTCACAATCCAGCAGCTCAGATGTCGGTGCTTCATGGCTTCTTCCTCAGGAGATCCAGGATGGCGTTCATCTTGGCCGAGAGGTTGAGGTAGAAGCCGTCCTTGATCGACTCATCCGTCCCTTCCAAAGCCACGGACTGAGTGAAGCCGTATCCCAGTCCGATGCGCAGATCCTCAATCGCCCAGAACCCCCACTCCAGAGCGAGGCTGTTGCGGTGCAACGAATCCTGCCATTGGATCACGTTGCGAACTTCTCCCGCGGCATCGAAATACTTTCCGAAGCGGTACTCCAGCCGGCTCTGGAACAGCGTGGTCGTGGTCGGCACCATGGGCAATCCCAGCGGCTCGTCCTGCGAGTAGGTGAGCGCTCCCTTGGCGAAGAAGCGGGTGTTGGGCGTCAGCTGGAACACACTGTCCGCGGAGAGCGTGTCCGTGAGGACACGCACCTGACTGCCCGGCGCCAGGTTCCCCTGTCTCTGGTCGCGATGATGCCAGGAGAAAAGCACCCCGTACCCGTCGTGCTTGAGCGGCCGCACCGCCAAACCGCTCAGCAAGTCCACCAGCGTCGTTCCCTGTCCGTTCTGGCTGGCGTCACTGACTTCCAGCCTGGCCAGGAGCGTGACATCCTCGGACGGTTTGCCCACCGCGCCCCCCACCAGCGTCTGGCCCAGCCCGTCCATGTTGCGCAGCTCGTAGCGCAGCGTGGCCCGAAGGTTCTCGAACGGCAGCCAGGCGACTCCGGTGCTGAGGCTCTCGAACGATTCTCCGGGGCCGGTGGCGTGCAGGCCCGCTTCCGCCCGGGCGTCCACCGAGAGGGTGTCGCTGAGCGGGAAGCGCGCAGCCAGGCCCAGCACGGCATAGCTGTCGGTCCCGGTGATTCCGCTGTTGATCTGGTAGCGGGAGGTCAGGGTCGAGAAATTTCCCAGCTGGGACTCGGCTCCCACCTGCAGCTCCGTGCGGCTGCGCGGCGGGTTCAACCCGGTAACCGCGACGTCCGAGATGGCGGCGATGGGCTGGCTGCTGTCGCGGAACTTCAGGAAGTAGCGCAGGTCCATGTTCTGCTGGTAGGAGGCCGCCAGGAACGTGCTGTTGGGATACGACGGATCGCTGCCTGAGGTGAGGTTCTGCTCGCGGCGCAGGCTCATCCTCCACTTGGTGGAAGGGATGTAGGTGAATCCGGCCGAAAGCAGGTTCGAAAGCGTCTGCGTGTCGGAGATGTAATCGGTGTAGTCGCGATGGTCGTAGCCCCCGGAGAGCTGGAACTGGTCGGTGACCATGCCGCCGAGTCTCACCGAGGCGGTGGTGCGCGAATTGTCCACGGTGTCAGTCTGGTTCTGCTCGTCCTGCAGGGCGAAGCCCAGCTTGACCTTTTCCGCCACGGTCGAGTCGGAGGCCACCGTCAGCCGCCTATTCCCCGGAGTGACGGTGGCACCGTACGGGTTCAGGAAATCGGCGTCCACGTTGGCGTAGGCGAGCTTCAGGGTGCCGCGCAGGGCGCTCACCGGCTCGCTCACCTGGAAGTGCACCGCCGCGCCGGATCCGGAAGCTCCCAGTCCCATCGTCGTGGTGCCCAATCCCAGGGGAATTCCGTTACTGTGGGCCACTTCCAGGGCCAGGTTGCCCGAGCCGGGGAGCTTTTGAGCCAGGTCCGCGGCGAACAACCGGAAGTCGTCGCCGCCGTCCTGGTTCTCCCCGAAGGCCGAGACTCCCACGAGGGTGTTGCCGCCCTTGAAGCTCTTGCGCCCGTGTCCAATCCAGGCCAGGCTCTCCAGGCCGAGAGTCTGGAATTCGTAGAGGACGACCACCTCCACCAGATCGAACTCGTTTCCGGCAAAGGTGTCGATGGGGCGCTTGAAGAGCAGGGTGCCCGCCAGCGGGTCCAGGTCGTAGTCGATGCCGCGCAGCAGGAGCTGACGCGCCACCACCACCTCCGGATTGCGCCGGTCGTGGATCTCCACCGCCACCGTCTCCGAGCCCGGCAGGATCGGCGCATGCTGCAGACGGTAAAGCCCCGTGATGCCGCCGCCGGGGATGAGCTCCCGGGCAAAGGCGTTGTCCGGCCGCGCCGTCGAGAGGGTAATCCGGTCTCCCTCGGGATTCTCGAAATTCAGGTTGACCCCGGTCAGCTTGCGGGAGTATCCGGCCAGCTTGGAGGTTTCCATATCGGGCAGGAAATCGCCGTAGAGCAGGTAGGAGCGCTCTTTCTCCAGCTTGAGGTAAGCACGGGAGTTGCTCATGGCATCCTGGAATCGGGTCGACGAGTCCCCCATGACCGGGTAGGTCTCCAGGAGGGGATCCAGGTCGAACAGCCGGTTGGTGTCGGTGGTTCGGTTGAGGCGCTGGTCGGAGTTGTAGGCGGTGGTGAGCAGCGTGCCCGGAAACGCCGGCCCCTTGTAGAAAAACGACAGGTGGCCGTGAGTACCGCTCTCGGGAGTCGCCGGATCCTTGCCCATGTCGGGATCGGCATGCGAGGCGGAGAAGGTCGCCTCCGCCAGCCCCGCCAGGAAAGGAGGCTGCGGCGCCGGCAGGAACAATACCAGCGCCTCGCCCGAGAGGTCGGCGGCGGTGGCGTTGAGACGCGCTTCGCCGGTAGCCAGATCGGAGCGCAGCCGAACTTGGCCTTTCCCCTCATGGGTTCCGAGCGCCACGTCCCGGTCGATCGCCAGGCCTCCCTCCGAGACGAAGCCTCCCGCGCTGGTCTGCAATCGCACCCGCTGATCCTGCGCCGGATTGCCCCAGGCATCCACCAGCTCGATGGTGATTTCGCTGATCGAGCGGCCATCGGCCGGCAGATTGTCTCTCGCCGGAATCACCCGGATGGCGGTGGCGATTCCCCGCCCGTAAATCGTCAGCTCGGCATGCTCCGCCGCATCGCCGTTGGCCAGCAGCGCATCCACCGTGACATGGTTCGGGCCGGCCAGCAGTGGCACGCCCACGAAGTGAAACGTCGCCAGCTGGTTCTTGTCGTCCAGATCGGTCTGGCCCAGAAAGGCGTCGGTCACGAGCCGATCGTTCACCGCCAGGCGAATCGTGCCGCTGCGATGCGTGCGGGCGGTGAGATTCAATCCGCCGGTCATGGCCACCGACCCGTCGGGTGGGTCCGGGATGCGCAGTCCGCCCACCTCCACCGGCGGCAGGAGCTCCTTCTGCTCGAACACATGGGTGCCCGGCTGCAACGCCTCCGACGGCGGCTCGGTTGGGCCCGATGAGGCTGCGCCCTCGGGTTCCTCCGGGGTCGCCGGCGCCGCCGGTGCCTCGCTGGCTTGTTCGGGCGGCCGGGCGGACTGCCCGGGGGTCGCAGGCGGTTCGCAGTCGTCGCGCGCCTCGAGGATGAAATTCTGCTTGAGCAGTGTGCCGCCTCCCAGAGGAGTGCGCAGCAGCCGATAACCGCCGCGCTCGGAGAGCCGCTCCGAGGCGGCGGGGCAGTAGCCGGGCGGGAAGGTGACGGGATCGAGGCCGACCACGTGAGCCTCTTCGGGAACCGAAGGGAGGCTGTAGAGGCCCTCGGGATCCGTGGTCGAGGTCATTCCATTGTCGAGGACCACCCGGACGCCGGGAATCGGCTCGTCGGCGGCATCGAATTCCCGGTTGTGATTCACATCCACGAAGACGCGTCCGATGAGGAATTGCTGGAACGAGAAAACGCCCTGGCGGATGAAGACCACGGCCCGGGCAGGGCCGGCGCTGATCACGTCGCCGCTGGGCAGGGTTCCCAGAGCCGACGCCAGGTTCTCCACCGCGCCCGCCGGGGCGCCCGGTGCGATGCGCACCCGGTAGGCGATCTCCATGACCTCCGAGGGAGCGAGAGTCCCCAGGCTGAAGCTCACATTGCGCCCCGAGGAGGTGGAGCTGATTGGCGCGATGCCCGAGCTGGTGATCAGCCGGTTGGCGCTCTCCACCAGATCGGTGAACTCCGGAAGCAGATCGCTCACCGTGATGCCATCGATGGGTACCGCGCCGGCGTTGAACAGCCGCAGCCGGTAACCCACCGCCTCGCCCACCTGAGCATGACTGCGGTCGGCGGTCTTGAGGAGGACCAGGGCCCCGGCGGGGAGAATCGGCACGTTGAATCCGATGCTCGACACATCCGCCAGCACGACCGGTGAGGGGACGAGGGCGAAGCTGCCGGGCGCCGCCAGGGGGAGGTTGTCCACGGCGGTGAGGGTGAGGGTGTAGACGGGGGCCGCGATAGTGCTGCCGGGAGATGCTACTGCGTCGATCCGGATCAGCCGGTTCAGGAACCCCTGCTTGGTCGCCGACAGGAAGCAGGTCAGCGTCGAGCCGGGTGGGCCCAGGGTCGAGGCATCGGGCAGGAAGCTGTAGCGGCCGCTGCTGTCGGTGGTGTAGGGATTACTGTTGTCCACGTTTGGGACGGCGCCCGTTCCGGTCAGTGGTGGAATCGGGCAGGGAAGGGTCGCGGAGGCGTCCGCGAACAGCGCGATCTGTCCGGCATCCACACTCAAGCCGGATCCCGCCTGGAAAAGAATTCCGAAAGGATCTTCCAGCACCTCCGCCTTGCTGCTGTTCATTGCCGGCACGCCGTCGGCGGCTATCTGCGCCGTGTTGACCAGCAGAAGTCCCGCTGGGAGCGCCGGCTCGATGCGGCAATGGAACCGGACGATGTGGGACTCGCCTGGAGCGACGAGGGGGATGCGCACCGTCACCGTCCCGGAGGAAAACTCTCCCGGATCGGCGTCTGCGGCGTCCGACAGAAAAGCCCCGTCGAGCTGCAGGCTGCCGGCGACATAGATCAGGCCGGCAGCCAGTGCGTCGGTGAGGATCGCATTGGCGGCGGCCGCGCTGCCGTTGTTCGCGAAGGCGATCTCGAACACGATGTCGCTGCCTCGAGAGGCGTTCACGCGCCTCGAGCCGTTCACGGTCTTCAGCGGGGGCTGTCCCGCATTGGCGGGATCGGTAAACAGCGGGCCGCCCCCCACCAGGTCGCGAATCGTCCCGGAGTCCGACGCGAGACCGTTGGCGGATCCCGGCTGCAGCGTCTCGGCACTCAGCGCCAGGACGACCTGCGTCCCCGATGCGACGCCCGCGGCCGAGTAGGAGACCAGCACTCCCAGGCTCGCACCGGGCACAAGCGGAGGAGAGGCGGTGGCTCCCACCGTCACCGGGGGATCCGAGGCATCCAGGATCGAGTCGCCATTCAAGTCGAAATAAACGCCCGACAGACTGGCGGGAGCGGAAACGCTGAGGGCCGTCACGCGAAACGAGTCGTCCTGATTGCCGAGATTGGTGACCAGGAAGCGGCGGATGATTCCCGCCGCTGGCAGGACGGAGCCGGATGAGACCAGGTCGTCCGGAGTGACGCCGATTCCCGACGCGGCGGCGATGGCGAGCGAAACTGGATTGGACAGCGTGGTGGCGCTGCCACCCCCGGGATGATCGTGGGACACCCCGGCCTGGTTGGTCAGGTTCGTCCCGGCCGAGCCGGCCGCCAGCGCGCTCCCCCCCACACCCCCCCTAATGAAGGCGACGAGGATAAAAAAAAGCGCCAGCCGGGTCAGCGATGGCGCGGGGCGGCGGCGGGCGCACCTGCGCCGCTCTCGCTCCACGCGTTCGCTGGAATGATTCATGGCTGCATCGGATTCATCGCCCGCTTCCCTGCGGCGGTGCCGCTCTCCCCCAAGGGCCTAAGGACCTTCGGGGCGGATCCTTCGGCCGCGGCAGCCGGTGCTCTCGGAGTGATGCGAGAGGCCGTGCCGGGTGGCGCCCGCCGCCGTCGAAACGGACTTCGCGGTGGCGCGCCAGGCTCCTCCCGCAACACCGGGTGGAAGGCGAGCGCCGGCCGATCGGCTCCGCGGGGAGGGACGGGGAGCTTTCCCCCGCCCCTCCCTGAGGGGAGCTACTGAATCGTGCGCCGAATGGTGAACGTGCCCGAGGCGCCCGGCGCCAGGGATGCGACGTTGTTGGTGAACACGGTGTTCAAGGGCGCGTTGTTCGACACCGTCCCTGCCGTCGCCGTCGCGGCGATGTGGGTGGTGGTGCTCCCCCAGTTGTTGGGGGCCGCGTTGCCGTCCTCGGTGATCACCACGTTCACGGCCGTCAGCGTGGCGTTGCCGACTCCGGCCGTCGTGTTGGCCACGTTCTGGTAGGCGACGTCGTAGCGGATCTCGGCGCCCGGCACCGGATCCAGGGGACCGCCCGCTCCGGTGAGGTTGTCGACCAGGTAGGTTTTGGTGACCCGCACGAAGCCCGGGAAGAAATTGTCCCGGGTCTGGTTGGTGGCAGCCGGCGAGTTCGCCGAGGTCGCCATCAGCACCGTGGTGTATCCCTGCAGCACCGTCGTCCCCGCCGGAGCGGTGATACTGGTGGTGAAGTTGGTGGTGACGCCGAACGCTACGGCGATGTCCACGAATCCTCCTCCCGAGACGATCGTCGGCGGAAGCGCTCCGCCTCCGTCGGGATCGACGCTGACGGTGAAGCCCGCGGGCACCGTTGGCGCCGTGATCCGGAAGGTGTCGTTGGCGTTGCCGGTGTTCTGCAGCGAGTTGGTGAAGGTGAGGGTGTCGGCCGCCGCCGTCGTGGCGCCGGGCGCCAGCCCGTTGGCGGCAGTGGACGACTGGTCGGTGAAATCGTTGTTGTTGGTGGTGTTCACCGCTGCGGGCGCGCCGTTGGGACCCAGCAGGACGCTGCCGCTCTGGATGAGCAGCGTGATCTGCACGATTCCGTCGCCGTCCACGTTGCCGGGTGCCCCGCCCTCGGTGAAGTTGGCGTTCTGATCACCCACGTTCGCCACGGTGTCGCCCGACTGATCGGTGATATTGCCGCCCACGAAATTCTTGCCGAAGGCATCGGCGATGTTGCCGATGGGGGTGGTGGCATTGGTGGTGGTGATGATGACCGAGAAGGTGAACGGTCCCGCCGTGCTCAGCGCCGCAAGCGACCCGGCGGCCGAGAAGTAGCCGATGCGGGTCACCGTCGCCAGAGGCGGCGCGGCGCTCGTCCAGGCGGCCGCGGCAGGTGTGGTGGTCAGTGCGGCCGTGGTATAGACCACCGCATAGCCGGCGGGGGCCGAGGGGGCCGGAGCTCCCAGCAGCTGCGTGCCCACCGGGATGGGATCCGACACCAGAAGGCCGATTTGCGGCGATCCGTCCACGTTGAAACTCTGTCCTGCCGCGGCGCGGTTACCGTTGTTGGCCAGGCTCAGGCTGTAAGCGAGGCTGCTGCCCAGAGCCACGGGACCCGCGGGAACCGTCTTGGTCAACTGCAGCAGCACGTCTTCCTGAACCGTGGCCGTGATGTCGCCGATGTCCTCACGGCGCCCGTTCACCGGCGTCACGTTCACCGTGCGCACCTCGTTGGCCGAGAGATTGGCCGCCTGACTGGCGTTGTCGCCCACCAGCACCTGGACGGTGTCGCCCGCCGTGGCGCCGGCGTTGACGGTCACTTCCACCAGAGCGGTGATCGATGCGGCCTGGGCCACGTTCGCCGAGGTCACGTCGGCGCCGTTGGTGAGGATGTCGGTGTCGCCGGCGTTGATCGTGTTGCTGCCGTCCACGTCGATCACCGCCCGGGTCACCGTGACCGTGGTCGTGCCGGAGGTCACCGTCCGGACGCTGGCGCCGGCGGCCTTGAACAGGAAGTTGTCGGTGATGTTGCCGCTGTTGGACAGACTGAACTGGAACAGGACCCCGGTCTGTCCGGAGACCACCGAGGGATTGACGCCCGCGTCGGGGGTGATGCTGATCCCGGCCACGTTGGAGACCGTGGTCGTGACGGTGTTGGACACGGTCGTGAAGTTGTTGGTCCCGTCCGAGTAAGTTGCCGAGGCGCGGTTGGTGATCACCGTGCCGCCCGGAGTGGATTGGGCCAGGAGCTCACCGGCGAGGGCCACGAGTGCACAGGTCAGGAGGAGGGAGACGAGAAGTTTTTTCATGGGCTCACCTCACCTCGACCTGGTAGGAGACGCTGTCTTTCGCGCCGGGCGGCAACCCGCCGTTCCACATCCAGCGCACGGTGGTATAGCGATCGAGCGGTGCCGGGACCGTCTGCGGCTTTCCGTCTTTTCCAGGGATGGTCACGGTGGGGGAGGGAGAGTAATTCTTCCCGCCGTCGATGCTGTACTCGACCTTCAGCTTGGCGTCGGAGGTAGCGGTGCCCGCCACGAAACGGGTCCCCGCGGGGATCGGACCGAAAGCGACCGGATTATTTGCCTGCCGATCACCCTGGTTGCTGATTTCGACGCTGTAGAGGATCCGATCACCGGGAGCCACCTTGGTTCCGTCCTGCAGCGTGGCCCACTTGGCCTGCGGCTGATTGGCGGTCTGGTAGCTCCCCTGGAGCTGCACCTTCACATCAGGTCCGACGGCCCAGATCCGGCCTGAGCCGATCGCCAGCGCCATGGCCGCCGCCAGAGCCAGCTTGCGTTCCCTGAAGTTCCGACTCATCGACTTCTCCCTCAAGCAGTAGCGTTTGGATATTCAAATGCTAAGAAATCACATAGTTACACAGCGTGACAATGTATAGTCGCAACTACGATTTCGCAACAAAACGGGAGATTTTTGGTCGGGAGGGGTAGTCCATTGAAAAGGCGGTGGTTAGCCTGAGTCCTGCAGCGGGCGGATTAGGGGCGGGTCGGTTGGGATGGCAGAGGGGTGAGGTTGGGATCGACCACCAGGCGGTTGTCCACCTCCTGGATTCCGGGGATGTTGAGAGCGGCTTCGGTCGCCTCCAGCCGAGTGAGGAAAAGCGGCACGCGTCCGCTCAGGACGGCCACCTTTCCGCGGATGGCGACTTTAAATATTCCGGCGACGGGGGAGGTTGTGGAGGTGAGCCGCGCAGCCACCAGACGTGCGAGCCCTTCCTCCGAAACGTTGGTCTCGGTTTTGACGGTGATCCGGTTTTGAATCTCGAGCACTCCGGGAATCCTGGAGATCTCTCTCTGGGCCAGGATTTTCTGGGCATAGGATCCGGAGCTGCCCGACAACACGACCCGGCCGTAGCCGACCGTGGTCCGGATGCCGACGAAGGAGAAGGACGGGGTCTGCAAGGCCCTCTGCACTGAGGCCAGGATTTCGGCGTCGGGAATGCTCCGGGGCGGCACCGTGGCGGAGGCCACCACATCCACAACTCCCGGAACCGCCCCGGCCAGGCGGACAGCCTGATCGATGGCGAACAGGGTGTCGGCGGTTCCTCCCAGGATCAGGATGCCCTCCTCACATCGCACCCTGAGTCCCGAAATCCCTGCGGTGTTAGCGCCCGCCAGGGAGGCTTCGACTGCAGCCTCGATCCGGTCATCGTTGAGAGTGCCTGGGGCGGCCGGGGTGGGGAGCAACCAGGCGCCCAGGGCGACGAGGAGAATGTTCCTGTGAAGCCGTTCCACCTAAGCCTCCGAGTGGGGATAGACTCATGCGAAGCCAATATCGATCCCGCAGCTTCAGGAGTCCAGGAATGCGGCGGAAAATCTGGTTCGAGAGTCGGGTGGTGATGCTCGCGGCCGGTTGGCTGCTTGGTTGTGCTCCCCGCCAGTCTCCCACGGAGCTGAGTTGGAAATCGCTGCGCCATGCGATGGTCTCCCGGCAAATCGAGGCGCGCGGCGTAAAAGATCCGCGGGTCCTCGCCGCCATGCGCTCCGTGCCAAGGCACCTCTTCGTCCCGGAACCGTTCCGCACGGATGCGTATGAAGACTTTCCACTCCCCATTGGAGAGGGCCAGACCATCTCGCAACCCTACATCGTGGCGCTGATGACCGAGCTGGCCGCCCCGGAACCCTCCGATCGGGCCCTGGAAGTCGGAACCGGCTCAGGCTACCAGGCTGCGGTGCTCGCGACACTCGTGCGGGAGGTCTACAGCGTGGAGATCCTGGAGGCGCTGGGGGTGGAGGCCGCGAGGCGGATCCGCAATCTGGGATACGACAACATCACCCTGAGGGTGGGAGACGGGTATGCGGGATGGCCCGAGAAAGCGCCGTTCGACCTGATCCTGATCACGGCGGCGCCGGAACGGGTACCCCCGGCCCTGCTGGACCAGCTGGCTCCCGGCGGCCGAATGGTGGTCCCGGTGGGCCAGGCGGGGGGAGTGCAGAGTCTGCAGCTCATCCGCAAAAACCCCGATGGAACAGTTGAAATCAAAGACGTCATCCCGGTCCGCTTCGTTCCGCTGGTCCACCCGCCCTGACAGCCCGGCCCCCGAGAGGCGATGCTATAATCCTCGCCCGCCGCGGCTCGCAGGAGGCGCGCCAATCTCTTCACCTAGTCTGCATCTTCGCCGGAGGCTTAGCATGCGCCGCACCGCTCTGCTGTTGTTCTGTCTCGCACTCATTTCATTGGCAGGGGCTTCCGCCGAGGGAGCGCGCTATTCCATTCCTCGCAAGGCCCGCCAGGCCCTGGATGGATTGAGCGCCGAGCGGATACGCGCCCATCTGCAGTTTCTGTCTTCGGATCTCCTGGAGGGGCGCGGGACGGGACAGCGGGGTGGAGAGCTGGCGGCTGCGTACATCGCCACCCAGTTCGAGCTGATAGGGCTGCAGCCCGGCTCCGCGGAGGGAACCTACTTCCAGAAGGTTCCGCTGATGGGGATCACGACCGAGCCAGGCACCAGTCTGAAGCTGTCCAACGCCTCCGGAAGCGTCCCGCTGAAATTCCTGGAGGACTACGTCGCCTGGTCGCGCACCGAGGAGAAGGTCACCGATCAGAAATCGGATCTCGTATTCGTGGGCTACGGCATCGTGGCCCCCGAGTTCGGCTGGGACGACTACAGGGGAATGGACGTGAAGGGAAAGACCCTGCTCATGCTGGTGAACGATCCCCCTTCCGCGGATCCCAAGCTGTTCGGGGGCCCGGCGCTGACCTATTACGGCCGCTGGACCTACAAGTTCGAGATGGGGCTCAAGAAGGGCGCCAACGGCGTCATCCTGGTCCACACCACCCCCTCGGCCGGGTACGGCTTCAACGTGGTGCAGAACTCCTGGTCGAAGGAGCAGCCCTTCGTGGGCCGCGCCGCCGGGGAGCCGGCGCTGAAGCTGGAGGCCTGGATCACCGAAGCGAAGGCCCAGGCGCTGTTCAAGCTGGCCGGGAAGGACCTGGGCAAGGCGCGCGCGGCGGCCGCACGCCGGGATTTTCGCCCGGTGAATCTGGGAATCACCGTGACCTCCCACATCGTCTCCAAAGTGCGTCCCGTGGTGACCCAAAACGTCCTGGGACTGCTGCAGGGGGGGGATCCGGTCAAGAGCAAGGAAGTGGTGATCTTCACCGCCCACTATGATCACCTGGGGGTGGGCAAGCCGGAAAACGGCGACAGCATTTTCAACGGTGCGGTGGACAACGCTTCCGGCGTCAGCATCCTGCTGGAGCTGGCCCACGCCTACCGGGAGGCCGCCGGCCGCGGCGCCCGGCCGCCCCGCTCCATTCTGTTCATCGCCGCGGCGGCGGAGGAAGGGGGACTGCGAGGCTCGCAGTACTACGCCACGCATCCGACCTTCCCGCCGGGAAAGATTGCCGCCGATCTGAACATCGACGGGATCCAGGTGATCGGCAGGGCGCTGGAGTACACCTTCCTGGGAAGCGACAAGACCACGCTGGGAGGCGTGATCGCCTGGGCGGGGCAGGAGTACCAGTTCCAGAACGTTCCGGATCCCGAGCCGGGGCAGGGCTCCTATTACCGCTCGGATCATTTCAATTTTGCCAAGGTCGGAGTGCCGGCCGTTTCCATCGACCAGGGGGACAAGTTCGAAGGCAAGGATCCGGCCTGGGGCAAGCAGGTCTGGGAGGATTACAACGAGAACCGCTATCACCGGCCGGCGGACGAATACGATCCCGCCTGGGATTTTTCCGGGCTGGTGAAGCTGGCGCACATCACGGGGGCCATCGGCTGGGTCATTGCCTCGGAGCCCAAGCTCCCTTCGTGGCAGCCCGGCGACGAGTTCCTGGCGGCGCGCGAGGCCAGCTGGGCTTCCGGATCCTAGCTATCCAGCGCGAATCCTCAGCTGACTGATTGGGAAGGAATCGCTCACGTTCTACCGCCGTGTGGGCCTCAAGCTCGTGAAAGCGGCGCCTATCTGTCTCATGGGAGCCGCCGCCCTCGCCGAAGTGGAGGCCCCGCCCGCTCCCCCGAGTGAGGTTGCCGCAAAGCAGATTTCCTCGGTCATTCAGCTCGACGGAATTCTTGACGAGACGGCCTGGGCCCAGGCCGGGGTCATTGAGAACCTGATCCAGCAGAGCCCCGCGCCGGGAGAGCCGACCCCGTTCCACACGGAGGTCCGCATTCTGGTGGACGGGGGAGACCTTTATCTCGGGTTTACCTGCACCGATCCGGATCCAAACCGGATCGCCGTCCACACCATGCAGCGGGACGGAGATTTCTCCGGAGACGACAACGTGGCCTTTGTCCTCGATCCCTTCGGGGATCGTATCAATGGCTACCAGTTCCGTATCAATACCGCCGGGGCCAGGCAAGACGGGCTCATCTCCGGCAGCCCGGAGGTGTCGCTCGACTGGGACGGTATCTGGGAAGCCGCGACGCAGCGCACCCCTACCGGATGGACTGCCGAAATCGCCCTCCCCTCCATCACCCTCCGCTTCAACCCTGCGCTGGAGGCGTGGGGATTCAATGTGGAGCGCTACGTGGCGAGGGAGCGACTGACGCTGCGCTGGAGCGGCACAACCCTGGACGCCAGCTTCTTCGATCTGCGCCGCTCCGGAGATCTGGCGGGTGTGGCGGGCATGCGGCAGGGGATGGGGCTGAGGCTCAGCCCCTACGCTCTGGCTCGCACCGAGCGGCAGGTTACGACGGACCGATCGTACTGGGAGGGCCAGGCGGGAGGCGACGCAGAGTACAACTTCACTCCTGGCATGGCCGGTGTGCTGACCGTCAATCCTGATTTCGCCGAGACCGAGGTGGACACCCGCCAGATCAACCTGACCCGATTCCCCCTGTTCTTTCCCGAGAAGCGGCCCTTCTTCCTGGAAGGGTCGGATCTCTTCGTGTTCGGCCTGGATCTCCAGGAATACTTTATTCCGTTCTTCTCGCGGCGTATTGGACTCTTTGAGGGCGAGGTCATTCCCATCTCGGCTGGCGGAAAAGTCCTGGGTCACGGCGGGCCCTGGAGCGTCGCGGTGCTGGACACCCAGACACGAGACACCCCCGTAGCCAGGGGGACCAACCTGTTTGCCGGGCGCCTGACCTACGATCTGGATCCGCACCTTCGGTTGGGTACGCTGATCACCCATGGAGATCCCGATGGCGTGAGCGATGGCGCCCTGGGAGCGCTGGACGCCGTCTGGCGCACCAGCAGCCTGTTCGGCGACAAGAACTTCTCGGCGGGTGGCTGGGGAGCGCGCAGCTGGGGAGATACCCCGGCGGGCCGTCGGGGCGGTTGGGGGTGGGACGTATCCTACCCGAATGATCTCTGGAACCTGTCCGCCATGGTGAATCAGTTCGGCGAAGCCCTGGACCCGGCTCTGGGGTTCCTCCCCCGGCCCGGCACGAGGCAATACATCGGCGGGATCGCCTACCAGCCGAGGCCCAAGGAGGACGGTCCGTTTCACTGGGCCCGCCAGTTCTTCTACGAGATGTTTCCCACCAGGGTGGATGACCTGAAGGGAAATCCGGAATCCTGGCGGGTGTTTCTTGCGCCGTTTAACGTGGAGACGCAATCGGGGGAGCATTTCGAGGCCAACGTCGCTCCCCAGTTCGAGCGCCTGGATCTCCCCTTCGAGATCGTCGAAGGCGTGGTCATTCCTCCGGGGGAATACCACTTCACGCGGTACCGCTTGCAGGCTGAGTCCTCGCTGTATCGAAGTGTGCGAGGCGGCGCGACCGTCTGGTTCGGGGACTTCTTCGATGGACGCCTGTCTCAGTGGAACACGTCCCTTGGATACACCACTCCGCGGGCTCATTTACAGGTCGAAGCCATAGCGGAAAACGACTTCGCCCACCTGATGGAGGGAGACTTCATCGAGCGGCTGCTCACTCTGAAGACCGTCTACGCCTATTCGCCGAATCTGATTCTGTCCGCCTTCGGCCAGTACGATTCCGACACACGCAATCTGGGGATGAACCTGCGCCTGCGATGGACTGTGCACGCCGGCGATGATCTGTTCGTCGTCTGGAACCATGCTTGGGAACGACGGTTCGATCCCGAGGGAGACGTCTCGCTCGCTCCCGCGGCAGATCAGATCACGGTGAAGCTGCGCTGGACATTCAGCCAATGAAACGGGAGTGGCGAAGGGATAGCGATTTCTTAGTCAATCCTCTCTAAAAGGACGATGGCGCCCATCTTGCGGAACATCTCGCGGCGCCCGGGTGGAGCGAGGTGAGCCAGCAGGCGGAATAGCCAGGCGAAGGGCATCTGCCGCTTGAGCCGGTGGGACTCCTCCCAGGTGGAGCGGAACTCGGCCTCCTTCCAGCCGTGCTTGCGGAAGAATTCCGTCCCATCTTCCGGGGCGAATTGCATGCGAGCCTGGGCCCCGGCCAGCGACGAGCCGTAGGTTTTCTGCAGCCGCTTCAGGAGCACGGGCGAGGCGAGATCGATGACCCACCAGCGGAGAGTTTTCTGGTCATGGAGATCCTCCGCAAGCGCGCCCACGTCTTCGGGAGCGAGGTAGACCAGCAGCCCCTCACTGAGCACCACGCCTTTCTTGGAAGCCTCGCCCAGCCGCTTGAAGAGCTCCCGCCGGGCGGGAACATCCTTGAGATCCAGCCGCACCGCTTCGCGGCGGCAGTGGGGCTTTTCCTCGCTCAGCTTGGCGTCCTTGTATTCCAGAATCTCCGGAAGATCGACCTCCACCCAGCTCAGGGTGGGGGGTAGTGGAAGCCGGTAGGGTCGAGTGTCCAGTCCCGCGGCCAGGTTGAGCACCAGATCGGCGCCTTCCCGCTCCACGCAGCGCAGGATCAGCTCGTCGAACAGGCAGGTCCGCACCACCATGGGCCACGAGCCGAAGCGGAAGCCGGGAAGCTTTCTGGCCATCTCCTCGCCGCGCTCTCCGGCGAGGAGCCTCGCGTAGGCGTCGTGGAAATGGGCGTCGGGGCGGTCCGATTCCAGTGCCCGGTACATGGCGACCCAGCGAGCCGTATCGGAGATGTTCTCGAGGATGGGGCGAGGTGTGCTCAAGGACGCAGCTCCTGTTTAATCTCCCCTCAGGATGTTACCCAGGATGCCGCCCGCCGCGCCACCGCCCCCTCCCGAGCGGCCGGGAATCCGGGGAATCAGCCACGACAGGAAAGCCTGGGTGGAGCGGGTTTGGATGTAGAGGTCTCCCGCCCCGCGGAACTCGCACACCAGCCCCTCTCCCGAGAGGAGCGTGGACTTCCAGCCGCCCACCCGCCGGACGTCGAAATTCAATCCCTGGGTGAACGCCACCACGTGTCCCGTGTCGCACAGGTAGCTCTGCCGCCCATCCATGGGAACCTTATGAATCGCGCCGTAGGATGAAAGGACGATCTGCCCCGTGCCGGTGGCCCTGAGCAGGAACAGCCCCTCCGATCCGAAGAACGTCTTCGCGCCTCCCCATTTCAGATCGAGATTGATCTGCGGGGAGCTGGCCAGGAACGATCCGGACTGGACCAGCAGGGTGGCGTTGTTCAGCGGCAGCGTGGCGATGTCTCCGGGCAGCGAAGGAGCCAGAGTGATCTCACCCGGGCCGCCGCGCGCCGTGAACGTGTTGGCGAAGAGCGTCTCGCCTCCCAGGACCGAACGGGTGAGGGCGCCCACGATCCCCCCCTTCATGGCCGTGTCCACTTCCAAATTATTCGACATACTGACCATGGCGCCCGCCTCCGCCTGAATCGATTCCTCGGGATTCAGTCCGACGATGGCGAGCGAGTAAGCCGGCTGATACTTGATTTCGATGTTCATGCAGGGGCTCCTTCGCGCCCGACGCCCAGGGCGTCAGCCACGCGATTGATGTAATTGAACCAGGAGGCAATCAGGGTGATCTGGAGTATGGCCCGGTCGTCGAAGCCTGAGGCGCGCAGCTTGTCAAGGTGTTCGGGAGTGACTCGGGTGGCGTCCCGGGTGATCTGCACGGCGAAGTCGAGCATGGCCAGGTCCGGTTCCGAGAGCGGGGCGCGCCGGTAATCCTGCTGCAGCACCTTCACCAGCTCCTCATCCAGCGTGACCCGACGCAGAAACTCTGCGTGAGAGTCCACTCAATAGACGCACCGGTTGGTGACGGAAACCACGGTCGTGATCATCTCATGCTGCCGCCGGGTCAGGGGGAGATCGGGCGATAGCAGGACGCCGAAGGTGGCGAAGGCGTGGTAGAGCGCCTCGGGAATCAGCGAGTGGGACGCCACGATCCCGGACACGGAGTCGGGGCCGGGATGGACCGGGGTCGCGTATTCCACGGGGTACAGTGCTTTCTGGCCTTCCAGCGCCTCGAGCAGCTTCGCGTCCGCCTCGGATTTCGTGATGGTTCGGATCCAGGTCATGGTCCCTCCTGCGCTTCAGGAAAGCGCGCCTGCGTAGTCCCGCGCGAAACGATCGAGGGTGATCGGCCGGCGGCCGAGAATCTGCTGCACCGATCCCAGGACGTCGGCGGCCTGCCCGCGCTTCGCGTAATGCTGCATCTCGAGGATGGCGTCGATCCGCCACCCCTCGGCGCCCGCCTTTTGCATGCCCTGGCGGAAGGCCTCGTCGGAGATATCCACGTAGGTGATCTTCCTGCCCAGCGCGACCGAAAGGGTGTTGGCCACCTGGTGATAGCTCAGGGATTCGGGCCCGCTCAGATCGTAGGCATGGCCGATATGACTCGGATCGGATAGAACACGGGCCACCACCGAGGCGATGTCCCGGACGTCGATGGGGCTCTCCTTGGCATGACCCGCCGGAAGCGCGAGGGTATGCGTGGCGCGCAGCATAGGGGCGTAATAGGTGGCCAGGTTCTGCATGTAGCCGTTGGGGCGCAGGAAGGTGAAGGGAATTCCGGCCGCCTCGATCGACTTCTCCGAGGAGCGATGCCATCGGGCGAAGGTGAACTCCTCCTCCGGGGCGCGCCAGACGGAGAGCTTCACCAGATGCTCGAGACCCGTCTTCCTTATTTGATCCACGATGCCCCGCTCGAGCTCGGGCAGGTCGGGAGTGGCGGCGCACAGCAGGAAGAGCCTGGTGATGCCGTCCAGGGCGGGGAGCAGTGAGCGAGGATCGGCAAAATCCACCGTCACGGCGTCCAGGCCCGAGCCGCGCGCTTTCGCCGCCTTGTCCTGGGTGTGGTAGGCCGCGCGGAAAGGGAGGCCTTCCCGCTGCAGCGCTTGAACCACTTCGCGGCCCACGGTACCCCCGGCTCCCGTCACCAGAATCATGGCTGCTTCGCCGTCTCCAGGACGATTCGCGCCAGCATCTCCTGCCCCCAGGTGTAAGCCTTGATGGAAATCCGCTCGTCGTTGGCGTGCATGGTGCGCAGGTCCTCTTCCAGGATCGGAAAGGGCATCAGGCCATAAGCCACCATGCCGCGCTGCCGCAGCACCTGGGAGTCGGTTCCTCCAGGGGACATGAAAGGAACCACGGGAACGCCCGGGGACATCGAGTGCGCCACCTTCTGGATGGAGGCGTAAAGCGGTGTATTGATGGGGGACGCCGGCGTGGGAGGAGTGAAGGCCCTGGCCGGGGTCACGTCAACTTTCGGGTCCTGGATTGTGGTGCGGAGCATCTCGGTGAACGCCGCCATGTCGGCTCCCGGGAGGATGCGGCAGTTCAGGTTGGCGCGGGCGGTGGCAGGAATGACGTTTTCCTTGTAACCCGCCGTGAGGATCGTCGGAGTGCAGGTGGTGTGCAGCATGGCGTTGAAATTGGGGTTGCGGGACAGCAGGGCGGCGCACCGGGCACCCATGGTGGGATCTTCGAGCTTCACGGCGCAGGCACCCATCTCGCCCGGCAGGACGGAGGCGAGACCCTTGAAGAAGCCCAGGGTCGTGTCGTTGAGTGAGACCGGAAAAGTGATCTTGCCGAGGCGGTCCAGGGCCTGAATCAGCCGGACCACCGGATTGTCCCCGGCGGGAATGGAGGAATGGCCGGCCGTACCGTGCGCCAGGATGGTGAAGTCCTGGTAGACCTTTTCGGTGGTTTGCACGGCGACGTACTGGATTTTCGCCTGCTGATCCCAGACGACGAGCCCTCCCTCGTTCAGCACCAGCTCGGCATCGAACAGCTCGGGATGCTTCTCCAGCAGGTAGTCCATGCCGTACGTCCCGCCCGCCTCCTCATCCGCCTCGGCCAGGAAGATCACGTCCCGAGCCAGCTTCGGCTTGTGTTGCGCCAGCAGCAGCATGGTCTCCAGCTCCGCGGCGGCCATCCCCTTGTCATCCAGAGTTCCGCGGCCCCAGAGGAAGCCGTCGCGTACCAGTCCGTCGAATGGCGGGACACTCCAGCGATCCGTCTCGACCGGCACCACGTCGATGTGCGACATGATGAGCAGGGGTTTTCCCGCGCCGGTGCCCCGGTAACGCACCATGAGACTGCTGCGCCCCGGAACCGATTCGAACAACTCTGGCTCAAATCCCACCTTCTTGAGCTGTTCCGCCAGATAGGCGGTGACGCGCGATTCGTTGCCGGGGGGATTACTGGTGTCCAGACGCACGATCGCTTTCAAGTGCTCCAGCCCCTCGGCGCCCGCTTTAGCGTAGTCGAGACCCGGCACGTTCTCGGAAGGGGAGGCCAACAGCTCCGGCCGGACCTGCCAGATCGTTAGAAGCGCAGCGGCGAGGACCAGCCAACGGCAACGGCGCGGCATCAACGCCCCTCCGGATGCAGGACCCTGTCGCGAATGTATCCGAGCGGAATCGTTCCCTGAGACATCAGGCGCTCATGGAACTCCCGCTCGGAGTAATCGGCACCCCGCGCCTTCCGATACTCCTCGCGCAGCTGCAGAATGGCCTCTTTTCCGAGCTGGTAGGTGACCGCCTGCGTGGGCCATTTGGAATAGCGGTAGATGGCCCGTCGCGCCGTATCGCAGGAGGCGCGCCGGGTCGGGTCATCGGCCTTCACCTGGCAGGCCTGCGGAAGGAAATCGACCTTCTCGGTGTAGTAATCCACCGCTTGGTCGAAGCTCAGTCTCCCGGTGTGCAGCCCCGAATCGAGATGGACCCGCGCGTCCCGCAACAGCTGCCCCTGCAGCTGGTAGAGCCGTTCCTCCGGCGTGTAATACCCTTCCGGGGATCCTGGCTGCGGCTCGGCCATGAGCGCCTCGGCATAAAGGGCCCAGCCTTCGGCCGCGGGGGAGTCCTCCCACATCGAGGAAGAGTCCTCCACGGCGCCGGGGGTGAGCCAGCGGATGGGAGACACGGCGGAATTGTGCTGGCGCAGGAACTGGTAGTACCAGTCATGACCCGGAAATCCTTCATGGGCGCACAGGTCGGCCATGGCGTGGAAATTGTTCTCCTGCAGCCGTCCCAGGACCCCGTCGGTGGGAGTCAGGTAGAAGCGGCCGACCCCCGATTTCTTGAACGGCGGCGCCGGGTAATAGGAGGCGTCCACGCTGTCCCGGAGCACCGCAGGGGTCTCCAGGATGTCGAGGCGATAGTCGGCCGGGAGATCGAACATCTTCTTCTCCCTGGCATAGGCCACCAGCTGCTGCGCCTTGGCGCGATACCCGCGGAACATCTCCTCGTCGGATTTCGGGTAATCCTGTGAGAGCAGGTCCATGACCTTGCGGATGGAAGCCTGCGCCGAGGAGGGATTGTCCCAGGAAAGTCGAAGCCCCCGTTTCTCGGCGATGGCGCGGGCGGTTTCCGCCATCAGCGCCTGCGTCTGCGCCACCCTCTGGTCACCGTCCTCGAAGAGCTGGGGGGCTGTCCGCTCGATCTTGAAGTTGTTCCGCAGGGACCAGTCGTATTCCATCTGCCCCATGGCATAGTGATCCTCCCGGAACGCCTCGCGGAACTTGGCCCCCTTCGCACCGCGCTCTTCCATGAATATCTCGGAGAGGCTCTGCGCGAACGCCCTGTAGGCCGCCGCGGCGGCGAGGCTGCGGCGCGTCAGGTCGGAGATGATCCGATCCTTGTAATCCTGATTCGAAAGGTAGGCCCGCACCTGATTCAAGAGCCTGTCCGCGAAAAAGTCGGCGTTGCTGTTCGCCGCCTTGATCCCGTCCAGCTCCACCATGCGGTAATCCGGAGCGTTTCCCGCCGAGACCCCCTGGCGAATGTTCTCGAGCGCCATCTCCAGGTAACCGGGAATCGCCTCAACGCGGGCGCTGAGGTCGTCCCACTCGCGCTCGGTTCCGAGGTTTCCTCCTCCCAGATCCTTCATCTGCTGCATCTGCCAGTCCACGGCGCGGAACGGCTCCACCACGTAAGTGTCCAGCGCCCGCTGGTAGTACTTTCGATCGATGCTCTGGTGCAGGAGGAATCGCAGCTGGGCCTGCATCACCTGCAGGTCCACGGCATCGTCGGGGGACAGCGTCTTGGGGTCGACGCCGGCCAGCTCGGTCTGGATCTTTTTGTAGAACTCGGTCTCGTAGCGGCGGCCCATTTCCGAGTAGTCTTTCAGCTGCCGCAGCGTCGCCGCCAGCTCCGGACGGACCCCGTCCCCTCCCAGGTAGGTGCAGGTCACGGGATTGAATCCAAGGAATCCAACGAAGTAATCATCGCGGATCGCGGCGAAGCCCACGGGCTTCGGTTCGGCCGCTCCACAGGCGACGGTCAGCCCAAGCAGTATCGCTACAGCCACGAACCGGAAATGACGCGAGCGCTTCAATCGGGTCTCCTTTTCGAGCGCGACAGCCTGGCGCCGGACATTTTCATGAGAATTTTCCAGTGCTGCGCGCTCACCGGCACCACCGACAGCCGGGAGATGCGCAGCAGATCGAATCCCTGCAACTCCGGATTCGCCTTCATGTCCTGGAGCGAGATGGGTCGCGGCAGGGCGGCGACGGGCTCGATGTCCACCACCACCGAGCCCGGGGGAGCGTTGCGCTTCGGGTCAGGATAGGCAGCGGCAAGGATTCGCGCGATTCCCACCGCCGAGCGCTCCTTGCCGGTGTGATAGATGAGTGCCAGGTCGCCTGCGCGGGTGGAGCGGAGGTGTTTGAGGGCCAGCGGATTGCTGATGCCGTCCCAGGTTTCCCGCCCTCTCGCCACCAGATCCTCGAAGGCGAACTCCGAGGGCTCGGTCTTCAGGAGCCAATGCTGGATGGGCATGGTCGGTCATTTTGCTTGAGGGGTCGGGACCTGTCAACCGTCCCGAGGCATGCGGATTTTTCAGTCGGACAGCCGCTCGGGGTTATTCGTGCCTCAGGGCTTCGATGGGATCCAACTGGGCGGCCCGCATGGCGGGGTAGATGCCGAAGAGAAGACCCACAGCCACGCAGACGCCTGCAGCCAGGAGGACGGACCAAGGGGTGACCACCGTGGCCCAGCCCGCGTAGGCGGCTACGCCCCGGGCCAGCAGGATTCCCAGCAGTATCCCCATGGCTCCTCCGGCCAGGCTGAGCGCGAACGCCTCCACCATGAACTGATTCCTGACGTCGGAGCGCCGGGCGCCCACCGCCCGGCGCAGGCCAATCTCCGCCGTGCGCTCCAGAACCGTGGCCAGCATGATGTTCATGATGCCGATCCCACCCACCAGCAAGGAGATGCTGGCGATGCACCCCATCACGATGTTGAACAGGCGCTGGGTGCGGCGGCTTCTGTCCAGGAGAGCCTGAGGTACGGTGAGCTCGTAATCTCCCTCCCCTCCATGCAGCCTGTCCAGAAGGGTCTCGATCACCGCCGCGGATTCTACCGGGTCGGCATCAGCTCGCAAAGTGATCCGGATCTCGTCCAGCTCGTCTTCCAGCTGGTCGTGCTCGAATTTCCTGCGGGCCGTGGTGAGGGGAATGAGAATCTGACTCGCGGTATCTTCCAGGGGAACGCCCAGCTGCTCTCCCTGATGCGCCTGGGCCGGCAGAACGCCAATCACCGTGAGCCAGACGTTGTTTACCTTGACGTCCTCCCCCATCGCGGGCCCGAAGCCGAAAAGCTCGCGGCGCGCCTGGGAGCCCAGGACGCAGACCTGCACCGCGTCGGATTCTTCCGACGAGTCGAAGAACCTCCCTTCCTCCGGATGAAGACCCAGCCGCGACGCATGATCGGCCTTCACACCGAGGACGCGCGATCGGCTCTGGCCCGAAGCGGAGATCACCTGATAAGCCTCCACCGCGATTCTTGGGGAGGCAGATGCTACCTTGGGCACGGTCTGGGAGATGGCTCTGGCGTCCCGCAGCGACAATCCGATGGAGCGCTTGCGAATCTCGCGGAGCTCTTCGGGCTTGTGCTTTTTCCCATGGACCAGCACGTCGTGGAGCCCCATGGACGAGAGGAGAGCGGCCGCCTGACGGGCCGCGCCGGTCCCGATGGACAGCATGGCGATGACCGCGGCCACGCCGAAAAGCATTCCCAGCATCGTGAGGCCCGTACGCAGGCGGTGGGCCCTCAGGCTGCCGGCTGCCGCAGCGAAGGCCTCGGGGAAATTCATGGAGCCTTTCCGGAAGGTGAAGCGGATGGCTTGTCGGAGGTGGTGGCCGGCGAATCGAAGGACGGGTTCTTCCTCGGATCCCTCAGGGCTACCTCATCGCCCTCCTTCAGGCCGCTCAGGATCTGCACTCTCGAAAGGCTCCTCGAGCCCAGACGGAGCGGGACGTTCCTGAAGCGGCTTCCTTCCCTTCGAAAAGCCACCGGCTTGGATTCGATCTGGAAAATCGCCTGCGGGGGGATGGTCAGCGCGCCGCCGATTTCCTCCAGCGTAATCTCGCTGGTGACACTCTGGCCGGGCTTCATGGTCGAAGTATCCGTGTGATCGGGTGTCAGCACTACCTCGAAATACTCCACCGGAACATTCCAGTTCCTGCGCTTAGCCAGAGGATCCACCCGCTTAACTCGCGCCGGGTAGGTTTTACCCGGGTGCGCTTCGACCCGCAGCGTCGCCCGGCATCCCGCCTTCAGTCCGGCCGCGTCCGCATCCAGGACGTAGACCCGAGCCTGCATGGTAGCGGGATCGGGAATCTCGGCAAGGGTCATGCCAGGCCAGACATCCATCCCCGGTTGAATTCTCTCGTCGTAGTTGCTCCGTCGCAGGATCAGAATTCCGTCGTGTGGGGCGCGCACTTCCAGGGATGCCAGCCCCTTTCTGGCCCGGTCGATCTTTTGCTCGGCCCGGGTCCGGTCGATGCGAAGCATTTCCAGCTCCGTCTTTCCCTGCAGGGCGGCGACCTCCAGCTTCCCTTGAGCATTCCTGACCTTGCCCTCCGACAGCTCTCGATCGATTTCCGAATCGATGATTTCGTGACGGGAGAAGATCAGAGGATCCTGCGGAGAGAAAGCGCGGGTGTAGTCCTCCTCCCGCTGGGCGAGACTGGATTCGAGACTCAGGCCTTCACTGCGGCTTGCCTGGCTCTCGCCGGCCTGGACGATTTTCAGCCGGGCTATTGCCAAATCGTCCATGTTGTCCGCGAAGTCCATCTCCAGATTGGTTGGATCGATGCGGGCAACCACCTCCCCCGCGTGGACCTCCGTTCCGTCGGGAGCCAGCCAGGCAAGTCGCTGGACGTTCGGAAGATCCACCGGAGCCGTGATCGAGGTGGCACGAGTCGCGTTGAGAATTCCTTCGGCGGTCACCTTGCGCACCAGCTTTCCCCTCGCAACGACAAAGACTGGCACATCGCCTGCGGGGGGGCCGCTCGTGCCGTTTCGGGTGAAGGCAAAGACGCCGATGGCGAGCAACACCGTCCCCAACACCCCGATCGGAACGAGCCGCTGCTTCACGGGGACACCTCGGGGGACGATTCGGACGAGAGTGGATACCTCAGCACCCGATCTCCTTCGTTCAGCCCGGCAAGGACCTGGACGAGATTGCCGCTGCGCGGGCCGAGCTTCAGCGGCACCCTCTCGCAGGCCTGAAGAAAGCCGGCCCAGCGGCAAGCCACCGGACCTGTGGGCTCGAGGACGACGGCATCACCGGGAACCACCAGAGCGCGGGGGGCGCGGCCCACCTGAAGGTCTCCTCGGAATCGCATGCCCGGGCGCATCTTTTCCGGATCGGTGTGATCGAGGGCCAGGCGCAGGAAGGCCACTCTTCGAGGATTGTCCCAGCCCTGCTGCCGCAAGATGGGAGCGATGTCGAGGACCCGGGCCGGAACTTCCCGCTCGGGATCCGATTCCAGACGGAAGGTGGCTCTCTGGCCGACCTTCACACGCGCGACGTCCATCTCGGCCACCGTGGCTTCCGCCCCCAACCGGCTTACGTCTGCCACTGCAAGCACCTGGTCGAAGCGATTGATGGTATCGCCGACCTTGCGCTTTTCTCCGCGCCAGTCCGGCGTATAGATCACCAATCCGTCGCGCGGCGCCGCGACGGTCATCTGCCGCAGGCCCCGCTCCAGGTCGGCGACCCGCTGGGAAGCCCGCTGTCTTCGCACGGAAAGAATCTGCATCTGAGCCGACCCGAGACTCTCCTGAAGGGTTCGCTCCTCCTCCAGCGAGCGCGCTTCCGCTTCCGCCAAATCCCGATCCAGCCGGCTCTTGTCCAGCTCGACGCGCGACAGTAAATCCTCGGGGACTTCCACCTTCTGCTGCAGCTTGCGGAGCCGGGCGCGGGCCTCCTCCATCCGGCGATCCAGGTCCAGGAGGCGATCGCGCAGATCCAGCCCCTCCTTTTCCATGGCCTTCACGGCCTGGTCCCTTTCGGAGACCATCTTTTCCATTTCCCGAATCTGCTCACTGGTGTCGAGTCCGAGCAGCGGCCGGCCCTTCCGGATCGCCTGGCTTTCCGGCGCCATGGACACAATCTTGAAACTCCAGACATTGGGGATATTCGGGAGACTGGCTGGAGACGACTCGACGGGCTGGAGCGCACCGTCGACCGGCACCGTCAACGGCAGATCCAGGGGCCGAATCACGAACCAGGATGATCCCCCTCCCCCGACGCAGGCCGTGAGGAGAGCCAGGGTGAGACTCGCCCTGAGCGCACGACTCCAACGGCTCATGGGGCGCTCACCAGAGCGGTGACTTTGGCCGGGTCGCCCGCAAGCGCACACTCCAGGCTATTGCAGGCTTCTATCGTCACGTCGGGACCGCGCCCCTGGGTCCTCACCAGGCGGGCCCCGGAAGCGCCTATTTCCAGAAGGGCGCGGGGCAGCAGGAGTCGATCCGGCAGGCTCGAGCGGATGACTTCCACTTTGGCGGACATGCCGGGTCGCATCAGGTCAGGGTCGCTCTGCTCCAGGTCCAGGCGGACGCGGAAAGAGCGCACGATTCCCCGCCAGGTAGCGATCTCATCCGCCACGCCGTTGACGGAAGCGACCCGTCCTGGAAAGACCCGGTTCGGGACCGCATCCAGGCGGCACCGGGCCGGCATGCCGGGCAGCGCTTCCCCGTCATCGAGATCGCTCAATCGAGCCTCGACGTACATTTCCGACAGATCCGGGAGCTCTACGACGGCCATGCCCGCTTGGACCGTGTCTCCCACCTTCCAGGTTCGCTTTTCCCACGGATGCTGCGAGTGAATCAGAATTCCCGCCTGTGGGGCCCTGAGGGTCAGCGATTCCAGCATCGCCTCGGCTCTCAGGACCTGGCGGCGTACCTTGTCCCTCTGGATGGAAAGCACCCCAATCTGCGTCGCCTCCTGCTGCTCGGCATCCTTCCGGTCGCGCTCCGCCTTCGAAAGTGCCGCCTGCGCCTTTTCCAGGGCCAGCTGCTTCTCCTGGTAATCCCGCGGCGAGCGCAGCTCGGGAGGAACGTCTGCGTCCAGCCGTGCTTTGTCGCGCTCGTTCTTTCTCCTGAGGGCTTCCAATGATTTCTGGAGACGCTGGATCGCCAGCTCGGAGCGGGTCTTCTGCAGCTGCAGCTCCGCTTCGATCAACTCCTGTCGCTTGTCTTCCAGAGAGGAGAGAATGCCCGAATTGTCGAGTTGAGCCACAGGATCGCCCGCCTCGACCCGCGTTCCCTCCTGGGCAAGCCATTTGAGACCGATGCTCCACGTGGGTGTCCGGGGGACGACGAGCTTCAGAGATCGGACGGCGCGCAGCTCGCCGGAAAGCAGAAAGCGATCCTCCAGAGTTCCACGGTGGAGGCCCGCCCGGGCGACTTTGGAAGCGGACGGGGGGGCGATGGAGGAAGCGCACCTGGCCAGGAGGAAAACACACGCCGCCATCAGCAGGGAAGCACTTCGGGGCCGCTTGCGCTTCATCACATGAGGACCTGGTCGCTTCAGTCGGCGAAGGGAAACCGGTGTTCCGACCGTCAGGCGCTGATCGATGGCGTCATTGTACAACGCTTGACGAATGCCGGCGAAAGAGGGCGGAGGTTGTATACGCCACGGGAAAACGACTATGATTCGCGCTGCCAACCTCCCTTGGAAATCCGCATCCTGAAAGGGCTCCATGCACGCACCTCGACCTGACAACCGGCTGGCGGGAGAGCTCAGCCCGTATCTGCTGCAGCACGCACACAATCCGGTGGACTGGTACCCCTGGGGCGAGGAGGCGCTCTCCCGGGCGCGGACCGAGGACCGTCCGATCCTGCTTTCCATCGGTTACTCCGCCTGCCACTGGTGCCACGTGATGGAGCGGGAATCCTTCGAGGATGAGGCGACCGCCAGGCTCATGAACGAGCTGTTCGTCTGCATCAAGGTGGATCGGGAGGAGCGGCCCGACCTGGACATGATCTACATGAACGCCGTTCAGATCATGACCGGCTCCGGCGGCTGGCCCTTGAATGTCTTTCTCACGCCTGAGCTGAAGCCCTTCTACGGGGGCACCTACTTTCCTCCCGACGAGCGCCACGGCATGCCCTCCTTCCGGGCGGTCCTGGAACGGGTGGCACGGGCGTTTCGCGAGCAGCGCGGGAAGGTCGACGCCAGCGGCGAGCAAATCCTCTCCTACGTGGCTCAGATGTCCAAAGTGGCTCCCTCGCGGGAAATGCTCACGGAGGACCTTCTGCTGGCCGCCTTGCAGGACTTCAAGGCCCGCTTCGACGAGCGCTTCGGAGGCTGGGGCGCGGCGCCCAAGTTTCCCAATGCCGCCGGAATCGGGCTGCTGCTGCGGATTCACCGGCGGCATCAGGATCCGGAGGCGTTGCGCATGGCCGAGAAGACCCTGGAGAAGATGGCCCTGGGGGGCATGTACGATCAGCTGGGAGGCGGCTTCCATCGTTATTCCACCGACGCGCGGTGGCTGGCGCCGCACTTCGAGAAGATGCTTTACGACAATGCGCTGCTGATTCCCGCCTACCTGGAGGGGTACCAGGTGACCCGCCGGCCCCTGTTCACCCGTGTGGCGCGGGAATGCCTGGAATACGTCCTGCGAGAGATGACCTCGGCGGAGGGAGGATTCTTATCGGCCGAAGATGCCGACAGCGAGGGGGTGGAGGGAAAGTTCTACGTCTGGGCGCCGGAGGAAGTCCGGGCCGTGGCGGGGGACGAGGCCGCGCGGGCTTTCTGCGCCTACTACGATGTCCAGCCGGGCGGAAACTGGGAGGGGCACTCCATCCTGCACGTCTCGCGTCCGACGGAAGAAGTCGCCCGGGATGCCGGCATCCCCGCGGCCAAGCTCGAAGCTCTGGTGGCGGAGGCGAAGCCCAAGCTGCTGGCGTTCCGCTCCGGACGGGTGCGGCCCGGACTCGACGATAAGGTGCTCACTTCCTGGAACGGCCTGATGATCTCCGCTTTCGCCCGGGGATATCAGGTGCTGGAGGAGCCGCGCTACCTGGAAGCAGCCCGCAAGTCGGCGCACTTCATCCTGCAGTCGCTGCGCTCGCCAGGCGGAGGACTCCTGCGGACCTGGAGACGCGGCTCGGCCCGCCTGGACGCCTGCCTGGACGATTACGTCTTCATGGCGACGGCCTGCCTGGATCTTTACGAGAGCGATTTCGATCCCGCCTGGGTGAGGGAATCCCGCGCGCTGATGGATCGGGCCCTGGAGAGCTTCTGGGACACGGAGGATGGCGCGTTTTTCTTCACGCCCGCCGATCAGAAGGATCTGGCGCTCCGATCCAAGACCGGCTACGACGGCGCCGTCCCCGCAGGCAATTCCGTGGCGGCCCTCGCCCTGTTCCGTCTGGCGCGGCTGACCGGCGAGGAGGGCTACACCGATCGGGCCATCGCCATTCTGCGGACCTTCCGGGAGCCGCTGCAGCAGATGCCCGCGGCCTTCAGCGCGCTCCTGTGGTCCCTTGATCTCTATCTGGACACCGTGAAGGAAGTGGCGGTGGTGGGTCGGGGCGCGGCCGAGGCGACGCAGGACTTCCTGCGCCTGGTGCGCCAGCGTTTCGTTCCCAACCGCGTGGTGGCCTTCGCTCCGGAGGACCAGGTCGCCGAGGCGGCCAGGACCGTGCCGCTGCTCGAGGGAAAGGTCGCTCAGGGAGGCAAGCCGACCGCCTACCTGTGCGAGCATTTCCGCTGCAAGGCTCCGACCACCGACGCGGAGATGTTCGAGAAGATGCTCCTGGGAGTCTGATCCGCGATCTGGATGAGGCAGCCCGGCTTCGTCCGGTTCGAGGATGCGGACCCCGGGTGGAGACCACCGATGGCCATCGGGTATTCCGAGCTCAGCGTGCAGACCGAACGGAAAACTCAGGTGGTGAACTTGACCGAGAGAATCCGCGCCGCCTGCCTCTCTCTGGTCCCGAAGAACGGCATCCTGCTCATCAGTGTCCGGCACACCACGTGCGCCGTCTGCGTGAATGAGGACGAGGCGGGGTTGCGCCACGATTTCGAGCGGCTCGGGGAGGCGCTCCTCGATCCCTTCCGGGGAAAAGACGGCTACCGGCACGATCGAATCGACGACAACGCCCAAGCCCACCTGACTTCCATCCTTCTCGGCCAGAGCGTTACGCTGCCCCTGCGCGACCAAAGCCCGGTCCTGGGGACCTGGCAGAGCATCCTGCTCCTGGAGATGGACGGTCCCCGCCCGCGAACCCTGGACCTCACCGCATTCGGCGAGTGAATCCCGGCCTGTCCGGGGGTAGAATGTCCCATCACTCAATCGACGCCCCGGGATTTTGGCGACGGGGTACGCAAGGAGGCCGGTCATGGCACGGACTCGACTCGCGATCGCATTGACCATCGGAATGGTGGCGGGCCTGTCGACGGAATTGCCGGCGGGGGAGAAGGTCAAACTGAACGGTATCCTGGATTTTCGAAAAGGGAACTACCTGATCGTCGACGCCCAGCGGGTCCAGGTGGGCAGCAACACCCAGTTCAAGGGCAGCGGCAGGGCGACGAGCATCCAGACGATTCCCATCGGCTATGAAGTGAAGGTGAAGGGAATCCGCCTGCAGAACGGCGCGGTCGCCGCCTTCGAGATCGAGGCGCAGCGCAACGGGGCCGGGGGCACCGAAAAGCAGATCGTCGCTTCCACCAACCAGGCGGAGAAGACCTGGGTCGAGGCCAAACAGGTCGTCGAGCCGGGGCCCGACGGGAAGCAGGTTTCCATGGGAGCGCTCCATGACAGCGGCCCCCAGGTGGATCGGGCCCGGAAGATCGTCAATCGGCTCCTTCCGGTGCAGGTGAAGCCCGGGCAGGTCCGGGTCTACGTGGTCGACAACAAGGAATGGAACGCCATGGCCATGGCCAATTACTCGATCTATGTCTTCAGCGGGCTCATGGCGGACATGGATGACGATGAGCTGGCTATCGTCCTGGGCCATGAGCTGGCCCATGCCACCTACGAGCATTCCCGCCGACAAGCCTCCAAGAGCCAGATCACGGGCATCGCCGGGCAAGCCGCGGCACTCGGCGCCGACATGATCAAGAGCCCCATCGGCAAGGAAGCGGCCCAGCAGGCCACGGCACTGAGCGTCACGACGTTCGGCAACGCCTTCAGCCGGGAGTATGAGGACCAGGCGGATCGGGTGGGGCTGCGCTACGTCTATGAGGCGGGATTCGACTATACCAAGGCCCCCAAGCTCTGGAGGCGATTTGCTGCGAAGTACGGCGACCAGGACAAGGTCACCAATTTCTTCTTCGGAAATCACTCGCTGAGCCAGAAGCGCGCCGCGGAGCTGGAGAAGGAGATTGCCAACAACTATATCAACCCCGCGGATCTCCCTTCCAAGGCCTCTAAGCAGGGTCTTCAGCCAGCCACTCCCTAACGATCCCGGCGACCGGGAAAGCTCTTCTGTCGAGCCCAAAAAAGAACCCCGATCACCGCTGTGATCGGGGTTCTTCGTGCGCGATTCCCGAAATGGAGCTACAGGAAGGCGCGGTTAATCCAAGAGAACCGTTGCGGCTCTTACTTGCCCAGTCTCCAGGTGAAGCCGGCAGAGATGTTCGTGTTGTTGATGGTCGTATCGAACTGCTGCTGGATCATCGAGATATCGACGCGGATAGCAGCCCTCTTCTCCTTACCGAAGTAGAACCGGCTTCCACCGCCCACCTGAAACGCCGTGGCGTTGTCGCTGGTGCTGAGACCGTTGGCCTCGACCTCGGCGTCCGCCATGCCTACGCCGGCCAGCACATAGGGCACGATCGCTTTCGGGGTCTTGAAATTGTAGACGCCGTTCACCATGTACGTCCGAAACGTGCCGTCCACGTTCGTCCCGGCGACATCGGTGTCGGAGGAGCTGGAGGCCATCTGGCCCTCGAGCTCCCAGGCCGGGTTGAAGAAGTATCCCCCGCGCACCGCGAGGCTGGTCCCCGAGTCGAAGCCGGTGTCCGAATCCATCTGCGTGCTGCCGACGTCCACGCCCAATTCGCCGTTACCTTTCTCGATGGCCGCCAGTGCCGGAACAGCGGCGATCAGCATCACAGCAAATCCATACAGAAGCTTCTTCATGGTTATTCTCCTTCTCTTTAAGTGTCAGTTTCCGCCCCCGCGGGCGGAATGGATGAGTCGTTCCGAGTTAGTACAGCCAATCCCCGCTCCCTCACCTCCTTCCCGGCCGATGCGGACCTTGCAACTCGGATGTCCGCTCGGCGCGGTCATCCTCAAGGGTCTCCATCGAGACCGTCAGGTACGGAATGTGGGCGGTGATCGGGCGAAGATCAAGAGACTGACGAATCTGTATGGCTAGGCACAAATCGCGGCGCCTCATTCGTGAAACGGCTGTTGCACTCTGTGGCGCCGCGGCGATCCCGCGCCGCCAATCCTGATCCCGGTGTTCGCACGATGAACAACGGGAACCGAACCACCGACGGGCGATTGACTGTCGGTTCGGTCGCGGCGCCGCAATGGACCGGGGGGGAGGAGGGAGGGCATCGGCAGGCTCAACCGCTTCAGACCGGGAGAGAGGACGCCCAGGCGCTCAGCCGGTTGATGCTGCGCCCTATGCCGGGATGGCCGACCGGAAGATGCTGGTGTTCGTGAAAGCGATCAGGGGCAGGAGGGTAGCGATGCGTCCCGCGCCGGGGTGCCGTACGTCCCGACGCCGCAGGCGTTGCGGGCGCGTGCGAGGTACCAGTATGCGGTTCCCACATTCGGATCCGCCCGGACGTCGGAATAGCTGCTGCCCCCCGCCGTCTGCAGGCAGGTGCTCGAGGCGAAGCCGGGGCCGGAGGTCGGGCCGAACAGACCCGACATCAGATCGTAGGAGGTCGCCGGGCCGACCGCGAAGCCCTGACTGTCCCATTGGAGAGTCGCCGGCACGGCACTCGTCAGATTGAGCTGGGTCACCTCCTGGGGCGGCATCCAGACCTGCGCGTCGAGGTCATTGCAGTCGGTCCCTCCGCAGGCGGCATCGGCGCGAATATCACCGTCGGAGTCGCGCAGGAATCCCCCCTGGCAGAGTCCCGCGGAGCAGTTCTCGCTGAAGGTGCAATCGTTCCCATCGTCGCAGAAGGCTCCGTCCGGCGCAGTGTCGTGGTGGCAGCCGGCGCCCCCGCCGCAGGTGTCGAACGTGCAGGGACTCGCGTCGAGACAGAGGGCATCCGCTCCTTCGTCCGTCGCAAGGTTGCAGTTGTCGTCCACGCCGTTACAGGTTTCCGGCTCACCGGGCCGGATCTGGGGATTGGAATCATTGCAGTCGCCGCGACAGGTGGTGAAACTGTCGGAGTCCTGGTCGAATCCTTCATCGGTGCCGCCGCTGCAGTTGTCATCCACCCCGTTGCAGATCTCGGCCGCTCCGGGGTGGGTCGCGGAGCTGGCATCGTTGCAGTCACCGTTGCAGTAAGTGAACCCGTCGCCATCCGCGTCCGCTCCCTGCCCAAGAGCGTATCGTCCACCGGTGTTGCGGTAGGAATCTCCCGCCCCGCCCCAGACCATCATCCATCCGCCCGTCCACAGTGCCGTGTGGCCGGAGCGTCCCGCCGGGGCGCCGGAGGTGGCCACTGCCGACCAGAGGTCGGTCCCCGGGCTGTAGCGCGCGCCGGTGTTCTGATAGGTCGTGCTGAACCCTCCCCAGAGGACCACCGCGCTTCCGGTCCAGACACTGGAATGCCCGCTGCGGGCGGTGGGAGATCCGAACACCGACATCAACGCCCAGGTGTTCGAGCCCGGGTTGTAGCGGCTCCCCGAGCTGAGCAGGGAAGTGCCGTTGGTTCCTCCCCAGACGACCATGACGGAGCCGGTCCAGGTCGCCGTGTGAAGGTAGCGGGCGGGCGCCAGACCGATGCCGGTGGAGGTGGAGGTCGGCCAGCTGTTGGAGCTGGGGAGGTACTGCGCGCCCGTGCTCAACGCTCCCGTTGCGTCCCGGCCTCCCCAGACAATCAGCAGAGCGCCGGTCCAGACGGCGCTGTGATCGCGCCGGGCCGACGGGGCTCCGACCACGGAAGTAGTGGTCCAGCTGTCGTTGCCGGGATCGTACCGGCCGCCGTTCGCGAGGTAAGTGCCGATACTGGTGGCCCCTCCCCACACCACCATGCGATCCCCGACCCAGGTGGAGCTGTGCCCGGCTCGCGCGCTCGGGGCGTTCTGCAGTGAGGTCGCGCTCCAGCTATCGGAGAGGGGGTTGTAGCGTCCGCCGGTGTTGGTGGCGGTGCCGGCGTCTCCACCCCAGACGATCATGACGTTGCCGGTCCACACGCCCGGGTGCCCCTGGCGCTCTGCGGGGGCTCCGGCGAGCGAGGTGGCGGTCCAGCTGTCGGTCGCGGGATCGTAACGGCCGCCATCCTTCAGCAGCTGGGAGCCGTTCCATCCGCCCCAGACGATCATCGCGGTGCCGGTCCAGACGGCCGAGTGGCCGGTGCGCGGCGAGGGCGCGCTTCCCATGGAGGTCGGCGTCCAGGTGCCGGCCCCGGAGGGATCGAAGCGCCCACCCGAGTTCAGGTAGCTGCCGGCCGCC
>Ga0070699_100000113_pt1 | contig 74290 bp, 57 predicted proteins | sample KBSK1503metaG_FD_65473 | JGI IMG/M metagenome (GOLD analysis project Ga0070699, IMG submission 65473) | Corn, switchgrass and miscanthus rhizosphere microbial communities from Kellogg Biological Station, Michigan, USA - KBS K1-50-3 metaG | ecosystem: Host-associated > Plants > Roots >... | reverse complement strand
ATTCGCACTGCCCGGGCTTTCAGCTCGGGCGGGTATCGACGTTGAGCTTGGACGCTGGGCTTGGACATGGCCACCATCCTCCCAAAGAATGGAGCCTCCAGCTAACCCAGGGCAGTCCAGGGCTCTAAAGAATCGCCTTCACGCTTTCGAATACGCGCGGCCCGATTCGAACTTGTTCTGGGTGGCGACCCCGAGCGGGCTCGGGGGCGCAAATACCACCCCTGCTGATCAAATACGCTTGCGACTGCGCAACCGGCCGCGCTAAACGTCTTCGGCCGCGATGTACTCCGCGGGGACGACCCGCAGCATCGGAAGCCTTGCCCGTATGTTGGCCCGTCTCACGCTATCGATCGGCTGAAGGCTGTTCGAACAGACAAAAGGACTTGTCCTCGCCCGTGATGAAGGTGGATCGTAGGTACCGAACCGGCGTACCCTCGGCGCGCGCGAAGGTCGTCTCCGTGATCCCGTGCCGCCGACAGGCCTCGGCGATCGTGGTCTGCTTGTTGAGCACGCTCAAGACCATCTCCGCCTTCTGCTTCGCCGTGAAGTTGCTCCGTCCCCCTGCTGCTGCCTCCTTTTATTAAAGAGACCGCAGCCGTCATCTACCAACTCAGCTAGTTGTCAACCTGGGAAAGGGGGTCGCGACGCCACTGTGACGGGCCATCGACGCGTTGTGCTTCGCCGAGTCCAAGTGGTTTCAGGAGCACAGGGGGGAGGATCGCCCGCCGTGCAACGAGACCTTGTACGTCAGTTGCACCGTCGTAAGACCCTGTTTCGATGGATCAGCCGGATGAGATGCATCGCCGTCTTTGTTCGCCGGCCAAGATGCGTACTCGAGGGACGCACTCGGCGCATTGTCCGCGGCGTTTTTCCGTCGTACCCAACTCGCGGTCATCCGACCTGCAGTGTCCTCGGGCGACAACTTCTCGTACGGTGACCATCCGTGCGCCTCGACCCACGATAGGTACCAGGCGTCAACCGAGTCCTGTGCAGCTGGGACGTCTATGTAGGCTACGCTGTAGGGGTCGTCAACTTCATCAAGGGTCCGCGTGCCTTCACCCGACGCATAGAGGACGATGGTTCCCCCTGGGTAAGTCAGCCGGGATTCGGGCTGCGCTGAGATAAATGCTGTGCAATGCGATGTCAGTCTGTTCGACAAGAAACCGCCGTTGTTGTGGGACACACTCAGAACCAGCGCGATCAGCACGACAACGACTGGCCCCATCACGAGCATCAGAAGCAGCAGCCATCGTTTAGGCATGCGCAGCATCAGTATCAGTAAGAACGGCCGTTCAGTTGATGATCCTTCTCATCGCGCCTGATGGGTCGGAGTCGACCGTAGCGTCAACAGGCCAGACGATTACCATCACTGGTTCCAACTTCGGGGCTAGCAGTGGCAAGGTTCAGTTCATATCAAGTAACAGCTCGGATGCCATCGCCACAATCTCCAGTTGGTCGAACACGTCAGTGAGGGCCGCGGTCCCTGCTAATGCGACGACCGGCCCCGTTTATCTGACAACCGCTGGGGGCGCCCGTAATCCGATGGGCGGGATCACGGTTCTTGCTGCGACAAATGGCGTCAGTTCCCTAACAGTCACGCCGCCTGTTGCGCCTGTTGACGGCCAGAATGCCACGATTACCGTAACGGCGAAGAATAAATCCAAGCAACCGGTCGCGAATACGACGATTTACCTAGCCGACGGCTATGGATCCGTGAATGCGTTGACGAACACCTCTGGGATAGCCACCTTCAGCTTTCCAGCTTATGCGGGTCAGGGGCTGGTAGCGTTCTCAGGGACTGCCTCCTCGGCATTCCAGCTAACCTGGCAGGCACCGCCCACCCAGAATCTTTTGCTTACAGCTTCCGCCACAAGTCTGCAGGCCGGTCAGACCTCGACCCTAACGGCCAAGGTAACCAATTCCACTGGAGGGGCCGTGGCCAACCAGGTAGTCAAGTTTCAGCTCGCCGGTCCCTCGACAGCCGCGCTGAGCGCTAGCCAGGCGACAACGAATGCATCGGGCGTTGCTGCCGTGACCGCAACGAATGCGTCGTCCGGTTCGGCGGCCGTTAGCGCCGTCACCAATTATGACTTCGTCACGCAGGGACTAACCATCGACTGGTCGCCCACGGTGACGGCGATTAGTCCGGCAGCGGGTCCCTCAACCGGCGGCACGTCGGTCACAATTTCAGGGACGGGGTTTGCGACCGGGGCAGTCGTTTACTTCGGCACCACGCCCTCACCATCAGTCTCCGTGACAAGCGCCACAAGTATCACAGCAACCAGTCCCTCAGGCAGCGGAACCGTTGACGTGACGGTTTCTGGAAGCGGCGTCATGAGCGCAACCAACTCAGCCGACATGTTTGCTTTCGCGCCGCCACCAACCGTGTCCGGTGTCTCCCCATCGGCGGGGCCGACCGGGGGCGGCACCGTGGTTACGATCAGCGGCACGAATTTCGCCAGCGGCGCAGCGGTTGCCTTCGGGACGGCTCCGGGGACCAACGTTGTGGTCAGCTCGTCGACATCGATATCCGCAACAAGTCCCGCCGGGTCGCCCGGTAGCGTCGACATCGTCGTCACGCTTCCCGTTGCCGGCTCCTCAACAACCTCGACTGCCGATCAATTCGCATACGATGCTCCGCCGACCGTTTCGGCTACCAGCCCCAACGCGGGCCCAGTCAGCGGCGGCACGGCAGTGACCATCACGGGTACGAATTTCGTAACCGGCTCAAGCGTGTCGTTTGGCGGCGTTGCCAGCCCGGCCGTAACTGTGACTTCATCGACCTCAATTACGGCAACAAGCCCGCCGATGAGCTCAGCAAGTGTCGTGGACGTCGCCGTAACAACCCCGGGAGGTACCTCGGCGAGTAGCTCTTCCGACCAATTCGCGTATGGCCCCCCGTCGGTTTTGGTCGTCAGTCCGACCTCGGGCACAACCGCGGGTGGCACCCAGGTGAACATAAACGGAACAGGGTTCGTACCCGGAGTCGTCGTCAACTTCGGAAGTACGCAAGCGACAAGCGTCACTGTTTTGTCAAGCACATCATTAACCGCGGTAAGCCCCGCCGCCCCGGCCGGGACCGTTGACATTACGATCGCTGACCCGGCCGGGACGTCCGCTCTAACCTCCAACGATCAGTTCACATTCCAGTGAAGAAGTCATTTGAGCGCGAGTAATCCAGTACCGTTGATTATCGACGATGAAGCTGGCGACCCGGATCGTTCAACTCAGCGTCGGCCTTGGAATGGTCGGGTTCCTGGCGTCTTGCGGCAGGCCGGTGACTCAGGATGACCTAGCAAAGCGACCCGAAGCCCACCTGTTCTACCCTGGGTCGCACGCGCTCGAGACCCGTGGACAGAGCGAGCAGTTGACCGAGGGCGGCACCAGGATCGCAGAGGTGATCACGGACTTGTCCGTTTCAGCCAAGATCGATCAAATCTATTCATGGTATTCAAGCGAACTCACCGCCAAAGGTTGGACATTGCGCAAAAGTGAACGCGTTAATGGAAGCTTCGATCTTTACACCCGCGGGGATCGCGAGTTGTTCCAGGTTGGTGCTGGCACAGCGCCAGCTACATACACCACTACTTTTTCGATCGTTCCGGCTTCCTGCGCGACGACACCTCCCACGAAGCTGGCGTTCGGAAACTGCTAAAAGCGGCCGACAAGATGGCGACGACCGCATTCTTTTAAGCACGCCTTTCCGGCTGGTTTGCTGAGCCAATTCTGTAGCCAACCCGAAGGAAAACCTGGGGCCATATGGACGCGTTACGAATACGTGGAAGCCAAGATTTCGAGCTGAATTCAATTGCCGTCTGATTTGTAAACAGCGGGTCAGTTCAGAGTGGCGATCCTGGGCGGGGTCGAACCGCCGATCTCTACACGGCATCAAGTAAATCGGGCTTCGACCGTGGGTTTGTTGAAGATCTTTGGCGTTTAGCGATCAGGCCAGCTGATTTGAAATCAGCCTGGGGCTCTGTGCGCACGCGTTTCCTCGGCAGCAACGTATTGCAACGCTGCACACTAGGCGTGACGGGCCGGGCCGTTAGGCACATCAGTCAGCGACATCCATTCCGAAGCGCTCGAGTGCTACCCGAACCTGGTTGAGCCCCTCGATTCCCCAGTAGCGCCCATCGGGGAGCTGGTCGTCTCGATCCCAGCGCCAAGCTGTGACCATCGCACGGATGATGACCCGGCACTCGCGAAGCAGGTCTTGATTAACAGCCGGATAGTGTTCGCTGACTTCTTCGGGTGCATGGGCGATGTCGAACTCGACAGGTCCGCGGCAACACGTCTCAAGGTCTATAAACAGCAGCCCTCTCTTCGTGTTCAGCAAGTTGCCCGGATGCGGCTCGCCGTGCAGCAGCTGCTCTGGTGCTCCCCGATCGACGATCGCGCGCCTCAGGCCCCGCAGCGTGTTGCTGAGAAGCTTCCGTCCCGTGTCATCAAGCTCCGGGGTCTGGGCGCGGTTGCCGACCAGCCACTGGGCTTGCGCGACTCGATCAGTGAAGTGCGGCGCCGTAAGATCCGTGCGGCGCATGCCGCTATGGTGCCGCTCGAGCGTCTGCGCATACTCGGCTGGCGCGACGTCTTGAGACGGCACCGCCTCGTAGTAGGTCCACAGCGTGATCGCGAAGCCGTCACGCACGTAGACGCGCGGCTCCACCCGAGGTTCAAGCTCTTCTACCGGGCAGCCCGCTTCGGCGAGCCGCCGACCGACCTCGACTTCGAACTCAGCGCCTGCCTGATGCGCTAGAGGCGCCACCCGAGCGAGAACGTCACAAGGGGTCAGGTGCACGGCGATGCGGTTCGAATTGTTGACAACGACTCCATCATCGACTCGAAGGCCTAGGGCGGAGGCCGTCGACCTCCCCGCCTCAAGTGCTCGTTGGACTTCTGATGGTTCCATCGTTTCCCTCGATCGTTGTTGAGTGGACCTCAGCCATGTCGGTCCCAGAAATCCTGCATCCGTTTCCTCAGCGGTAACGTATCGCAACTTACTGAGCTTTCGGCACCTCCACCGCTGGCGGGTTGTAGGCTGCGGGCTGGTGACATAATCCCCGCAAAACCGTCGGACCGACTGTCGTCGAAGAAGGAGAAATAATGCCTAGAAGCGATACGCGCGTGTTGGAGACTAGTGGCCCGAGCGCAACCCTGAACCCGGAACGGCTGTCGGTGTTTCAAAGGATCGCTGACAAAGTCAGTTACGCCATGGGCACGCCGACTAATATCCTCATCTGGCTAATTGCCGTGGGCGTGTGGGTCGCCCTTGGACCGTACTTTGCAAATCACCAGTTCCTACCCGCCTGGTTCACGTCAAACGGTTTCAACTTTCCCCTTAACACGGTGACGACCATCGCCGAGCTCTACATCGGCTTCCTTGTGGGCGCATCCTCCAATCGATCCGAGCGGAACCTCGAAGCGACGCTAGGGCGGATCGGTGCCCAAGAAAAACAGATTCAGGACGTCGAGGACAAGCTGGCAAGAGCGCTGGAGCTGAACACCCGGCTGACGAAAGAGGTACACGAGCTCACCAAGCTGATTCACGAGAAGGTTTACGCGTAATTCCGTGAAGGCTTCGTTCTGGCGGCCGCGTTAACGACCGGACGCGCCGCTGCCGGTCGCGAAAAGGACAACATCAGTTCGGGGTAACAATTAGGTCGGGCACCTGGCGTCAGGGAGTTGCTGCCTGGCTGTCGGCGACGCCAATAGATCGAACCAGGACGTTGATTAACGGCTGGTCTCGCTCCAATGACCGGTGGTCAATCTTCATTTCAAAACCGGCGGCGCTAAGGGGCGACCGTTGAGTGTTGGCGAATGCGATCATACGGAACATGCCCAGCACATTACGTGGTCAGCTTGCTGTTCGCCCTGCAGAACACACACGCGCGCCGACGATGCATCCAGGCGAATGGTCGAACGGCGCTCATTTTGGAGAGAGGTCTGAGCCATGAAGAAGAGGTACTGGCGAGTGTTCTCAGATGCGCAAGGGGAGTCCCACGCTGAAGAGGTCGATGCTGAGCTCCAACTCACGGACTATGCCCCACCTGCACCAGCAGTCTTCGTTTCCCGCCCAGCTGCCGCGGCCGGCTTCGTCTTCGTAGTCGCGCCCAAAACCTCCGTGGGTGACTTCCATCCCACGCCCGGGCGGCAGCTCCAGGTGGTGCTGCGTGGCAAAGTTAAGGGCGAAACATCTGACGGGACTGTGATGCGAGGTGAGCCCGGGGATGTCTTTATGCTCGAGGACACGCACGGTCGTGGCCACCGATCAACGGTCGTCGGTGATCAGGCCCTAGAGATCCTGGCGGTTTCGCTGGCCTGATTGTCTGCGCGAGCTGCAACGGCACGCGAATGGACTTACGCCACTTCGCGCGACATGACACTCTAGGGGCTATAGTGGCCTCCGTCACTTGCCTTTGGGTGCGCTCGCTCCGTTGACAGTCGTGGCAAGGGCGCCCGCAGTAGAGTCGTCGCGGCTGAGTGTTTGAGGACGTCGGCAGAATCTAGGAGGTTGCCGTGGAGACTTCGCAAACAAACCTGTCGGCCCAGCAAAAAATTGAGCGTGTGCGGAAGATGTATGAGGTCCTGAACGCCGGGGACGTCAAAGGCAGCTCTGAGTTCTTGAGCAACGACCTCACTTTCTACACTCCAGTACTTCCGAAGCCAGTCGGCAAAGACGGATTAGTCGGGACAAGTCAGCGGATCATCGATACGACGGACGAATACAAGATTGACGTCCACGATATCCTTGCCAACGAAGATCACGTTGTCGCCGTGTTCGTCGTGCGCGGCCGCCGGGGCGACCGTGTGCTGAATGAGCGCGGGGTCCACGTCATGCACCTAAACGCCGACGGCAAGATCGCCGCAGTATGGGCGGTCACCGATCCTAAACCACATCTTGCGCTATGGGGCGAGACTTGAAATGGAGCGCGCCGGCAGTGCGAAGCCACTGAAATGCCGTTGAGTAGACCGCCGGATGCCGTCCAGTGCCCCGTGCGACCACCTGATTCACGGCGGCCGCGGCGGAGGCCACAGATCAGGAGGTCAGCGGCTGCAAGCGCTCAAGGTTCGGGGTCGCGTTGAACAGCACGCCGGTGCCGAGGATGTTGCCCCCCTGCAGGTCCTTCCAGTACAGGTCGGCGTCGTTAGGGACGCTGTAGACCGTCCCCTGTGAGTCGACCACGTCGGTGCGGCCGAGGAAGCCATTCGACCATTGGTGCATGGCGTGGTCCTGGATGCCCTGCCGCTCCCAGAAGCCGGACGTGATGATGTCGGTCGTCTCGCTCAGGGTCCGGGAGATCTGCTGGAGCCGCGCCATGGCTTGTTGCTGCATCTGCATCGACACCTGCCGGCTTCGCATCAGCTCCGCGTGCTCCCATTGCGGGTTCTTCTGGTAGGAATCGAGCACACCAGTCAGCAGCGGAGCTACCGTCTCGAACTCGTCGATGGAGGCCTGCATAGAGCTGGTGATCATCGCCGTCCAGGCTGTTGGATTCATGTTCATGCTCCAGATGCCGTTGTCCTTCGACCGCTGGACGGCGATACCAAGCCGAACCCGAAGGTTCTGCTCGCTGCGCACCTGCGTGAACTGCAGGGTCGCGGCACTCAGGTCGTAGCGGTCGGGAGCGAGGCCAGCCTTCGCCAGCTCGAGCGCCATTGGCGGAACCTGGTCAGGCCGTTCGACGATCTCCTCAACGCTGAGAGCGCCGGCTTCCTTTTGCAGCAATTTCGGCAACCAGGTGGCGGCAAACTGGGTAGCGGGGACATACTTGAGTTTCTGCTGGCCCGGCATTTGCGCCCAGATCGTTTCAACGAAGGAAAACTCCCTCATCCAGTTCTGGACCAATGCAGATCCGTTGCCAGCCTGGAAGCCGGGCAGGGCCGCGCCATAGGCATTCGTCCGGTTGACACTGCCGCCGATGCTCCAGCCCTGCGGGTAGAGAACCGTAAAGGCGGCTTCGGCGGGCTCCAGGAACCGTTCGCGAGGCACCGGAGGTTGGGGCAATGACGGGACGCCAGCGACGGGCAGGCCGGTCAAACGTATGGACCTCGAGTCCGCGCAAATATCTGGCCGCCCCTACGACTAATCCGGTTGCGCCCTGAGCGCGAATCTGTAGTTGTCGTGTTGCCCGACTGGCTCCACAAGCAAGGAGGTGTCGAGGAGGTGCGGACGATCGGACTCGATGTGCACAAGCGTTTCGCCGAGGCGGCGATCCTGGAACCAGGGCGGCCGCTCCAGCGGCGACGAATTCCGACCACTCCGGCCGAGCTGCGCGGATTCATTGACGAACTTGGCCCGGATGACCAGGTCATCCTGGAAGCCACCTTCAATACATGGCAGCTCACCGATCTGCTCCGGGCCCGGGCGGGCCGAGTCGTGGTCTCCAACCCGATGAAGACCAAGGCCATCGCCAGTGCCAAAGTCAAGACCGACAAAGTGGACGCCGAGATTCTCGCGCGGCTCCTGGCGTCGGAATTCGTGGCGGAGGTTTGGGTTCCGGACACCCAGTTGCGGGCGCTTCGACGTCGGCTCTCCCATCGCTTTTCCCTGGTACGCCAGCGGACTCAGCTTCGAAACCGAATTCACGCGGTGGTGAGCCGGAACCTGTTGAACTGCCCGTACACCGACCTATTCGGCAAAGCCGGTCAGCGCTGGCTGGCGCAACAGGACTTGCCGGCGGATGAGCGTGCTGTGGTCGATGGCACGCAGCGGCTCTTGGCCTCGCTCGAAACGGAGATTGAGGCCTTGGATCGCCCGCTGGCCGAGCATGCGTTGGGCGATTCCCGCGTTCAACATCTCGTCACGATCCCGGGGGTGGGCCTGGTCACCGCCTTGGCGCTGGTCGCCGTGATCGGCGACATCCATCGCTTTTCGCGGCCCAACCAGCTCGCTGGGTACCTCGGCCTTGATCCCTGCGTGCGGCAGTCGGGAGAGGCGCCAGCCCGCCTCGGCCACATCAGCGCCAAGGCCAGAGCCACGCCCGAGCCCTCTTGGTCGAGGCAGCACTTTCGGCGGTCCCTTTTCCCGGACCGCTGCACGCGTTTTACCAACGAATCCGAAATCGCCGACGGAGCCAGATCGCCGTCGTCGCGGTTGCCCGGAAGCTGGCGGTGCTCGCCTGGCACCTGTTGACTCACGACACGGACTACCGGTGGGCGCCTCCCAGCCTCGCTCAGCGCAAGCGACTCACCATCGAACGGCGTGCCGGGCGGCCTGGCACGGGCGCACCGACAAGGCCAGCCCAGGATCAAGAACGCCGGATACTTGTCCAGGCCGAAGAGGCGTATCGACTCCTTGTCGAAGCCCGCCGGCAACAGCAGGACGCGGCCGCCTCAACTGGGAAGCGCGCGATGGGCTCAAAGCCGGATGCGCGCCGGAGCTCTCATTCCCAGGCTCCGGTCTTCTCCTCGAGGGTCGACCGCGTCCAGAACAACCTTACTAGCAATGGGCAGCCTTTGAGGACTTGACTTTTTCATCTGTACGTTTGATATGTCCGCACACTAGAGAAACCGAGCCACAGAGGCCGAGCGTGCCTACCGGATGGCAACGGGGATTCCCGTTTGACGCTAACTCAGGTAGCCAAAAAGCGCGCCAAGTAAGAGGTAGAAGCCGAGCGCAGCAAAAATGGTCGCTGCCAGCGCCGAAATAATCTGGTAGGGCAGCCGGCCAACGCGATTGAGTTGCTTTAGCCCTGGCGGCGTAGGCTGCCCGAAGGTGACATCCCAGCGCTTGACCGACCGAAAAAACACGAGATCAGTTAGGAGTGGAAATCGTCGTTCCAGACTTGCCAACCACGACAAATCCCAGAGGCCGCCGACGTGCAGGGCCAGCCGGGCAATACTAAGGAATATGGCTGCCAAGATCACGGCTTCGAGGCGGGTCGTCATGGTAATCCTGAAAGGAACCGATCGAGTCGGTTTAGGTGAGGAGTAATACCTTCAAAAAAGCGCGTTTGGTTAGCGTGGAAGCTGGTGTCAAATCTTTGTTCTGTAGCGACTTGGTGGAACTGGCCAATACCGCGTGCCATTCTTAAACCTCCGGTCCCGACATTGTAGACGCCATAGGCGCCGACCAAAATCCCGAGGGGCGGGACTACTCCGAAAATTACCGGCGCTGCTGCGAGCGCTCGAACTCCCCGCCAAACTTTGTAAGCGCCATAGGTCACGTTGAATGTTGCTGCGGCGAATGTTCCCCAATCGAATGGCCCGGCTTTCCTAGCGTGAACGTGACAGCTTCTGCTCCAGCAACTGCTATAGGCAGCGTTCCCGTTCAAGTCATACCCAGATCGGACGTAGGTTGCCGTTAACGACCGGACGCGCCGCTGCCCGTCGCGAAAAGGACGACATCTTCATGGCCCTCGAGAAACCCTCGTTGCTCGAGCGCCTTGAAGGCGGCCCAGGTTGCCGCACCTTCCGGCGAGGTATCAATGCCGATCGCATTGGCCATTTCCGCCTGTCCCGCTCGCATCTCGTCGTCGGTGACGGCGAGCGCCGTGCCGCCACTCTCCCGTATCGCCTTGAGCACCAGGTAGTCGCCGATCGCCGACGGAACACGGAGCCCCGCGGCGATGGTGGCGGCTCCCTCCCATCGTTGGGCGTGCTCAGCGCCCTCTTCGAACGCACGGACCAGGGGCGCACACCCGGCGGCCTGGACCACCACCATCTTCGGCCGCTTCGGCCCGATCCAGCCCAGGGTCCCAAGTTCGTCGAAGGCTTTCCACATGCCGACGATGCCGGTGCCGCCCCCGGTCGGGAAAACGATCACGTCCGGCAGACACTCAGCACCCCAACCCCCTTGCTCGGCGAGCTCGAAGGCAAGGGTTTTCTTGCCTTCCTGCCGGTATGGCTCCTTCAAGGTGGCCAGCTCGAACCATCCGCGTTCGACCGCCATCTCATGGATGATCCGGCCGGCGTCATCGATCAGACCGTCGACGAGAAGAACGTCGGCGCCAAGTCTTCGCATCTGTGCCAGGTTGCCAGGCGGAACGTCGCGCGGGACCGCGATGTGCGCTTTGATACCGGCGGCGGCCGCATAGGCGGCCGCGGCCGAGCCGGCATTCCCCGCGCTGGGAAGCGCGACTTCGGTAATGCCAAGTTCCTTCGCCTTCGAGATGGCAGCCGCCATCCCGCGGGCTTTGAAGCTGCCCGTCGGGTTGTTCCCCTCGTCCTTGATGCGCACACGCTCACCGACGCGCAGCAACGGAGTCATCCCCTCCCCCAGCGTCACCACATGCTCGGGTTCGCGGACCGGAAGTAGCTCCCGATAGCGCCACATGTCCCACGCACGCCCGCGAAGATCGTCCGGCGTCAGGTCACGTTTCAAGCCGGTCAGGTCATATCGCGCGAAGAGCACCTTGCCGCAGCTGGGGCACACCCCATAAGGACGGCCGGCATCGAACTCACCGTGGCATGCGGTGCATTCGAGCGCGAGAAGGTAACTTCGCCAGACCTGCAGCGGTGCACCTACCTAAGACGGGTCAGGCCAACCAGCGGCCGACGAGCATGACGTCTCGGCCTTCCAGCTCGTCGTAGCCGCGGTAGGCCTGGATGCGCGCCGGCGTTAGCCGAAAGAAGACCCAGTCGCCGGTGATCTCGCGCGGGTCCCAGCCGACTGCGGCGGCGAACCCGGCGGCGAGCTTAGCATCGTCGACCTTCCCCCTGTCAGCGACCGCCGCGTCGATCACGATGACATCGTCCGGAGCACCGAGCGCGAGCCGGGCCATGCCGTTAGCTTCGAGGTTGCGGGCCGACCGACTGGTGGCGGTCGTCGCGATGATAACGTGGTTGCCATCCCACCAGGCCGAGACCGCAATCAGGTGCGGCTTCCCGGTTGGGTCCGCCGTCGCAAGCCACAGATCCCGCTGTGCATTTAGCGCCGCCTGAGTGTCCGCTTTTCGCTGCTCGACCGTTCGCCCTGCGCTCATTCGCGTGCCCTCCTTCTCCGGTGGTGGTTCCGCCACATGTTAATGACTTCGGATCGATAAGCTGACGCGGTGAGTGTGACGACCCAGGTCCTGCTGATGCGGCATGCCGATGTGGAGAACCCCGGCCGGATTCTCTATGGTCACCTCCCCGGCTTTTACCTGAGCGCCCTGGGGCGGGCGCAGGCGGCGGCCGTCGGACAGTCCCTGCGCGACCGCGGCATCAAACGGATCGTGCACAGCCCGCTGGAGCGGGCACAAGAAACCGCCGAGATTGTCAATGCGCAGCTCCCCGCGCCGGTGCCGCTCGAGGTGGAACCGGCGCTCTGGGAGGCGGAGTTCAGTCGATACCTGCAGGGGGTGCCGTTCTGGCAGATCCCGATCCGCCGCCCGCGCTGGGTGATGCACAAGCTCCAACGCGGGGCCCTCGAAGGTGACGAGAGCATCGAGACACTTGGCGGCCGCGTGCTCAACGTCGTGCATCGGCTCGCACGCGAACACCCGGGCGAGGTCTCGCTCTGTGTCAGTCATGCCGACCCGCTGCAGGCGGCCTGGATCCTGCTCGATGGCCGGCCGCACAAAGAATCCGAGATGTCCCGCAAACAGGTCGGCCGCGCCGGGCGGCTCGAGTTGGAGCTCGATGGCGATCGCGTGGTGTCGACTCGCTATGTGCCGGGACCGAAAGTTTCCCCCACCCTGCCCTCCCCCGAAGGGGGAAGGAATTACCTTGGCTGAGCTGCTTCGCGTCGAAGATCTGCGCACCTGGTATCACACGCCGGCCGGCGTTATCCGGGCCGTCGATGGCGTAAGTCTCTCGCTCGAGCAGGGCCAGACACTGGGCCTGGTTGGCGAGTCCGGCAGCGGCAAGAGCGTCACCGCGTTGTCGATCATGCGGCTCATCGACCCGCCCGGCCGGATCGAACCGGACAGCCGCATCGTTTTTCAGGGCATCGATCTCGCGACTGCCAGTGAGGATGAACTGCAGGAGCTTCGTGGCAACCAGGTAGCCATGATCTTCCAGGAACCCATGACGTCGCTCAACCCGGTGTATCCCATCGGGCCGCAGGTCGCCGAACCGCTGCGACTCCATCGCACCATGCGATCGCGGGCGGCGCAAGCACGCGCCATCGAGCTGCTTCGGCAAGTTGGCATCCCACTCCCGGAGCGTCGGGCGCGGGAATATCCGCACCAGCTTTCGGGCGGCATGCGGCAGCGGGTGATGATCGCCATGGCGATGGCGTGCGATCCGGTATTGCTGATTGCCGACGAGCCGACCACCGCGCTCGACGTCACGATCCAGGCGCAGATCCTGGCCCTGATGCGGGATCTGCGGCGACGCCGCAACACCGCCATCCTGCTGATCACGCATGACCTCGGCGTGATCGCCGAGATGGCCGATGAGGTCGCCGTCATGTACGCCGGCCGGATCGTCGAGCAGGGCCCGGTGGAAAAAGTCTTTGCCAGCCCGCAGCATCCCTACACCGAGGCGCTCCTCCACTCGCTTCCGCTCCTGGGAATGACGCAGGCGGAGCCCCTGAACGTCATCCGCGGGATGGTGCCGAGCCCGCTGCGCTGGCCGAGCGGTTGCCGCTTCGCCCCACGCTGCGATTACGCCTTCGATAAGTGCGTCACGTATCCGCCTCTGATGGACGTCGGCGGTCAGGCCGCGGCTTGCTGGCTGTGTGGGGGCGGGCGCCGCGCCACCGTCGGACAGAAAGCCCACGCGTGAGCGACCAGCCACTGCTCCGGGTCGCGGGCCTTCAGACCTACTTTCCCGTCCGGCGCGGCATCCTCCAGCGCACGGTGGGATATGTCCATGCGGTCGACGGCGTCGACCTGGACATTCGCACCGGTGAGACGGTCGGCCTGGTCGGCGAGTCGGGCTGCGGCAAGTCGACACTCGGCCGCACCCTGCTGGGCCTGGTGCCGGCCACCGGTGGCGAGATCTCGCTCGACGGCAAGCCGCTCTCGGCCCGCGATGGTTACCGGACGAAGCGCATCCATCGAGAGATGCAGATCATCTTCCAGGACCCCTTCAGCTCGCTCGACCCCCGTATGCGCGTCCGCGACATCGTTGGTGAGGGGCTCGCCATCCACGGCATCGGCAACGGCCGCGACCGCAGCGCGCGGGTCGCCGACATTCTGACCCGGGTGGGCCTGCGACCGGAAGCTGCCAGCCACTTCCCCCACGAATTTTCGGGCGGCCAGCGTCAGCGGATCGGGATCGCCCGCGCGCTCATCGTCGAACCGAAGTTCGTGGTCGCCGACGAGCCGGTATCGGCCCTGGATGTGTCCATTCAATCGCAGGTGCTGAACCTGCTGGTGGAGTTGAAGCGCGAGTTCCAGCTCACCTATCTGTTCGTCGCCCACAACCTGGCGGTGGTCGGATACATCAGTGACAGGATTGCCGTCATGTACCTGGGCAAGATCGTCGAGCTCGGACCTGCCCGCGAACTCTTCGCGCATCCGCAGCATCCCTACACGATGGCGCTGCTCTCGGCCATTCCGCAACCGGTGCCGGGACAGACCGGCGACCGCATCATCCTGAGCGGCGAGGTGCCGAGCCCCGTCAACCCGCCATCCGGCTGTCGCTTCCGGACACGCTGCCCGATTGCGCAGCCGATCTGCGCCGAGGTCGAGCCACCGCTGGCGAGCAAGCGCCCGGGACACTTCGCTGCCTGCCATTTCGCGGGGACGGCGATCCAGCCCCCACCCCGACCCTCACGCCCCCACCCCGACCCTTCCCCGTAAAACGGGGGGGAGAATCAGGCTCCTAGCGCAGGCGTGGGTCCAGGGCGTCGCGGAGCGCGTCGCCCAACCAGTTGAAAGCCAGGACGGCGATGCTGATGGCGAGCCCAGGGCCCAGCGCCAGCCAGGGGTCATTGTTGAGAAACTGCGCGCCCGTGTTCATCATGAATCCCCAGTCGGCCGTGGGTGGCTGGGCGCCGAGCCCGAGAAACGAGAGTGTCGCTTCGGCGAGCATGGCGGCCGCCGCCGACAGTGAGATCTGCACGATAAGCGGATTCAGCAGGTTCGGGAGCAAATGACGGGCAATCAGCCGGATCGGTGACGCGCCGAGCGCACGGGCGGCCGACACGAACTCGAGGCCTTTGAGCGAGAGCACCTGGGCTCGCATCAAGCGGGCATAGACGGGCAGCTGGACGATCCCGATGGCGATCATCGCATTGCGTAGGCCAGGGCCGAGAACAGCAACGATCGCGATCGCCAGGATGAGTGCCGGGAACGCGAGTACGGCGTCGATCACACGCATCAGGAGCAGGTCAGTCAGCCCGCCGCGGTAGCCGGCGGCCAGCCCGATGGTCCCGCCGACCAGGAGGCCGACGGCGACCGCCACGAAGGCCACCGGCAACGAGACGCGGCTGCCCCAGATGACGCGCGCGAACAGGTCGCGCCCCAGCTCGTCGGTGCCCAGCAGGTGCGCGGCGCTGGGACTGAGCAGCGCGTTGGATGGATCGGTCGCGATCGGGTCGTGCAGCGCGATCCAGGGCGCCAGTAGTGTCACCAGCACCAGCAGGAGAAGTAGCGCGGAGGCGACGGCGACCCTCGGGTAAGTCCGCAGCAGTGCCCCCAGCGTCGTTGGCGGGCTTACCGGCGTCTCGGCAACATCCTCCGCAAGCGCCTCGTAGACCGTGCTCATGCGTAGCTGATCCTTGGATTAAGCCAGGCGTAGGCAAGATCCACCGCGAGGTTGGTGAGCATGTATGAGAGCGCGATCGCCAGGACGAAGCCCTGGATGATGGGATAGTCGCGGCCGAAGATGCTGTCGATGGCCAGCTTGCCGATGCCCGGCCAGGAGAAGATGGTTTCGGTCACGAGCGCGCCTTCGAGGATGGCTCCGACCTGGATGCCGACCACGGTGACCACTGGGATCAGCGCGTTCTTGAGCGCGTGGCCGACAATCACCTGTCGCCAGCTGGCCCCCTTCGCCCGCGCAGTCCGAATGTAGTCCTGACGCAGCACCTCCAGCATCGACGACCGGGTGAAGCGCGTGTTGATGGCAGTCGTCACGGTGCCCAGCGTGATCGCCGGCAGAATCAGCCGGTGCAGGTTGTCAGGGATCGAGTCGGTGAGCGGGGTGAATCCGCCGGGAGGAAACAGCCGTAGGTTGACTGATAACACCAGGATCAGCAGGATGCCGATGAAGAAGTTCGGCACCGAGACGCCCAGGATCGTGAAGCCGGTTGCGAGCACGTCGACCGGCGACCCACGGCGCAGGGCCGCAATCGTGCCCAGCGGGATCGCCAGCAGCACCGACCAGGCAAGCGCGGCAGTGCCCAGCTCTAGGGTGGCGGGCAGCCGTTCGAGAATCGCCTGCGTGACGGGCTGGTTGGTCCGGATGGAGCGACCGAGGTCGCCGCGAAGCGCATGACTGATCCAGGTGACGTACTGCTCCGGCAGCGGCCGATCGAGGCCCAGCTCGTGCCGCAGGGCGACGACGGCTTCAGGCGTGCGCTCCTCGCCAAGGATCAGCTCGGCAGGGTCGACCGGCGTCAGGTGAATCAGCGAGAAGACCGCCACGCTGACGAGGAAGGCGACTGGCACCATCAATGCCAGCCGCCTTACCAGGTACTGCAGCATGCGTCAGCCCCCACCCTGCCCTCCCCCGCGAGCGGGGGAGGGACGTTGAGGCTTCAGCCTTTCCAGACCTCCGCAAATCTGTCGATGGAGTCGGCGATGAGCGGGAAGTTGTGCACCTTCGCACTGGCGATCTCCTGCGCCGGCCCGTGCCCGATAAAGATATAGGCGACGTCCTCGACCAGGATTTTCTGCGCCTGGTCGTAGAGTGGCTTGCGCGCTGCCTGGTCGCTGGCGACTCGCGCCTGCTCGAGCAGGGAGTCGACCTGCGGGTTGGAGTACTGGCCGTCATTGAACCCGCCGCCGGTGTGGAACCAGCCGTACATGTTGCCGTCGGGATCGATCCGTCCGCTCCAGCCGACCAGGGCGGCGTCGAACTTGTGCGCCGAGGCTTCCGTAAGGATCTGCCCGAACTCCTCCGTCTGGATGTTGGCGGTGATCCCGGCCTTGCTCAGTTGATCCTTGATCAGGGTCGCCTCTTGGATGCTTCCCGGGGTGTTTGGGGTCTTGAGAGCGAAGGAGAAGCCGGTCGCCATCGACTTGGCCTTATTGATGTCGACCGCGGTATAGAGGTTCTCGCTCGAATCGATGGCCCAGCTGGTCGGCGGGATCGGACCGCGGCTCAGGGTGTGCAGATCGAAGAAGACGTTCTTCAGAATCTGGGCACGGTCCAGCGCCAGGGCCACGGCCTGCCGCTTGGCTTTGTCGGCGAAGACGCCGGAACCGCCGTTCACCTCGAATCCCTCGAAGCTCAGCCCCGGGATGTCCTTGTACACGAGGCTGGAGTCGGACTTGATGCTCGCGATGTCTTTGTCCGCGATGGCATTGGTGCCGGCCACGTCGATGTCGCCGGTCCGTAGCGCGGCGAGGGCGGCGTTGGAGTCGGTGATCGGCCGGTAGATCACCTCGTCAAGGTATGGGCGCCCCGGAACCCAGTAGTTCGGATTCTTCTTCAGGGTCAGATGATCGTCCCGCTTCCATTCGACGAAGACGAACGGCCCGGTGCCGGCGCCAATCGGGTTGAGGCCGAGGTCGGCGCCTGCTTTCTGGATGGCCGCCGGCGACAGGATCATGCCCGCGCGGTCAACCAGCTGAGCGAGCAGCGCGGCGTCCTGCTTTTTGAGATGGAAGATGACAGTTGACGCGTCTTTCACCTCCACCGACTTGACGCTGGCCAGCTCGCTCTTGCGCGGTGAGCTGGCGGCGTTCAGGATACGGTCGATGTTGAATTTCACCGCATCCGCGTTGAAGTCGGTGCCATCGTGGAACTTCACGCCCTGCCGGAGCACGAACTGGAGCGTCGTGGGATCGGTGTACGTCCAGCTGGTGGCCAGTCCCGGCTTGATCTTCAGCGAGGTGTCGATCGTGACCAGCGAGTCGTACATGTTGTAGTAGACCTGGCGCTCGACACGCTGCGAAGACTTCAGCGGGTCCAGCGTCCGCAGTTCGGATTCGAGCGCCACTTTTAGAGTGCCGCCCGCCTTTGGCGTTGCCGCCGCACTTGTGGGCCCACTGCCGGTTGAACAGGCCGCTGACACGACGAAGACACCAAGGATGAGGGCAAAAGCCGGTCGCTTCATGAACAGTCCTCCCTTCCGAAACTCGAAAGTCCCCTGTTTGAAGCCGAGCGTAACACGAGCGATTCACTACGGTCGAGTCTGGTAGAGCCAAGCCCCCACCCTGCCCTCCCCCAGAGGGGGAGGGAATTAGTCACCCCTGCCCTCCCCCAGAGGGGGAGGGAAATTGAGTGAGAGCTAGCGACCGACGGCGTAGCCCTGCATGCCGCGCGGGTTGGCTGCGGCCATGAGCTGGCCGGTTTTCGGATCCTTGCCGGCGACACACAAGCGGCCGAGGGACCACGCTCCATCGAGCACAAGATCGTGACCGCGGTCGCGTAATTGCTGAGCGGTTGCGGCATCCAGTCGGTTTTCGATCTGAAGCCGGCCGGGATGGGACTCGTGTGGATGGAAGGAGCTTGGGAAATGGCTGGTATGGAACATCGGCGCATCGATCGCCTCCTGCAGGTTGCGGCCGAAGACGGCATGCGCCAGAAAGAAGTTGAGCGACCACTGGTCCTGCTGATCGCCGCCGGGCGTGCCGAACGCGAGCCACGGCTCGCCCCCGCGTAGCACGAGGTTCGGGCTCAAGGTTGTGCGCGGCCGTTTCCCGCCCTGCAACGCGTTGGGATGTCCTTCGTCGAGGTTGAACATCTGCGCGCGGGTGCCCAGGCCGAAGCCCAGTCCGCGGATCACCGGGGAGCTCTGCAGCCATCCACCGCTCGGCGTTGCGGCCACCAGGTTACCGGCGCGATCGATGACCGCCACGTGACAGGTGTCGCCGAGTGGGTTGGCGAGGAGGGTCGGATCGCCCACCGATTGGCTTCGGTCTCGCTCTCGTGTCGGGCGATGTGCGAATCGCGGTAGGACCGGTTGCCGCCCGCTTACGGATCCCGGTCGAAGGTCGAGCGAGGCACGATCGCTAATGAGGCGCCGCCGTTCGGACGCGTAACCCTCATCGAGGAGCGCGGCCATCGGAACATCCGCGAAGTCAGGATCGCCATACCAGGCCTCGCGATCGGCAAACGCGAGCTTCGCCGATTCGATGACGGTATGAATGTGGTCGGCGCTGAGAAAGCCCATGGCCGTCAGGTCCACGCCATCGAGTAGGGCCAGTTGCTGGAGGAAGACCGGACCCTGGCCCCAGGGCGCGGTCTTGTGCACGGTCGCATCACCGAAGGTGAACTGCGTCGAGGGCTCTTTGTGCGCGCGCCAAGCGGCGAGGTCGGCCTCGGTCAGCAGTCCGGCGTGCCGCTCGCCCGAGCTGTCGAGCGTCGGAACTCGGCAGGCGGCGTCGATCGCTTCGGCGACAAACCCCTGATAGAAGGCTCGGCGGGCGCCCTCGATCTGGCGGTCCCGTTCGGCTCCGGCGTTTTCGGCCTCCTCGAGGATTCGCTGGTAGGTTTGGCCGAGATCGGGATTGCGAAAGCTCGATCCGGGCTCCGGGACACCATTAGTAAGGTAGAGGCGAGCAGACTCCAGCCACTCGCTTCGGAAGATCGGCGCAACGTGCGCGATGGCCTGCGAGATCGCCGCAACCATGGGGTATCCAGAGGTCGCGTATTCGATCGCGTATTCGAGGACGTCGCGCAGCCGCATCGTGCCGTGCTCGCCGAGGAGCATCAGCCAGGCACCGAACGCCCCGGGAACGCAGGCGGCGAGCAGGCCGGTTCCCGGAATGTCGTCGAGTCCAAGCTCCTGAAACTGACGGATGCTGGCCGCCTTGGGCGCCGGCCCCTGGCCACAGATGACCTCGACCTTCGCCCGGCGAGCGTCCCAGAGAATGATGGGCAGATCGCCGCCCGGGCCATTGAGGTGCGGCTCGACGACCTGGAGCACGAACCCGGCGGCGACCGCCGCGTCGAAGGCGTTGCCGCCTCGCTCGAGGATCGCCATACCGGTTTGTGACGCCAGCCAGTGGGTCGAGCTGACCATCCCGAAGGTTCCACGCAATTCGGGACGCGTGGTGAACATCTCAGCTGGCTACGGCGAGGGCGTCGGTGAACTGGCTCTGGTAGAGCGTGTAGTAGAAGCCGCGTCGCGCGAGTAGCTCGGTATGACTGCCCTGCTCGACGATGCGGCCCTGATCCACGACGACGATGCTGTCGGCGTTGCGGATGGTCGAGAGGCGGTGCGCGATGACGAAGCTCGTCCGGCCCTGCCGCAGCCGCGCCATCGCCTCCTGGATCTGCACCTCGGTGCGAGTGTCGACGCTGCTGGTCGCCTCATCCAGGATCAGGACCGTCCGGTCGGCCAGGAAGGCGCGGGCGATCGTCAAGAGCTGCTTCTGCCCGGCGGAGATGTTCGAGGCCTCATCATTGAGGACGGTGTCATAGCCCTCCGGCAGCGTCCGGATGAAGTGGTCGGCGTGCGCCGCCTCCGCCGCGGCCACGATTTCCTCCGCTGTCGAGCCCAGCTTCCCGTAGCCGATGTTGTCGCGGATGGTGCCGGTGAAGAGCCAGGTGTCTTGCAGCACCATGCCGAATACGCGGCGCACGTCATCTCGGCTCACCTGATTAGCATCGACGCCGTCGACGCAGATGCGCCCGCCGTCGATCTCGTAGAAGCGCATCAGCAGGTTGACGATCGTCGTCTTGCCGGCTCCCGTGGGGCCGACGATCGCGATCGTCTGCCCAGGCTTCGCGTCGAGACTGAAGTCCGCGATGAGGGGCTTGTCTGGTTCGTAGCGGAAGGCCACGTGCTCGAGCGCGACACGTCCGTGTAGGTCGCTCGGAAGGGACGTCACGACGCGATCCGGGATCTCCTCCTCGGCATCGAGGAACTCGAAGACCCGCTCGGCCGATGCCAGGCCCGACTGCAGCAGGTTGAGCTGGCCTGCGAGCTGGGTGATCGGCATCGTGAACTGGCGGGAGTACTGGATGAACGCCTGGACGTCGCCGAGCGTGATCGCCCCCGAAGCGACCAGGTAGCCGCCAAGGGCGGCGATCACGACATAGTTCACGTTGCCGAGGAATGCGATGGCTGGCTGGATGATGCCGGACAGGAATTGTGCCCGGAAGCTGGCCTCGTAGAGGGCCTGGTTCTGTTGGTTGAATTCATCGATGGCCTTGCGACGGCGTCCGAAGACCTGCACCAGGGCATGCCCCGTGTGCATCTGTTCGACGTGGCCGTTGAGGGTACCGGTCCGCGCCCACTGGGCGGCGAACTGCTTTTGGGATTGTCGCGCGACCAGCACCGTCACCAGAATCGAGAGCGGGACGGTGACCAGGGCAACGACCGCCAGCAGCGGACTGATCCAGACCATCACGGCCAGGACGCCCACAATCGTCAGCGTCGACGTGAGGATTTGCGTCATCCCCTGCTGCAGGGTGGTCGAGATGTTGTCGATGTCGTTGGTGACCCGGCTGAGCAGATCGCCATGCGGATGGCTATCGAAGTATTTCAGCGGCAGCCGCGCCATCTTCGCCTCGACGTCCTGACGAATTCCGTAAACGGTGCGCTGCGCCACGCCGGCCATGATGTAAGCGAGCAACCATTGGAGCGCTGCGCTCATGAGGTAAACGAGCGCCGCCAGTTCAAGGATCTGGCCCAGCAACCCGAAGTCGATCCCATGCCCTGGCACGACATTGGCGCCGGCGATGAGGTCGGCGATCTGACCCTTCCCGTGGGCGCGCAACTGCGCGACCGCCTGCGCCTTGGTGACCCCAGCCGGCAGGCTCCTGCCCAGCACGCCGTCGAAGATGACGTTGACCGCGTTGCCGATGATCTTCGGCCCGATCACGGAGAAGGCGACGCTTCCCAGGGCGAGTAGGGCCGAGACGACGATGAGAACGCGTTCGGGGCGTAGCCGGCCCAGCAACTGCCGGAGGGTCTTGCCGACGTCCTTCGTCTTCCCCGGCGGCGGCCCCGCGCCAAACATGCCCGGACCGCCGAAGCCGCGCCCGCCGGGCCTCCCGGGCGCGTTACGCACCATCAGGCAACCTCCTCCTCGCCGAGCTGGGACTCGACGATCTCGCGGTAGGGCTCGCTGGTCGACATCAACTCTTGATGGGTGCCGATCCCGACGATCCGCCCGGCGTCGAGAACGATGATGCGGTCCGCTTGCAGGATGGTGCTGACTCGCTGCGCGACGATGACCACGGTCGCGTCTCTGGCTTCAACCTTGAGCGCGCCACGCAGGCGGGCGTCCGTGCCGGCGTCGAGCGCCGAGAAGCAATCGTCGAACAGGTAGAGGGGTGGCCGTCGCACCAGCGCCCTGGCGATCGCGAGCCGCTGGCGCTGGCCGCCCGAGAGGTTGGTCCCACCCTGGTCGATTTGCGCCTCCAGCTTGTCCGGCATCGCGGCGACGAAGTCGCGCGCCTGGGCGACCTCGAGCGCGTGCCACAGCTCCGCCTCGGTCGCGTCGTCGTTCCCGAACCGAAGGTTGTCGGCGATCGTGCCGCGAAACAGGTATGCCTGCTGCGGAACGAGCCCGATATGCTGCCACAGCGAGTCGAGCTTCTGGGCCCGGACGTCGACCTCGTTCACCAGCACCGCGCCGCCGGTCGCGTCGTAGAAGCGTGGAACCAGGTTGAGCAGCGTGGTCTTACCCGAACCCGTGCCGCCGATGATGGCCGTCGTCGCGCCGCGGTTGAGCTTAAAGGCGAGCTCGTGCAGGACCGGCTTCTCCCCACCGGGGTAGCCGAAGGTGACATTGCGGAACTCGACACTGCCAGTCACCCTGGCGGGCTCGATGGGATTGACCGGGTCGGTGATGGAAGGCTCGGTGTTGATGACTTCCTCGAGGCGCGTGGCGCTGGCGGCCGCGCGCGGCACGAAGATCACCATGAAGGTCGACAGCATGATGGCGAAGAAGATCTGCAGGATGTAGGCGAGGAACGCGATCAGGTTGCCGACGGGCATCTGGCCGCTGTCGATGAGGTGACCGCCGAACCAGACGACCGCGACGCTCGACATGTTCATGATCGCGAATAGAGCGGGCAGCGCGAGCGCGAAGATCCGGTTCACCCGCAGCGCGGTGCTGGTCAGGTCCGCGTTCGCGCCTTGAAACCGCTCTGTTTCGTGGGCGGTGCGATTGAAGGCGCGAATCACGCGCACGCCGGTGATTTGCTCGCGAAGCACCTGGTTGATGCGGTCGATCTTGACCTGCATCGATTGGAACAGCGGGACGGCGAAGAAGATCATGGTGCCGATGACCGCCACCATCAGCGGCACGGCCACGATCAGAATCGCGGATAACCTCACGTTCGTACGCAGCGCCAGGATCACGCCGCCGATGCCGATGATGGGCGCGACCACGATCAGCGTGAGCGCCAACTGCATGAAGATCTGCACCTGCTGGACGTCGTTGGTATTGCGCGTGATCAGCGAGGGAGTCCCGAATCGATTCATCTCGAGCGCGGAGAATTGCTGGACGCGTTCGAAGACCGCGCGCCGCACATCGCGCCCGAGCCCCATCGATACTCGGGAGGCGTAGTACACCGCGATGATGGCGAGGATCCCCACCACGACGGTGAGGCCGAGCATCACGCCCCCGATGCGCCAGATGTAGCCGATATTCCCTTTGGCGACGCCGTTGTTGATGATGTCGGCGGTGAGGTTTGGGAGGTAGAGGTTGGCGATCGATTGGAAAAGGACCAGAGTCACGACCACGACCACCTCGACCCTGTACGGGCGCAGGTAAGCGCTCAAAAGCCGGATCAGACTGCCCATTGCCCGTTAGATGATATCGTCGGCGGACAGAAAATGGAGGCGTACATCTGCCGGACGTGCGGTGTGCAGCAGGCCCCGAGCGAGCGGCCGCCGACGGCATGCGCCATCTGCGACGACGAGCGGCAGTACATCCCACCGGCCGGCCAGCAGTGGGCCACGCTCGCGGAACTCCGCGCCGAAGGACGACGCATCGAGGTGCGCGAGCTCGAGCCGGGGCTGACCGGGATCGGCGCCGATCCGCAGATCGGCATCGGTCAGCGAGCGCTGCTGGTGCAGACGCCGGGCGGGAACTTCCTGTGGGACTGCCTTGGGTTCATCGATGATGCTGGCATCGCGGCCGTACGGGCGCGCGGCGGAATTAACGGGATCGCGATGTCGCATCCGCACTTCTATGGGGTCTGTGTCGAATGGAGTCACGCTTTCGGTGGCGCGCCGATCTTCATCCCGACGGCGGATCGACAGTGGGTGCAGCGACCCGACCCGGCTATCCGCAACTGGGAAGGCACGATCGAGCCGCTTCCTGGTGTCACGCTGATCCAGTGTGGTGGCCACTTCGAGGGAAGCGCCGTGCTCCACTGGGCGGCGGGTGCGGATGGGCGGGGCGCACTGCTGACCGGGGACACCATTACCGTGGTCTCCGATCGCCGGTTCGTGAGCTTCATGCGCAGCTACCCGAACGACATTCCGCTACCGGCGGCGGTCGTCAGGCAAATCGTCGACGCGGTCGCGCCGTATCGCTTCGACCGCATCTACGGCGGCTGGTGGGACCGGGTGGTCGATCGCGACGGCCCTGTCGCCATCCAGCGGTCGGCCGACCGCTACATTCGCTGGATCACGCCCCCACCCTGACCCGAACGTCTCAAACGCTCGCCTGGCACTAAAGCGCCGCTCGCGTGGGCCGACGGGCCCGCCCGCAAGCGGGGGCGGGAAATAGCTGCCCTACCCACCGGTGGGAGGGAAAATTTGAGCTAGACGAGGTAGTCGTAGAGGAGCTCTTCGCTGCCGAGCGCCCGGAAGTTCAGCTGAATCTGCTCCATGCGCTTCACCAGCGGCGCGAGGTCCGCTTTGTTCTTGAGCTCGATCCCGACCAGCGCCGCGCCGCGCTCTTTGTTGGTCTTCTTGATGTACTCGAACCGCACGATGTCGTCGGTCGGTCCCAGCGCATCGTCGACGAACTGGCGTAACTGGCCCGGTTTCTGCGCGAACTCGATGATGAAGTAGTGCTTGCGGCCCTGGTAGACGAGGCTGCGCTCCATGATCTCGGGGTAGCGGAGGATGTCGTTGTTGCCCCCGCTCAGGACGCAGACCACCGTCTTGCCCTTGATGTTGCCCGCCACATCCTCGAGCGCCGACAGGGCGAGCGCGCCAGCGGGTTCGGTGATGATGCCTTCGTTCTGGTAGAGCTCGATCATGGTGGTGCAGATCCGGCCCTCGGGGACGAGCACGACGCGATCGACGTGGTCGCGGACCAACTCGAAGGTGAGCTGGCCGGCCCGGCGGACCGCGGCCCCATCGACAAAGGTGTGGAGCTCGTCGAGCGTGACCACCCTCCCCTGCTTGATTGCCTCGTACATCGAGGGCGACCCGGCCGGCTCGGCGCCGACGATCGAGATCGACCGATTCCGCTCCTTTAGATAGGATGCGATGCCGGACGCGAGGCCGCCGCCGCCGATCGGGACGATGACCAGGTCGACCTTCCCCTGCAGGGCATCGTGGATCTCCTTACCGACCGTCCCCTGGCCGGCGATCGTCAGCATGTCGTCGAAGGGATGGACGAAGACGCCCTTTGTCTGTTCGCAAAACTGCTGCGCGGCCTGGTTGGCCTCGTCGTAGGAATCGCCGACCAACCGGATCTCCACCAGATCGCCGCCAAAGTCCTCGACCCGCTCGATCTTCTGGGTCGGGGTGATGCGCGGCATGAAGATTGTTCCCTTGATGCGCAGGCGCGCGCAGGCGAAGGCGACGCCCTGCGCATGGTTGCCGGCGCTGGCGCAGACGACCGGCCGGCGCCGATCGTCGGCCGACAGCGAGGCGATCTTGTTGTAGGCGCCGCGGATCTTGAAGGATCGCACCGCCTGCATGTCCTCGCGCTTGATCAAAATGTTGGCGCCGTAGAGCTCCGACAACCGAAGCGAGGGCTGGAGCGGCGTGGTCGAAACGATTCCCTGCAGCCGCAGTTCCGCCTCCTCGACCGCGCGCGTGATTTCCATCGCGTCCCGAATAGTAGCGGGCTGATCCCTGCGCCGGTTAACCAAGCCGTCACCAACCTGCCAACGAACCGCGTCCATGCCCCTGGCCGATTAGACCTGAGCCGTGTCCGAACTGCGGCAACGCGTGAAATATCTCCTACGGCCCTATCGGAACGGCCCGGGCGCTCATATAGTCGATGCACCCGGAGGCGACCGGCTTCCGAGGCGGACCTTATCGTCAGGAGGAATTGATGAGCAAGCGCGAGAAGAAGAGCGGCGAACAGGGCGGGCAACCGCAAACGCAGCCGTGGCCGAGCAAGCAGGGCGGCGCCGAACCTGGCCAGCAGTGGCCAAGCAAGCAGGGCAACCAGCCCGAGCACAAGCCGACCACCTGGCCGACGCAGCCCGGACAAAGCCGCTAGATCCTATCTTCGACCGGTGGCGCCCTATCGCTTTTGATGGGGCGCCGCTGCATTTCTACATACGAAAAAATGCTGCCAGCCGCTGGGCTTCGTCGTCGACTTCGCGTCGCACGGACCTCGGGATCGGCTCGAACGGCTTGAGCTCGACCCGACCCCGATCGACGCGCCACGTTCCGGCCACGGTCCCATCGATGAGGAAGGTCGGAACGGAGTGGGGCGTCTTGGTGTTGAAGACAACTGGGCGGTACCGTTCAGGGAGGATCTGGGTGCGACGCGCATGCACCAGCAGAGTGGCGTCCCAGGTCGGCAAGAAGCGGACCGGCACCGGGGTGTTGGCGTCCGGCAACGGCGCCCGCGGCAGGTCGATCAACTCTTTGCCCTTTTCGTCGCGGAAGTGTCGGAGCGACATGTGCGCGAGCACCGGGACCAATTTCGCGTGCGGGATTCCGGCCCAGTCGGCAATTTCACGGATCGACGCGGGCCCGAAGGCGCCGAGATAGCGGCGAATGACGTGCTCGAGCCCAGCTGACTCGGCGTGAGCGATTGGTCGGATCCACGATTCCGCCAGGCCATAGAGGTCGGCGCGTCGCTGATCCCAGGTGCCGGATGGCGGGACGCGCACCATCTCGACCCACTGGGCGACGCCGCCGAACGCGAATGACGGCAAGCCCCGATCGCCAAGGATCCCTTTCAGCTCGTCGGCGCGACGCGGACCTTTCGACAGCTGTTCGCGAAAGACCCGAACAACCGCCTCCATGTCGCGCTCGCTGATTTGATGGCGCGTGGCCCGTTGCCACCAATCCTGGCGAGGCTGCCTGATGGCCGCCAGGAAGAGCCAGTAATCGCGCGCGGAAACCATGTGAATCGTGCTGCGCAGCAGGGTGCCCTGGATCACGCGCCGCTCGTGAAGGGCCTCGGTCAGGGCGTCCCGACGAAAGTCGCGCATTCGCGACCACAGACCGATGTAGCCCGAGGGTGCGTATTGCGTTTGAAGGCCGCCGATGCGCTCGATCGTCGTGACGAGCGGCAGCGTGGATCGCTCCAGCAGAAATTGCCTGGCCAACAGAGCGCGATTCAGCTCGCGCATCGTCAGCGTGCGCATAAGGCTTCGCGGCGAATCCTACCGTTGACCCGTTCGATCCGACTGGTGGCTCGCCACGCTCACCTCAACCCGGAGCACCTAGGCAATTTGACCTAGATGTGACCGGAGGATTCGCGCTTTTTGTTACGAGGATGCACCTATCCACCTAACGCTTGCCCGAAATCACACCTTCCTGCTTCAGGTCGATACATATCTGCGTGTATTGGGTTCGCTGGCGCCGGGGACCGGCGCATGTGCCGTCGGTCATTAGCCTCGTCACCGCGGTCGCGGGTGTCCTGATCCTGACCGGGTGGGTGTTCGCACGGCAAGCCGGCTGGATTGAGGGCGACCTGCCGGTCGTGCTGTTCGTGGCCTTCAACATCGGCCTGCTGAGTCTCGTCGTCTGGTTCTCGGCTGGGTCGCTCAACCGTGCCGAGGTGAAGCGCGAGCAGGCGGAGCACGCGCTCGTGATTGCGGACGCCGAGCGCCAGCAACGCGCGACGATGATGCAGTCGGTGCTGGAGGGCATCGGGGGCGGTGTGATCGTTGTCGACTCAGGCGGCAAACGAATCTACAATCTCGCCGCCAAACGTATTCTCGGCATCGATCTCACCGGCCTTGCTGTGAGCGAATGGAATCAGAAGCTGCTGGTCTTCCGTCCGGACCAAAAAACGGCCTTGCCTCCTGATGAGTTCCCGACGGCAAGAGCGTCGCGGGGTGAGACGGTTGACGATCTGGAGGTCTTCGTTCGGCATGCCGGGGCTCCGAAAGGCATCTTTATCTCGGCCTCGGCTCGTCCCCTACGTAACGAGCTCGGCGAGACACAAGGGGTGGTCGCGATCTTCCGAGACTTGACTGCACGCAGGCGGGCCGAAGAGACGCAGCGGCAACTCGCCGCAATCGTCCAGTCTACCGACGATGCGATGTTTTCTTTGGATGTGGACGGGCTCGTCACAGGCTGGAACGCCGGCGCCGAACGGTTATTTGGATGGACGGCTGAGGCGGTCATGGGGAAGAATCCCTGGCCACCCACGAGCACTCCTGGATCGATCGAACGCCGCGTGAAGGCGCTTCGAGGCGAGCGGATCGATCCTTACGAGTCCGAGGTCGTCGCCAAGGGTGGACGGCTGGTCGCGGTCCTCATCAGTGTTTCGCAACTTCGGGACGCCGATGGTTCGGTAGTTGGCGCCGCCGTGAACATCCGCGATATCACCGCGAGCAAACGCGAGCATGAGGCCCGACTCCGCCTGGCGGCGATCGTCGAGTCGTCGTCCGACGCCATCATCGCGAAGGACCTTGACGGCACGATCTTGAGCTGGAACACCGGAGCCGAACGCCTTTATGGTTACGCCTCCTCCGAGGCCGTGGGAAGAAACATATCTCTCCTCGTTCCGCCCGACCACAGGGACGAGATTCCGGCGATCCTGCAACGCATCAAGATCGGCGACCGAATCGAGCACTACGAGACGGTCCGGCGTCGGAAGGACGGAGCGATGGTCGACGTTTCCATCACGGTCTCGCCGGTATACGACACCGGCGGCACGATCACGGGTGCCTCGGCCATCGCGCGAGACATCGGCGACCGCCGCCGGACCGAAGCCGAGATTCGGAGGCTGAACGCCGATCTCGAGCGCCGGGTCACCGAGCGGACCGCGGATCTCGTTGCCGCCAATGGTGAGCTCGAGGCGTTCACATATAGCGTCTCCCACGACCTGCGGGCGCCGCTCCGCGCGATCCATGGTTTTGCCAATCTGCTGGTCGAGCGAAATGAAGCTCAACTAGACGCGGAGGCGAAGCGATACCTGAGCCGTGTGACCGCCGGGACCACATTGATGTCGCGCTTGATCGATGACTTGTTGGCCCTGTCAAAAATTGGCCATCAACGGCTCGAGACCCAGACCGTCTCTACCTCCGGCGCGGTGCAGCGAGCCCTCGACCAGCTGGCGCCGCAGCTACAGGGTCGTGCAGTGGAGCTGTCGATCGACGAGCTTCCCGAGTGCTTCGCCGAGCCCGTCTTGCTCGAGCAGGTGTTCGTCAATCTCATCGGCAACGCCCTGAAGTACTCGCGGGGGCGAGAGCCGGCACGCATTGTGATCGGGTGCCAATCAGATCCCGGCACCAAGGACTCGGTCTTTTTCGTCAAGGACAACGGGGTGGGGTTCGACATGCAATATGCCGACAAGCTTTTCGGAGTCTTTCAGCGATTGCACCGACCCGACGAATACGAAGGAACGGGCGTCGGTCTAGCCATTGTCCACCGAATCATCAGGCGGTTTGGAGGCCGCGTCTGGGCAGAGGCCGAACCTGAAAAAGGCGCGACGTTCTATTTCACTCTTGGAGGCGCGAGGACATGGTTACCGGCGGCAGCGTAGAGCCGGCACCGCTCCGCGTGCTGATCATCGAGGATCGGCCCGATGACGCCGAGCTGGTCGCGGAGCACCTGCGCGATGCCGGCCTCATTACCGTCTGGGAGCGGGTCGACAACGAGGCGGACTTTGTGGGCAAGCTGACCCGCGGATTGGACCTGATCATCGCGGACTACCACCTGCCGCAGTTCAGCGCCCCGCGCGCGCTGGAGCTGCTCAAAAAGCTCGACCTGGATATCCCCTTCATCGTGGTCTCGGGGACCGTCGGTGAGGCAGCCGCCGTCGCAGTCATGCGCAGTGGCGCGCGCGACTATGTCCTCAAGGACAACCTTTCCCGACTCAAACCAGCCATCGAGCGTGAGCTCCGGGCCGCGGCCGAACGAAAGGTCGCTCGAGCGGCGCAGGTCGAACATGTGCGCCGGCTTGGAAGCATCTTCGATTCCGCGCTCGATGCGGTTGTCACGATGGACGCAAGTGGCGTGATCACCGACTGGAATCCGATGGCGCAAACCATCTTTGGGCGGCCAAAGTCCGAAGCAGTGGGCCAGTTCGTGGCGGACACCATCATTCCCGAGCGGTACCGGGAGGCCCACCGCCTCGGTCTCCGCCGCTTCATGGCTACTGGCGAGGGGCCCGTTCTCAACCAGCGCCTGGAGCTTGAAGGCCTTCATTGCGACGGCCATGAATTCCCGATCGAGCTGTCCATCTCGGCGACGGCGTCCGGCAGCGGCCACGTTTTCAGTGCTTTTGTGCGGGATATCACCGAGCGCCACCGCACCGAGGAAGCGCTCCGCGCCAGCGAAGAACGTTACCGGCAGATCGTTGAAACCGCCTTTGAAGGCGTGTGGATCATCGACCGCAACAACAAGACAACCTTTGTCAATCACCGCATGGCGGATATGCTGGGCTACGCTCCCGAGGAGATGCTGGGGAGACCGGTTCTCGCTTTCATGGATCCCGACGCGCAGGCCGCCTTCGCTGCGAACCGCGACCGACGGCAGCAGGGGCACCAGCCGGAGCACGAGTTCCGATTCAGGCGGAAGAATGGGTCGGAGGTCTGGGTCCTGTTGGAGGCGAGCCCCGAACTGGACGCGGCGGGGACCTACGTTGGATCGCTGGCCATGGTGACCGACGTCACCGAGCGCCGGCGCGGTCAGGAGGCGCTTCGTCGCCTGGCTGGGATGGTGGCCACCTCGAACGACGCGATCATGGCGGTCGACTTGAAGGGGTCCATCCTGAACTGGAATCGCGGCGCCGAGCGGATGTACGGGTACAGCGCAGACGAAATTATTGGTCGCAGCATCTCGACCATCACACCGGACGCCAGAGCCGACGAATTAACCAGCATCCTGGATCGCGCTCGGCGTGGTGAGGCGATCGACCAGGTTGAGACGCTCCGCAAACGAAAAGACGGCAGCCTGGTGGAAGTCTCGATCAGCTTCTCCACGCTTGCCGATGTCGACGGTACCCTGATCGCGACCACCGGCATTCATCGAGATATCAGCATCGCCAAGCGGGCCGCAGAGGCACTGCGCGCAAGTGAGGACCGCTATCGGCGGATCGTCGAGACGGCCGACGAGGGGATCTGGGTGATCGATGCGACCAACCTGACCACCTTTGTCAATCCCCGGATGGCCGAAATGCTGGGCTTTACCGTCGACGAGATGGTGGGTCGACCCGTCTTCGATTTTCTCGAGGCCGATGCGCGAGCGGCGTTCGACATCAGCAACCCTGACCGCCTCAACGGCGTTTCGCAACAATACGAAGTCCGGTTCCGGCGCAGGGATGAAACCGATTTGTGGACGTTGCTCAGTGCCCGGCCGAACTTTGACCAGGCCGGCCACTATGAGGGCTCCCTGGCAATGGTCACCGACATCACCGAGCGCCGCCGCGTGCAGAAGGCCCTCGAATACCAGGCCGTCCACGATGCCCTCACCGGATTGCCGAACCGGTTATTGCTTGCCGAGCGGTTGGCCGCAGCGCTGACCACGGCCCGCACCACGCGCAAGCAGGTTGGCGTGCTCATGCTAGACCTGGATCACTTCAAGGAAGTCAATGAAACGTTCGGTCTCCAGGCCGGTGACAGTCTGCTCGAGCAGGTGGGCCCGCGGCTTCAGTCCGAGATCCGAGCCGAGGACCTGGTCGCCAGGCTGAGCGGTGACGAGTTCGCGGTGCTGTTGGCCAGTACGGATGCGACGGAGGCGACTGCCAAGGCCGCGTGTCTACTCGAAGCGCTGGAGCGGCCCTTTGAAGTGGAGGGGCAGCACCTCGACGTCGCCGCCAGCATCGGCATCGCGATCTTCCCGGACGATGGCGATGACGCCGGCACCCTCTTGCGCCATGCCGACATCGCGCTGTTCGTCGCCAAGCAGGCGCGAGGCGCCTTCGTGCGCTATGCCCCCGAAGATGAAAAACAGGGGGCGAGCCGCCTCACGCTGATGGCCGAATTGCGACAGGCGCTGCACAACGACGTCGATCAGCTCTTTTTGCAGTTCCAGCCACTGGTCAGTCTTCGCGATCGCAGCCTAACCGGGGTTGAGGCCCTCGTCCGCTGGCAGCACCCGCAGCGTGGTCTAGTACCGCCGATGGACTTCGTGCCTTTCGCGGAGAAGACGGGGCTGGTCCAGCCACTGACGAAGTGGGTGCTGGCCTCGGCGCTCAAGCAGTCGGCTGTCTGGCATCGAGATGGTCACGCCATCCCGGTGTCCGTGAACATTTCGATGCGTGACCTGGTCGATCCCGGGTTTCCGCAACTGGTCTCGAAGCTGCTTCGCGACGCCGGAGCGGAGCCATCCTGGGTGCGGCTCGAAATCACGGAGAGCGTCATCATGAGCAAGCCGGAACAAGCCATCAACACACTGTCGCAACTGCGAAAACTCGGCGTCCGCCTGGCGGTAGATGACTTCGGCACGGGTTACTCGTCCCTCGCCTACCTCGACCGGCTTCCGGTCAGCGAGATCAAAATCGATAAGTCCTTCGTCTCGGCCATGGCGGGGGCTGTCAGCCGGACCAATATCGTGCGAGCGTCGATTGATCTCGGTCACAGTCTGCGGCTCGAGAGTGTCGCGGAGGGCGTGGAGGATGCCCGGACCTGGGAGGTCCTTGCAGCGCTCGGCTGCGACATGGCGCAGGGCTACTTCATCAGTCGGCCCCTCCTCGCCGACGAGGTCCTCCCGTGGCTGGCCAGCTGGAAGGATCGGTCAGGCGCGTCCGCCGATCAGGCCGCCTGAGCTCAAGGCGAGTGCAGAGGGCGCAAAAAGCCCACAAATAGCGAATTTGGCCGACGCCGACTATCGGCAAATGTTATATCGCCGACGTTCGAATAAAAACAAAGACTGGACGAAGTTGTCTGAATACGCCAGAATTGGGTAGAAAATCCGGGTGACAAAAGTTAAGGCGCGGGTCCAAGTCGACCCGCTGGTACAGAGCGCCGAAGCGCTGATCCTGAAGGGGAAGGATCAAGGCTACCTGTCCCCTGACGACGTCATGAAGGCGTTTCCCTCGATCGAGGGCAATGCCGACGGCTTCGTTCGCGTCGCCGCCGTCTTCCAGGAGATGGGCATCCAGGTGACGGCCGACGGCGAGGCCGAGCCCGAATCCGACGAGGAGGAAACCCTCACCGAGGTCGAGGTTGTCAGTTCGGTGGCGCTGGACGACCCTGTCCGGATGTACCTCAAGGAGATCGGCCGGGTCAACTTGCTGACCGCCAAAGAGGAAGTCGAACTCGCCAAGGAGATGGAGGCCGGCTCGGAAGAGGCGCGCCATCACCTCACCGAGGCGAACCTCCGTTTGGTGGTGTCAGTCGCCAAGAAGTACCTCAACCGCGGCCTGTCGTTCCTCGACCTGATCCAGGAAGGCAACCTGGGATTGATGCGCGCCGTCGAGAAGTTCGACTACAAGCGCGGCTTCAAGTTCTCGACCTACGCGACCTGGTGGATTCGCCAGGCGATCACCCGCGCCATCGCCGACCAGGCGCGGACGATCCGCATCCCGGTGCACATGGTGGACACCCTGAACCAGCTGGCGCGTGTCTCTCGGGCCCTGCTCGAGCAGCTCGGCCGCGAGCCAACCGAGGAAGAGCTCGCCTACGGCATGGGCATCACGGTCGACAAGGTCCAGGAGCTGAAGAAGATCTCGCAGCAGCCGGTGTCCCTCGAGTCGCCCATCGGCGAGGAAGAGGATTCGCACCTGGGCGACTTCGTCGAGGATAAGCAAGCCATCGCGCCGCTCGAGGCCGCCTCGGAGGCGATGTTCCGCAACGAGGTCGAGGACATCCTGGCCACGCTTCGCCCGCGCGAGCGCCGGGTGGTCCAGCTGCGCTTCGGACTGGTCGACGACGAGCCGCGCACGCTCGAGGAGGTCGGCCGTCGGATGGGCCTGACGCGCGAGCGGATCCGGCAGATCGAGGCGACCGCCCTGCGCAAGCTGCGGCACCCGAGCCGGTCGAAGGTCCTGCGGGACTACACCGAGGATCGCGGCGACGGTGCGCGTGTAGGCACCCGAGACACCGAAGCCGTCTCCTAGTCGCGAGCCCAAGCCACCAGCGGCATTGGAACCCCGGCCTGGGCAATGATCATGACCCAGATGTTCAAGGCTTCTGCGCTGCCGCCCGTTTTCGTGCGGAGTGCTGCTGACCGCCAGAAAACCTTCTGGCTAAAGCCTTACCATCGACCAGCTCGATGGCCATGCTCGTCCCCAGCTCTCTCGCCGACTTCGTGAAGGCCCCCGTTGTGAAGATAACCCCGCCGGTCGCCCCGACTTTCTGCATGGCTTCGGCGAGCCGGCGAACAGGTGCGACACCGACCTGGTCGACAAGCCAGTGCTTGCACTGCACGAGGACTGAGGCTTCGCGAAGCAGGATGAGGTCGTATTCGCGATCCGGGCTGCCGTGTGCCGCTCGCTCGACGAGATACCCCTCTCCTCGGTAGATCTCCGCAATCAAGTCCTCGAACGCCCGCCGGCTGAGTCTCTTGATGCGTCGCGGGGAAGCTTCCATGGCTAAGGGCTCAGGCAGCTCTTGTGGCGGCCGCCGGCCGTGTGATACCGAAGTAAGCCCGGACCGGTCGCTTCAGCAGCAGAACGACCAGCACCACCGTCAGCAGGCCGTTGGCGAGATAGGCATCGAGGACCAACGCGACACTGACATGCTCCGCCGGGATGATGGCGAACGCCGCCGCGATGTTCGCAATCGCAAGCAGCGGCAGGGCGAGGGTGAGCCACCAGTGACGCTTCGCCGGGGTTCCCAGCGCGAAGAAGGCCCCGACACACGCCGGGAGGAAGGTGCAGCCAACGATCGCCAGGAGGGCGGCTCCGACCACGGTCGAGTTGCCGTCGGATGCGCCGTACTGCCAGACGACGCCGAGCCTGCCCATTGTATTCAGGGCAAGCAAGACAGCCATGACCAGGAGAAGGGCCCGCAGATAGCGGAGCGACTTTGGCATTGCGGGAGGCATGGTATGTCAACGCGGAACTGCCTGGGTTCTGGCAGCCCTCGCCAGCCCGGAAGCCAACAAAGCGGGCAGACGTTTCTGTAGATTTAGCGCATGCGAGGGGCAAGGCTTGGAGCCTTTGCGGCCGGGCTCTCCGTGTTACTGGCGGCCTGCGGCACTTCCAACGCCGGGACCGCCCCGAGCACCGGATCCCCCATCATCTTCGGCGCCGCGGTGTCCTTGACCGGGTCCCAGTCCAAGGAAGGCGGGCTGACCAAGCAGGGCTACGATCTCTGGCTCGATTGGATCAACGCGCGCGGCGGGATCCTGACCAACAACGTCAAACATCCCGTCCAGATCATCTACGAGGATGACCAGAGTAACGCCAATCTCTCGGCCACCCTGGTGGAAAAGTTGATCACCGTCGAGAAGGCGCAGTTCATCCTCGGTCCGTACGGCAGCAGCGCCACCGCGTCTGACGCCATCGTCGTCGAGAAGGACGGCATCCCGATGGTGGAAGCCAACGGCGCCGCCCAGTCGATCTTTAGCCATGGCTACAAGTACACCTTCGGCGTGCTGTCACCCGCCAACAAGTACCTGACCGGCGTACTGGACATGGCGGCGACCCTGAGCCCCAAGCCGACCACGATCGCGATGCTGTCGGCCAATGACAACTTCTCGCTCGAGGTGGCCAAGGCGGTTACGGACTACGCGCCGTCGCAAGGTATGCAGGTCGTGTTCAACAAGTCCTATCCCGCCGCGGCCCCCGACGTCAGCGGCCTCATCAGCCAGGCCAAAGCCGCCAACCCGGATATCGTGATGAACTCGGGCCACCTGGCGGAAGCCATCGCGATCAACAAGGCGGCCAAACAGCTGGGCCTGACCGCGAAGATCTTTGCCTACTCGGTGGGGCCCTCGACGCCGGATTTCATCAGCGCCCTGGGCCCGGATGCCAATTACGTCTACGACGGCTCGCAGTGGACCCCGCAGGTGAAGTACAAACCGAGCTTCTATCTCTCGGTCAGCGACTACGTCAAGGCATATGAAGCGAAATACAACTCGACGGAGCCGCCCGACTATCACGTCGCCGAGTCGACGGCCGGCTGCCTCGCCTTCGAGAAAGCGATCGAGAATGCCGGATCGCTGGATCCGGTCAAGGTCCGCGATGCGTTGGCCGCCCTCGATGTGATGACCTTCTTCGGCGAGATCAAGTTCGACAGCCGCGGCATCAATACCTTCAAGCCTATGGTCGTCGAGCAGATCCAGAACGGCACCCACTACACGGTCTTCCCCGCGGACGTGGCCAACGGCAAGCCACAATATCCGACGCCTTCCTGGAGCTCGCGCTAGGCCGGCAGCCCGCCTCACCAAGCTGAGCACGTGAGCCAATTCGCCCAGCAGGTCGTCCTGGGCCTGCTCCTCGGTGGGGTCTACATCGCCGTCGCCCTGGGGTTCAGCCTCGTCTGGGGCATCCTCAATATCGTCAACCTGGCGCACGGGGCGCTGGTGATCGTCGGGTCCTACATCACCTGGGATCTCTTCGCGCGCCTGCACATCGACCCGTTTCTGAGCCTGCCAATCGACGCGCTGGCGCTCTTCGTTATCGGCTACGCGCTACAGCGCGGCGTGATCAACCGGGTGATTCGCGCGCCGCTACTGTTCACCTTCCTGCTGACCTTCGGCATCAACCTGGTGATCGTCAGCCTGCTGTTGTTGATCTTCACGGCCGACTTCCGCTCCGTCACGCCCTCCTATTCGGGCAGCGGCCTGCACCTCGGGAGCGTGATCATCCCCTACATCCGGCTGGGCGGCCTTGCGGTGGCGCTGGTGCTTGCCAGCGTGCTCTGGGCCATCCTCAATCGCACCCGCACCGGCGCCGCTATCCTCGCCGTCGGCGCCGATCGTGATGCCGCCCAGCTGGTCGGTGTCGACCTCCGGCATATCTACGCGCTGACCTTCGCCATCGGCGCGGCCTTCGCCGGGGTCGCGGGCGGCATCATCAGCACCTTTCAGTCGATCACACCCACCGCCGGCGACCCCTATACCCTGCAGGCCTTCGCGGTCGTGATCCTCGGTGGCCTGGGCCGCGTCAGCGCAACCATCGCCGGCGGACTGGCCTTCGGATTGATCGAGGTGCTGGGCCAGAGCGCGCCCGGACTCGGCGCCGGCTACGCCAACGCCATCGCGTTCGTGGTGCTGGTTGCCGTGCTGGTCGTCCGCCCGCGAGGCCTCCTCGGCCGGTTGGCGTGAGCGCCACGGATCGGCTTCGCCAGCATTGGCGGCAGCGGACCACCTTCGCCGTCATCATCGTGGCGCTGGCCTATCTCGTCCTGGCGCCGCTCACGTCCATCGATGCCGCTCAGCAGGTCGGGTTGCCGTTGCTCACCGACCGGTTGTGGTTCCGGATCGCGACCACGGTGGCGATGTTCGTCGTCATGGCGTCCGGGTGGAACATCATCGGCGGCCTGACCGGCTATGCGAGCTTTGGCAACATTGCGTTCTTTGGCCTGGGGGCCTACACCGTCGGCGTACTGGTCGCCAATCGCGGCTGGCCTTTCCCGTTGGCGTTGCTGGTGGCGCCCGCGGTCGCGGCGCTTTTCGCGCTGATCGTCGGCCTCCCGCTGCTGCGGCTGCGCGGCCATTACTTCGCCGTCGCCACCCTGGGCGTCGGCGTCGCGGTTGGCGAAGTGGTCAACAACACCAGCCAGCTTGGCGCCTCGACGGGCCTGACCCTCCCCATCGTCCGCTCCGATCTCCTGTTCTTCTATCTGATGCTGGCGGCGGCCGTGATCGCGGTGCTCACCACCTGGATCATCCTCCGCACCCGCTTCGGCTATGGCCTGCTCGCGATTCGCGAGAACGAAGAGGCAGCCGCCGTCATCGGCGTCAACACCACCTTCTATAAGGTTGCGGCCTTCTGCATCGCGGCCGCCCTCACCGGCCTGGCCGGCGGAATCTTCGCGCAGTGGAGCAGCTTCGTCAACCAGGAGAACGTCTTCGCCATCTCGGACAACGTCCAGATGATCCTGATGGCGGTCGTCGGCGGCGCCGGGACAGTGCTCGGCCCGGTCGCGGGTGCCATCGCCCTCGAGCTGCTCATCCAGACCCTGGCCGGCGGCGGGTCGGGTGCCGTCTATTCCCAGATCGGCCTGGGCGTGCTGCTGGCGGCCTGCGTCATCTTCATCCCGCGCGGCGTCATCGACTTCTTCGGCGGCCGCAGCCGGCTCTCGCTGCGCTATTTCCGCCGCACTCTGCACGAGACCAGCGTATGAGCGCGGCGGTAATTCCCTCCACAGCTTGGTTCTTTCCCTCCCCCGCTGGCGGGGGAGGGTCAGGTGCGCTACTGCCCTCCCCCGCTTGCGGGGGAGGGCAGGGTGGGGGCTCGGGGTGGGGGCCGGCATGACCTTGCTCGCGGTCAACGACGTCAGCAAGCGCTTCGGTGGCGTCAATGCGCTGGCCGGCGTCAGCTTCGGCGTGGACGAGGGCGATGTGCTCGGGATCATCGGACCGAACGGCGCCGGCAAGACCACGCTCCTCAACTGCATCAGCGGCGTCTTCCGGCCAGACGCCGGCGACATCCACTGGCAATCGGCATCCATCAGCGGCATGGCGCCCTACCGCATCGCGAGGCTGGGCATCGGGCGAACGTTTCAGATCGTCCGGCCCTTCCCCTCGATGACGGTCCGCGAGAACACCGCGATGGGCGCGCTCTTTGGCCGGCCTTATGGCCGCTTGCAACCTGGCGCGGCACTAGAGGAGGCCGACGGCGTGCTCGAGCTGGTCGGGCTCGGCGAGAAGCGACACTATCCCGTTCTGCGGTTGACCGTGCCGGACCGGAAGCGGCTCGAAGTGGCTCGGGCGCTGGCGATGCAACCGCGGCTGCTCTTACTGGACGAGGTCATGGCCGGGCTCAACGACGTCGAGGTCGAGCAGGCGCTCCAGATGGTGCGGCGGGTGCGAGAACGTGGGATCACGATCGTGCTCATCGAGCACGTGATGAAGGTGATCGTGGGCATCTGTAACCGAGCGTTGGTGCTGAACTTCGGCAAGACACTCGTCGAGGGACCACCCGGCGAGGTCCTCAAGGACCGGCGCGTGATCGAGGCTTACCTCGGTCAGCGATATGCGCGAGACCACGAGCCCCCTCCCTACCCTCCCCCAAATGGAGAGGGAAATGCAAGATGAGCGCGCTCCTCCGGGTCGACCAACTCTCCGCCGGGTACGGCCTGACGCCCGTGCTCTTTCAGGTCGACTTCGAATTATCCGCCGGCGAGCTGGTGGCGCTAATTGGCGCCAACGGCGCCGGGAAATCGACCCTGCTGGGGGCGTTGTCCGGCCTGGTTGATATCTCCGGAGGGCGCGTCAACTTCTCGGACAGGCCGCTGACTGGTCTTCGTCCGGAGGCGATCGTGGCCAGCGGATTGATCCACGTCCCGCAGGGCCGGCGCCTGTTCGGCAGCATGACGGTTGAGCGCAACCTTCTTCTGGGCGCCTACCGCCGGCACGATCGCGAGGTGCGAGATGACTTGCGGCGGATCCTCGGCTACTTCCCCGCGCTGCGCGACAAGCTCAATCGGGAGGCCGGCACGCTCTCGGGCGGCGAGCAGCAGATGGTCGCCATCGGTCGAGGGCTCATGGGACGCCCGAAGCTGCTGATGATCGACGAGCCGTCGCTCGGCCTCGCCCCGAACATCGTGGATCGGGTCATGGAAATCGTCAAAGCCATCAACCAGGATGGAACGGCCGTCTTGCTGGTCGAGCAGGACGTCGTACTCGCTCTCGAAATCGCCGATCGCGGCTACGTGCTCGAGAACGGCCGGATTGTCATGAGCGGTCCGGCCTCGGAGCTGCGCCGTGACCCGGCGATTCGCAAGGCTTACCTGGGCGTGTAGCGGCGAGCGTGCCAGAGGAGCGGCACTGATGGTCCGCAACTCGCTCTGCACCATTTCCCCTCCCCCGCCTGCCGGGCCCGTCGGCCCACGCGAGCGGCGCTCGGGGCGTCGCCCCACGCGAGTTGCGCTTAAGTGCAATACGAGCGTTTGAGACGTTAGTGCCAGGCGAGCGTTTGAGACGTTCGGGGAGGGCAGGGTGGGGGCTTGTGACACGCCAACAACTCGAAACTGCGATGCCGCCAGCGCCAGTTGCCGCGTGATGACGTCGTGATTTCCGTCGCCGAGCGCATCGATGGTGTCTCGCTCGACGCGGCGAGCCTTAAGGAGCGAGTCGGCGCTCGACCAAACATCAGGTAGCGGGTCGGTTCCGGCGATGATCGTCGCGGGTGATCCCGGCTGAATTGGGAGATCCAGTATTCCCGGCGAGTAAAGCTCCTCGTCATCGTCGAGCACGCGCTCGCGCTCCGCAGGATGTTGGACATAGTTCCAGTCGGGCATACCGATCGGGCTCCCGGCCGGTCGCGTATCCAGGTAGGTCGTCATCCCATCGAGGGAGACCTGCCACCCGTGAGGCGTCCGACGAACGTCCGGGGCTCCTCCTCCGATCGATGCAGATCGGCCGGTCGATGAGCGAAGAAGGGACAGATACATGAAGCTCCGCCAGCAGGAGCACGCGCTGCACGGGCGGGCGAAGCGCGGCCGTGAGGTAGCCGTGGTAGCGGCGTGTATTCGGCCCGGCGACGGTTCCGCTCGCGTACCCACCGAGGCCGTTCGTGACAAGCCACTCCCGCGTCACATCTCGGCATTCTTCCGCGTCAAGCCGAATCATCGGCTCATGGTAGGGTGCTGCCGTGGCAGAACCGCCATATCGACTCGAGCGCCTCGGAGTTGTGATGGAACCCTCGCCGGGCGATCCCCGCGAGGCCGAGGGTGTCCTGAATCCGGCGAGTGCGCGGGGTCCCGATGGCGATCTTTACCTCTTTCCGCGGATGGTGGCCCGCGGCAACTTCTCGCGGATTGGGCGAGCGCGCGTCATCTTCGACAAGCGCGGAAAGCCTTCAGGGGTCGAGCGAATCGGCGTTGCCCTGGAGCCCGACGAGGCATGGGAACAGAACCCGGTCACGGCGGGCGTCGAAGACCCGAGGATCGTGTTCATCCCTGGCCTGCATGCGTATGTCATGACCTATGCGGCGTATGGCCCGCTCGGTCCCCGAATCGGGCTGGCTGTGAGCCGCGATTTGATGGAGTGGGAGCGGCTCGGGCCCGTGTCGTTCGCGTATCAGCCGTCCTTGAAGACGGACCTGAACCTCTATCCCAACAAGGACGCGATGTTTTTTCCCGAGCCGGTGCCTGGCCCTGACGGACGACCGGCGTATGCCATGTTGCATCGCCCAATGTGGAATCTCTCGCCCGATAGTTCCGCGACAGCCCTCCCGCTGCCGGCGGGTGTAACCGATCCGCGCCAGAGCATCTGGATATCGTTCGTGGCCGCCGACCTGGTCGATCGTGATATGCGGGCCCTTACCCGGCTCGATCAACATCGCCAGCTGGCACAGCCGCTACAGCCGTGGGAGGCAACCAAGATCGGCGGCGGTACTCCGCCCGTCCGCGTCCCGGAGGGGTGGCTGATCATCCACCATGGTGTGACTAAGGGCGAGGCACCGCCCGGAGGGCGGATTCCTGTTCGGTACGTCGCGGGTGCCATGGTGCTCGACCCTCAGGATGTTACCCGCGTCGTCTCTCGCTCGCATGCCCCGCTGCTCGAGCCGGAAACCGAGGAAGAAAGCAAGGGGATCGTCGACAACGTCGTCTTCCCCACCGCCATCGACGTGCACGATGGCGGCGAGGCCGACGTCTATTACGGGATGGCCGATTTCCGCATCGGGGCAGCCCGTCTCCGCCGCATCAACTGAGCGCTGTTACGCTTCCTAGCTCCAGAGCAAGGATCGGCTGGTCGCGCCCTCGGGCGCTATTTCATGCCGGTGGTGGCGATACCGCGAACGAAGTAGCGCTGCCCGGCGATATAAACGATCAGGATGGGTAGGATTGCCAGCACCGACCCCGCCATGATGAGATCCCACTGATTCTGATAGACGGACCTGAAGGTGGTCAGGCCGAGCTGGATATTGAACATGGTCGCGTCCTGCATGTAAATCAACCAGTCGAAGAAGCCGTTCCACATCCCCGCGAAGGTCAGGATGCCGGTCGCCAGCAGCGCCGGCCGCGCCAGGGGCAGGATGATCTTCCAGAAGATCCCAAACCATCCCATGCCGTCGACGATCGCCGCCTCCTCTAGATCGCGGGGAATGCTCTTGAAGAACTGTGTCATCAGCAGGATGTACGCCGGCTGGAGGAAGTACAGGACGAGCAGTGCGCCATAGGTGTTGACCAGGTGGACATTGAGCATGAGGATGTAGCGCGGAACGATGAAGACGAAGCCCGGAATCACCATCGTGGCGATCATGATCGCGAACAGGGTGTTCTTGTACGGGAACTCGAGGCGGGCGAAGGCGTAGCCGACAAGCGAGTCAAAGAAGAGATTGAGCGCAACCGCCGCGAACGTGATGAAGAAGCTGTTGAACACCATCCGTGGGAACCCGTCGATTTGGGTCAGCACGTGCAGATAGTTCTCTGGGTGCCAGACCGTCGGGAGGAGAGTCGGTGGAAACGCGATCACCTCCGCCGAGGTCTTGAACGACGACAGGACCGTCATCACGAATGGGATGAACAAAAAGAGCGTGATGGCAATGTACAGCGCATACCGGACCACCGCCTCGAGCGCGCTGACCCGGTCGGTTGAGTCAGTCTCTCGGCGCGGTTTAGCCGGCATCGTGGCGATGGCGATCGGCGCAGTAAGCTCGGCCTCGAGACTCTTGCCACTAATGCTCACTTCAGTACTCGATCCGGGTGTCGATCACCCGTCGGGAGATCAGCGTGAGCGCAAAGATAATCAAGCCAAGCACGATCGCCTCGGCGCATGCCACCCCAACCGTCCCGGTGTCCTTGAACAGGTTGTCGTAAATCAGGAGTGCAACGCTCAGCGTCGCTTTCAGCGGTCCGCCCGAGGTCATGATGAACATCTGGTCGAAGACCTGGAAGCTGCCGATGATGCCGAGCGAGACGACCAGGAAAATAATGGGACGAAGAAGGGGGATCGTGATGCTGAACAACTTGCGCACCCCACTGGCTCCGTCAACCGCGGCCGCCTCGTAAACCTCTTTGGGGATGTCCTGCAACGCCGCCAAAAACATCAACATGAAGGTTGGCGCGGTGGTCCAGATGGCAAGGAACATGAGTGCCGGGAGCGCCCAGGTCGTGCTTTCGAGGTACGCCTCCGTCGTGTGAATGCCGACGAGGCCCAGGATGCTATTCAGGAGCCCTGTCGGGTGATAGACATAGAGAAAGATCATCGAGATGACAACCGACGACGCGATCGACGGCGTGTACCAGGTCGATCGGAAGAAATTGCGACCCTTGATCTTGGAGTCGAGCAGGACCGCGAGCAATAGGGCGAACACGGTCTGGAGGACGACAACTACCACGGCATATTCGGTGGTGTTGCGCATCGCGATCAAGAAGTCTTCGTTGATCGTCAATCGCGCATAGTTGCGTAACCCGACGAACGGATTGTCTATCGCCAGCAGGTCGTAGTGATGGAAGCTGACCCAGATCGCGAAAATCAGGGCACCGAGCTGCAGGATCAGAAAGTAGATCAGGTAGGGAGAGACGAAGAGGAGTCCGGCCCGCCGCTCGGCGATGGCCATTCCACCGCGTTTGGATCGCCGGGAACCTTTGGCTGTCGCCGCCGGCGCTTTTGGCGCCACGGATACTGCCATCTTCGTCCTCCCTGCCCTTTTGTGAGCTAAATATTAGCCCTCTTCGATCATCCTCCCGATAACGCGGTGTTCGCGTCCGCTACAGCTTTGTCCAATGCCGTTTTGACATCAGATTTCCCGAGAAGTACCGACTGAATCGCGGCGTTCTGCGCGTCGTTGATCTTGGATTCGTGCGGTCCGAAGGTCCAGGCAGTTGCGAAGACCGCGCTGTCGAACAGGTTCTTGACGTCAGGATTCGCGGTGATCGCGGGATCGTTCCCGAGGTCTTTGCGCGACGGAAGGGCGAACCCGCTTTGCAGCACCTGCTGCTGAACGACTTTGCCCGTCATGTATTTCACGAACAGCATGCAGGCATCCTGGTTCTTGGTCTTCGCCGAGCAACCCCAGCCGTTGGTGAAGAGCAGGCTGGATTGTTTGACCGTGAACTTCGGCAGTTTGATACTGCCGTACGACACGGACGGATAGGTGTCGTGCATGTAGGGGATCAGCCAGCCGCCTTCGATGACCATCGCGGCCTTTTGCTTGCCAAACGCGTCGCCAGGCCAGGTCGCGCCCAGCTTGTCGGGGAGGTCCGAGCTCTTGTCCTGAAGCTGGAACGAGCTGTAGAAGGTCAGGGCGTCCTGGGCCTTTTGATCGTTGAAGACGGCTTTGGTCTTGTCACTCGAGAGGACTGAGCCGCCGTAGCCGAAGAGGAACGCGTCGAAGCGGGCCGCGTCGGCCGGCAGGCTGATGCCCTTGACCGTCCCCGTCGACAGCTTCTTCGCATCCGACTTGATGTCATCCCATGAGGTGGGCGTCGCCAGCCCGGCCGTGGAGAACATCGACTTGTTGTAGAAGAGCACCAGATCGCCGAAGTCCTTGGGCAGCGCGTACTGCTTGCCGTTTAGCTGCCACGGCGTCATCAGCGTCGGAATGTACTCGTCGGCACTGACGCCCCATTTGGACATTAACGCGGTCAGGTCAAGCAGCCGGCCGGCCGGCGCCGCAAAGTTCATCAGCGCGGTGCTGACGTACATGGCGTCCGGCTCGTTGTTGGCCGACATCTCGGTCTTGATCTTGTCCTCGAAGTTGGTCGGAATCTGCTCCTGCGTGACCTTGATCTTCGGGTACTTGGTCATGAAGTCCGCCTCGTACTTCTTGACCAGGGCATTCTCCGTGGGGTTGCCGCCCCAGTTGGCGGCGCGAATGGTTCCACTTACATCTGACTCATTGGTCGCACCGCCGCCGGTCGATCCGCCGCCGCACGCAGCGAGCAGCACCGACCCGAGGGCAGCCAGCGCTAAGCCGAGCCGCATTGATCGCATAGACTCCACCTCCATTACTTCCCGTCCTCTCCTGCGCGCAGGGGCACCCATCCAGCCGGGATACATTTATCATTAATACCTGACCTCCCGCTGTCAACATCGGTGACTCCGTGTTGGAAATAATTAGACGCCCAATCCCCTGGTTGATCAGTGGCGTGCTCATCGGGATCGGCTTCTTTAGCGCCTTTTCGGGCGGCATCCTCCTGCTACTGGCCGGGCTGGTCATCGGGATCACCCTCTTCATCCGGCGCCGCGGTCGCCGTCAGGGGTGGCCCGCCCTTCTCTATGGGGCGGGGGTCGCCACCGCGGTCCTCGTCTTGCCCTACATCCTGCAGCCGTCACCATGCTCGGCCGGTCGCGGATCCGGTTGCTACCAGGCGTTTACTATCGGCACGTTTGCGGTGGCCGTCATCGTCGCGCTCGCCGGATTGGCCTTTGCGGTCGTCGAGCTGCGGCGCGGCCGGACAGACTAGCTTCGGGCGAGCGGCGCTTCCTGTAACGCCGGCCGGGGCAGCCGACCGTGCACGACCTTGAAGCCCGTCGTGTTGCCGACCACCTGGACCCGGTCCCGCTCGAGGTGCAGCTCCATCGATCCGTGTCCCGCCCGCAGGTTTTTCAAGGTCAGCGACGGGAGCCAGTCCGGGAGGTCCGGGTTGACGTACATCGTCCGGTTCCGGCCGACGGTGTGAATGCCGCACAAGATGGCGATCAGCCGGAAGACGGCCGCTGCGGCCCAGGCTTGCGGGACGTTCGCACCAAGGTAGGGAACCGGAAACGCGCCGGCATCACGCGGGAGACCGGCAAAGAGCTCCGGCAGGCTGTACGCGTCGAATCGTTCCGCGGCCGCGAAGATGCCTTCGGCGACTCGCTGGACTTCCGCATGACGACCGGCGCGGCGAAAACCGCCCGCGATGGTCGCGTTGTCATGCGGCCAGACGGACCCGCAATGATAGGAATAGGGGTTGTAACCGGGGTGCTTGCTCGACAACGTCCGGATCCCCCACCCGCTCCACATGTCGGGGGCCATCAGGCGGTCGACGACACGGCCCGCTCGTTCCGGCGGCACGATGCCGCTGGCCAAGCAATGGCCCGGGTTCGACGCCACGGTTTCCATGGGCTGCTTGTCCTTGTCCAGGCCGAGGTAGTAGGTCCCTTCCGCTTCCCACCAGAAGACCTCGTTGAATTGCTGGTACAGCCGCCGCGCGCGTTCGCGCAGCCCTTCGGCCTTCTCGGGCTCCGCGAGCAGCTCATAGATTTCCGCCATCCGCAGCATGGCATCGAAGGCGTAGCCCTGCAGCTCACACAGGGCGATCGGCGCCTGCGCAATGGAGCCGTCGGCGTGCCGGATCGCGTCCCACGAATCCTTCCAACCCTGATTGTCGATGCCCTGCTTCGACCGCTTGAGATATTCCTGGAATCCGTCGCCGTCGCGGTCGCCGTAGTTCAGCAGCCATCCCAGAGCGGCTTCGGCATTGCGGCGATAGCGCCGCAACAGTCCAACGTCGCCCGACCACTGGTAGGCGTAGGAGAGCACGATGATGAACAACGGCGTGGCGTCGGCCGTCCCGTAATAGGGCGCGAATGGGAGCAGCTTCAGGCTCGCCAGCTCGCCGGTGCGAATCTCGTGCGGGATCTTCCCCGGTTCCTTGTCCTGCTCGGCGTCATCGTCGGTCGCCTGGACCTGGGCGAGGGTTCGCAGGGCACCGAGTGCGAACTCGGGAAAGGCGCTGATGCTCTCCATCGAGACCACCAGCGAGTCGCGGCCGAACACGGTCACGAACCACGGAATCCCGGCCGCCGGCACGAACATGCCACCCCGGACCGTGGTATCGACCATCCGCAGGGCCTCGGTGTCTTCGATCGCCTGCTTCCAGATGGCCGGCAGGGTCGGATGATCGGTGACGAGCGCCACGGGCGGAAGCGGATGAGCGATGCGCGCGTCGCCCAGCAGCAGCGAGTGACAGGGCAGCGTGCGGGCCGGGCGCTGACCAATGACCGGCAGCCACTTCAAGCAGACGTGCCAGTCGGCCCGGGGCAGGAGCTCGAAGACAAAGACCAGGCGCCCATTGGCATACTCGGGCTTCGATCCGGCTTTTTCTACCTTCACCACCAGCCCGCGCCGGAAGGTGCGGTTGCGGTAGTTGCTTCGCAGCTCGCCCATGCGCGGCCGCCAGGTGGTCTGGAGGTCGCCGCGCCGGACCAAACGATGCGACCGCACGTCGAAGATGTCGGCAAAGTCTGACTCGATACCGATTTCGAGCACGAGCCGCACTGGGTCCATGGCGTAATTGGTCAGGTCGTAGTCTTCGTGCACGCCCTCGAGGATGGTGCGCTCCAGGCGGAAGCCGACCGACCGCTCCGGGAGCACGCCGTCGGCGCCGTCACCGGTGCCGGGTCCAAGGCGGAGCTCGGGTGTCATGAACTCGTGGCGCGCCGAAAAATGTTCGACCGTGATGGCCTCGAGCAGCAGCGGCTTGACGCCGTTGATCGTCACGCCGTACCCGCTGACGAAGCGGGTGTCGTGGCCGTAGAAGCCCACGTCGTCCTGGGGCAGCATGGTGGCGTTCGGCTGGCTGATGAGGAACTGACGGTCGTGGTTGATGGTCAGAGTCGACGGGCCAACCGTGACGGGCATTCGCCGCCGATCTTATAAGAGAGCAGGTGCCTCCGCGTCGGCTGCGGCTGCCCCAAGGAATCGGTAGGCCCAATCCTCGGCGAATTTTCGCGAGCCGGCAAAGACGATCGGTACCTCCGGGTATCGCACCGCCAATCGGCCGAGCATGTCGGCCAACCAGGCACCACGGCCAGGTTGCGTCCGGAAGAGATTCGGGTAGTCACCTTCGACGACGATCGCGCATCGCCCGACCTCGGCCAGGCGCTGCATCTGGAATGCCAGGGTTCCGTCCGAGAGGGATGTTGCTAGGTTGGCAAGCGTCTTCCTCTCAACGACCGCGACAATTTTGTCGTCGACAACGGCGCCGTAGTCACCACCTGGCAGAGTGCGCCGCTCGATCATCACCGACCGGCCGGTAAAACGCCACCCATACTTTTCGCGGGTGTCGACGGCGACAGCCAGGGTGCCCACGGCGCGACCGCGGGGAACGCGCGCTCCCGGATTGGCCAATTGAACGGTCGTTTGCGTTTGCCACCAGACAGCCGGCCGACCACGCGCGTTCGTAAATACGAACTGCGATCGTGCGAGCTTTGGGCGGTCAAGCACGAGGTCAATCGCGGCCCCGCGGCGCTTGCAGGCGAGGACGGCGGCCTCGTCGACCACGCCCCCGCTCTCATCCCACGGTGTGGCGACCTGCGCACAGTAAACGCGCGCAGCACGGGGCCACGTATCCCGCGCCTTGAGGACAACCCCACCGTCGATCGGCAGGTACACGAGGTACGGCAGCCGACTCTCGTGATCTGGGTTACGAGCCACGCGGAATCGGACGCCCACGGGGTTATTTTCCAACGGGCGCAGTTTAAGCTCTCCCCCAGATGCTGATCGCTTTGCGGCGCCCTGCGAACCGGCTGGCCGGAGCGAGCGTCATCGCCACGGTGGCATTGTTCATCGCCGGCAATGCCCTTCGCGGCGCGACGCCGACCCGGCTCATCTCGCCGCAGGACCTGACGGTCGTCGACGGTTGGTGGATTCGGCTCAGCCCGCTCTACGCCCTCGCCTTCGCGTTCGTCGGGGCTCTCATCGTCGCCCGCCGGCCGGGCAACCGGGTCGGGTGGGTGGCGTGCGGGATTGGGTTGCTGACCGCGCTATATGAGTTCGGCCTCGGTTACCAGACCTTCGGGACGTACGTCAATCCAAGCCTGCCGGCACTTGACTTCGTCAGGTGGTTGGAGATTTGGGAGTGGGTCTTGCCGGTCGTTCTCATGCTGTTCTTCCTGCCGTTGCTCTTTCCCGACGGCAAACCGATTTCGCCTCGGTGGTGGCTGCTTGCCCCGCTCGTCATCGCGGGTTTTGGGCTGGCGCTATTCGGGATTCATCTCGGGCAGATCCCGGGGGCGATCGGGGCGGTGCTCGCGATCGTCAGTTTGTTCATTCGTTACCGCCGTGCCGGCCCAGATGAGCGGCAGCAGATCCGCTGGTTCGCGGTGGCCGGGTCGTTCTTGGGAGTTGTCGCCCTTTCTGGCCTCATCGCGGGCGCCGTCGTCTACCACAACAACACCGTCGTCTTCAATCCGATCTTCGACGTCCTGACGCCGCTCGCGTTCACCGCCGTCGCGGTATCGATCGGAATCGCCGTCCTCAAATATCACCTCTATGACATCGACGTCTTCCTCCGCCAGGCGCTCGTCTACGGCACCCTGGTGGTGCTGATCAGCATCGTCTACTTCATCACGGTCGTCACCGTCGGCAGCCGGGTGGGACAGCTGCCTCGGAATGATCCTGCGGCAGGGGTCGCCGTAGGGGCAATCGTGGCCCTTGCCTTTCAACCGGTGCGTCGCCGCCTTCAGCGGCTGGCGAACCGCCTTGTTTACGGCAAACGCGCCACACCCTATGAGGTGCTCTCGCAGTTCAGCAAACGCGTGTCCGAAATGTACGCGGGCGAGGAGCTGCCCATCCGGATGGCGCAGGTGCTCGCCGAGGGCACCGCGGCAGACAATGCGACGGTCTGGCTGCGCGTCGGACACGAGCTTCGGCGCGCCGCGTCCTGGCCGGCCGGCGCCGATGGTCCGAGCACCCTTGCCCTACCAGCCGACGACCTGCCGACGATTCCCGGTGTCGCCGCAGCCGTGCCGGTCCGCTACCAGGGCGAGCTGCTTGGAGCGCTCGCCGTCTCGAAGCGGCAAGAGTTGACCGCAGCTGAGAGCCGCTTACTCGGCGACCTCTCGCGGGAAGCCGGCCTCGTGCTGAAGAACACCCGGCTCACCGCGGAGCTGGTCCAGCGTCTTGACGAGCTGCAGGCGTCGCGGCAGCGCCTCGTCACGGCCCAAGATACCGAACGGCGCCGGTTGGAACGCAACTTGCACGATGGCGCCCAGCAGAACCTCATTGCCCTGAAACTGAAGATCGCGCTGATGAAGAACCTGGCGGCAACCGATCCGCAGCGAGCGAACGTAGCGCTAGATGAACTGACCAGCGATGCCAACGAGGCGATCGAAACGCTTCGCGAGCTCGCACGCGGGCTTTACCCGCCGATCCTCGCCCAGGACGGGCTGGTCGCCGCCGTCGAGGCGCAGGCCCGCCGCACGCCGGTCCCCGTCGACGTCGTGGCTGGTCCTCTCCCCCGCTATCCGCAGGAAACGGAGGCGGGCGTGTACTTCTGCGTCCTCGAGGCGCTGCAGAATATGGTCAAGCACGCTCATGCTACAAAGGCGACGGTGAGCCTCGAGCAGCGCGATGGCCACCTGGTGTTCTCGGTATCCGATGATGGCCGAGGGCTGGATCCCCAGCGAGCGCGATCCGGCTCGGGCATGCAGAACATGCGGGACCGCATCGAAGTTCTGGGGGGCGAGCTTCAGGTGGAGAGCTCACCTGGGGCGGGAACGCGCGTGACCGGATCTATTCCGGTGCCGGCGGCGGCGATGGCTGGCGAGCACGCGCCTGCAACGCCTTGAGCAGCATCCAGTCGATCCTGGGCCGCGCCAGCCCTCGCCGTTCCAGGTAGCGCCTCGCCATTCGCCGCTTGGCCAGGCCGAACCGCACCATCCCAGCCAGGCCGCCAACGCCAACCCCGGGCACGAAGCGCGTCGGCCGGAATACCCAGCTCTCGCCGCCGGTCGGCGTAAGGGTCCCGCGAACCATGAAACTGTGAAGGTCCCAGAGCAACTGGTTGTGTCCATGACAGAGCAGGCAGGCCGGCCCCGGCCTGATCCCGGTCCACCCCGGTAGAGACACACGCAAGACCTGTTGCGTCTCATCCAACTCGGGTGCGCATCGAATGCTGATCGGGTAGCCGTCGCCATCCACGCCGGTCAGGATTGGGCTGGAAAACCCCCGCAGGTGTCGCCGGAGCTCAGCCCACATGGATCGCTCCAACCACCTTTGGCGGGCTAACGACATCACCATGCTCCCACCACAGGATGCGCCGGGGCGTGACCGTGATCTCGAGCCGCATGAAGTACCAGTCGGAGAACCACCGAAGCACCGGGTTGCTGGTGTACATCGCGCCCGCGGGTTGGCGGCGGTAGACGAGCATGACCTCGTTCTCGAAGCCGCCGATCGAGGTCTTGACCTCGTCCGGGGCGACGGCGTCACCCTGTACCAGGACCCGCGCCGGGTCGATCAACCCGCTTCCCGTCGGATCCGAAAAGAGTAGCGAGACTCGTGGATTGCGGCGGATGTTGAAGGCCTTGTCCGGAAGGCCGATCGAGGTCGTGGTCATGAACTGGCCGGTCGATGGCCGGAAAAACGGCAGCATCGGCCAGGTGATCGGCGTGCCGTCAGCCGCCAGCGTCGAGAATTCGCAGGTGCGAAATTCCCGAAACACTGCCTCGACCTCTGCCGGAATCGGAAGAGCCATCTCGCCTCCTGCGGTCAGCCTATTCCCGCGGCGCCGCGCCGGTAACCCTGCAGCCTCCCCAGGAAAAGGGGGGCTAACCGTAGGGCCGGACGGGTGACTTCCCCCTCGACGGAATCCCGAATATGGCTCAGGATCGGGGCATGCTCGGGAGATTGAGGCCCACGAGGGCAGACTGGCTGGCCTGGTCGCTCTGGGCCCTTGCCATTGGTTTCGCTCTGGCCACCCTGCTGCTGCGGCTGACGACCGGTTCATGGTGGAACGTTGGCGCCGGGTTTGCCCTGTCCACGACGGGAGCGGTGCTCGCCTCGAGACGGCCGGCAAACCCCATTGGCTGGCTGTATTGCGCCATGGGCTTCCTGGGCGCGCTGACAACCTTCGCCCAGCAGTACGCGATTCGCGGTCTGGTGGAACATCCCGGGTCCCTGCCCGCGGCCGTATTTATGGCCTGGCTGGAGCAATGGTCGCTCTGGCTCGTGTTTCCGGCCGGCATCGCGTTGGTGCTGCTCCTGTTCCCAACCGGCCGGCCGGCTTCTTGGCGGTGGCGGCCGCTGATCTGGATCGGCGTCAGCTGCGCCTTGCTGATGGTGGTTGGCTCCATGTTCGAACCCGGCCGAATGACGGATGCGCTTCGGCCGGCGAGCGGCCCCGGCGTGGACTTCGGCGTCCAGAATCCACTCGGCATCAACGGTCTGGGCCCAGCCCTGCAACTGGCCAACTTTGCGGGTCGGGTCGGGGCATTTCTCCTCATCCTGATCGCGGCCGTGGGCCTTGTAATCCGGCTCGCTCGCGCCCGAGGCGACGAGCGTCAGCAGCTCAAGTGGGTCGCGTACGTCGGGTCGGCGATTGCCGTCGCGATCGTGGCGCTCATCCTGTTGCGAAGCCCGGGAGTGCAGGACTTTGCCTTTGGCGTGGTCCTCGCCGGATTTGTCGTTGGGCTGCCTGTCGCGACCGCGATCGCGGTGCTGAAGTACCGCCTCTACGACATCGACATCGTCATCAATAAGTCGCTCGTCTACGGCGCGCTCGCCGTATTCATCACGACCGTTTACGTCGCGATCGTAGTCGGCATCGGCCACCTGGTAGGGCAGGGTGGCAAGCCGAATCTCGGGCTTTCGATCCTGGCCACCGCGCTGGTCGCCGTCGCCTTCCAGCCCGTTCGTGAACGCGTCCAGCGAGTGGCCAACCGCCTCGTCTACGGCAAGCGCGCCACTCCTTACGAAGTCCTCTCGGAGTTTTCGGACCGCATGGCGTCGACGTACTCAGATGAGGAGGTCCTGCCGCGCCTGGCACAAACCATCGCCGAATCAACCGGTGCGGTGCAAGCCGTGATCTGGGCGAAGGATGGGACGGAACATATCACCCTGGCCTCCTGGCCCGAACGGAATGGATCGTCCATCCATGCGCCGGAGGCGGCCGGCGGAGGCTCGGATAACGATCGCATCGTGACGGTGCAGGACCAGGGCCAAGTCCTCGGCGCGCTGAGCATTCGAAAGGCCAGGGGTGACGCGGTCACGCCGGTCGATGACAAGATGCTCGCCGATCTCGCGTCACCTGCTGGCGTCGTCCTTCGCAACCTGCAACTGACCCGGGAATTGCGGGCGCGCCTGGCCGAGATCTCGGCCCAAACCACCGAGCTGCAGGCTTCGAGCGCCCGGATCATCGCTGCCCAGGACTCAACGCGGCGCCGCTTGGAACGCAACATTCACGACGGCGCTCAGCAACATCTGGTGGCGATTGCCGTGAAGCTACGGCTGGCCGCGACGCTTGCGAAGCGCGACCCCGCTCGGGCGGCCCGGCTGCTTGACGAGCTCGAGGTCGAGACGCACCAGGCGCTCGAAACCCTTCACGCGCTGGCGCGCGGCATCTATCCACCCATCCTTCGCGAGCTGGGACTGGAGGCCGCCATTCGCGCGCAAGCCGCTCGGTTTTCCCTCCCCGTCGCTGTCTCGGCTCAGAGCCTTAGCCGGTATCCGTCTGAGGTCGAAGGCGCTGTCTACTTCTGTTGCTTGGAGGCGCTGCAGAACGTGGTGAAGCATGCGAACGCCACCCGGGTCCGCATCCGCCTGGAGGACCCCGGCGGCGAGCTGGCTTTCTCAGTGGATGACAACGGGGTCGGCTTCGACCCTTTGCGCGTCCGGCAGGGCTCCGGTTTGCAGAACATCGCGGATCGGTTGGCTGCCCTCGGCGGTCACCTGGCGATGATTCCCGGAGCTGATGGCGGCGTCTCTCTGCAGGGCCGCGTCCCGATCCGCAACCTGGAGCCGGTCGTGTGAGCGCGCTTACCGCCCGTCGCCTCGCGTTGTCGGTCTGGGGAGCAGCTCTCGTTTGCACGGCCGTCGGGTTGCTCCTGCTCTTCCCCAACCGGTCGACGCTGGGCAGCAGCTCGTTCCTCATCATTCCGTCCGCCTTTGTGCCCGGACTGACATACACGACCCTTGGCGCCCTGATTGCAGCCCGCCATCCAAGGAATCCGATCGGCTGGATTCTGGCCGCCCTGGGTTTGGACGCCGCGATCGCGTTCGTCGGGTCGGAGTACGCCATCCTCGGCCTCCACACGGCGCCTGGATCGCTCCGGGCCGCGACGTTCGTCGCGTGGTTTCAAACCTGGCTCCCCTATCCGGCCCTGTGGGCGGGGTTGCCACTGTTCTTCCTGCTCTTCCCGGACGGGCGCCTTCTATCGCATCGGTGGAAGACCGTAGCCTGGCTGGCTATCACGGTCGCGGGCCTGCAAACGATCGTGGCGATTCTCACCCCTGGCCCGATCATCGGCAGCAACCAGGGGGAACATCACATGTACCGGTTCACCACGAATCCAACCGGCCTCAGCGAGTTGCGCGGCCTGCTTCAGACGGCCGAGGCGGCATTGAGACTGGCTCTCCCGCTCGTTGCCATCGCATCGTTCAGCGCGCTCGTCGTCCGATTCGTTCGATCGAAAGGAGAGGAGCGGCAGCAGCTGAAGTGGCTTGCCTATGCGGGCGCCATCCTGGTGGCCGCAGTAACGCCGACTCTGATCGGGACGGATTGGGCCGCGAATGTGGGCTGGTTGCTCTTGACGTTCGCCCTCACGCTGGGACTGCCCGGAGCCGCCGCGGTGGCCATCCTCAAGTACCGCCTCTACGACATCGACCCCATCATCAACAAATCGGTCGTCTTTGCTGTCCTCGCCGTCTTCATTACGGCGGTTTACGTTGGCATCGTCGTTGGCATCGGCAACCTGCTCGGTGCAGCCAGCCAGTCCAGTCTCACGCTATCGATCCTTGCGACGGCCGTCGTGGCGGTCGCCTTTCAACCCGTTCGCGACCGGGTCCAGCGTTTCGCCAACCGGTTGGTCTACGGCAAGCGTGCCACGCCTTACGAAGCGCTGTCGCAGTTTTCCGAGCGCGTTGCCGGCGTCTATTCGAGTGAGGACTTCCTCCCGCGGATGGCCAAGGTGCTGGGCGAGGCGACCGGCGCATCGCGGGCGGATGTCTGGATCCGCTTGGAGGACGACATCGTTCCGGTGGCTTCCTGGCCGGCGATCGATGGTCAATCACCATCACCCCTGGCAATCACGGAGCAACTTCTACCGCCGGCCCCCGGCGTCAGCCGGATGGTGCCGGTTAGACACCAAGGAGAATTGCTCGGCGCCCTGAGCATCAATAAGCGTTCGGGCGAAGCGTTGACGCCGGTCGAGGTGAAGCTTCTGACCGACCTGGCCGCTCAGGCTGGGCTGGTGATGCGGAATGTCCGGCTGACGGTCGAACTCAAGGCGCGACTCCGGGAGAGTTCCGCTCGAGCGGCAGAGCTGCGGGCGGCACGCCAGCGGCTGGTTACCGCCGGCAACGTCGCGCGCAGCCAGCTGGAACGAGATATCCAGGCGGCAACCGAGCCACGCTTGCTCTCGATCGCGGGGCGGATCGCGGGCGCCCGAAAGTTGATACAGGACGATGCCACTGCTGCTGCCGCCACCACACTGAACGAGCTCACCGCTGAGGCAAACGAAACCCTCGATCTGCTACGTGACCTGGCTCGCGGCATATATCCACCACTCCTGATCGACAAGGGACCCGTCGCAGCGCTGGAGGCCTATCTGAAGAAGGCTCGCGTTCCGGTCCAGCTCGACATAGCCGGTGGGTTCGCAACCAATCGCTTCGATGAGCAGGTCGAGGGCGCAGTGTACTTCTGTTGCGTCGAAGCCCTCCAAAACGTCTACCAGCACGCGGGCGCCGCCCCCACCATTGTGTGGCTAAGCGCCACCGACGGGCGCGTGGAATTCTCGATCACGGATCGTGGCCCAGGATTCGACCAACAGCACGGCGAACTAGGGCCCGGCTTGCAGACGATGAGCGACCGGGTCCGCGCCCTGGGCGGCAGCCTCGAGGTGCGATCCAATCCAGGAGCCGGCACCACCATCAAAGGATCGATTCCGGCGCGTGCCCTGGAGCCGATCGCGTGATCCAGAGACGCGCGACGCCCGTCGCCTGGCTCCGCTGGACCGCTTGGTTCCTTGCCTTCCTAGCCGTTTTGCTCTCGCTCGTCAGCGAACTGGTTGGGTTTCTGTGGCAACCGACCGCATTCCCGGGCGGAATGTGGCCGCCCCTTTACGACGTGGCTCTGCCTCTATTTACCTGGTCTTTCGCACTGGTTGGCGGCCTCATCCTCTCGCGCCACCCCAAAAACGTCATCGGCTGGATTTGCTTGGCGACTGCCCTGGTAGCAGGCACCTACGCCTTGATCGTTCGTTACAGCCTGGTTGCCGAATTCAACACGGCCGCGTCGCTCCCGGGCGGGCTTTGGACGACGTGGGTGGTGCAGTGGGGATGGATTCCGCTGGACAGCTTGCTCTTTGTTTTTCTGCCTGCGCTGTTCCCTACCGGGCGGCTGCCGTCTCGCCGCTGGCGAGTCATTATCTGGCTAGCCATCCCGGCCGCCGTCGTGACGATTGGAGCAGCCGCTCTCTACCCTGTAATGAGTCTGTGGACAGCGGGCCCCTCGTGCGTCTGGAGCAATGCAATCCCCGGGCCCTGCTACCGGTTTCACAACCCGTTTCCAGTCACCCTTTCAATCTCCTTGCTTGACGTGGTATTTCGGCTCTCAGGCGGTCTCCAGAGTGTCACCATCCTGCTCGCCGCGCTCTCGTTAGTCGCGCGGTACCGGCAGGGCTCTCGAGAAATTCGTGCCCAGCTCAAGTGGCTCACTCTTGCGGGCAGCGTGCTGTTCCTCTCATCAGCAAGCTTGTTCGTGCTCGGGACTATGTTTCACCTGACCGTGCCAGCCGTGTGGCTGATTGCCATCGCGACGATCATTCTCCTTCCGTTTGCGATCGCCTTCGCCATTCTCAAGCACCGCCTCTACGACATCGACCTCGTCATCAACAAGTCGGTCGTGTTCGGCGCGATGGCGGCCTTCATCACCGCGGTATACGTCGGGATCGTGGTCGGCATAGGCCACTTCGTGGGACAGGGCAGTAAACCAAACCTCGCGCTTTCGATACTGGCGACCGCCCTTGTCGCAGTGGCCTTCCAGCCCGTTCGCGAACGCGTCCAGCGAGTGGCGAACCGGCTGGTGTATGGCAAGCGCGCCACTCCCTACGAAGTCCTCTCGCAGTTCTCGAATCAGGTGGCCGGGGTTTACTCGAGCGACGAGGTGCTGCCACGAATGGCCAAGGTGCTGGCAGACGGCACCGGCGCCGCCCGAGCCGATGTCTGGATCCGGCTTGGAGATGCCATTGCACCAATCGCGTCCTGGCCGATCGGTGACGGACCCCCGCCGACGCCCCTAAGCGTCAGCGGACAGCTGCCGACTTCGCTGCCAGGCGTAAGCCGGATCGTGTCGGTGCGGCACCAGGGGGAGTTGCTCGGCGCCGTGAGCATCAACAAGCGTCCGGGTGAAGCGCTAACGCCCGTTGAAGAAAAGCTGCTCGCCGACCTTGCGGCGCAAGCAGGCCTGGTGCTCCGCAACGTTCGGCTCACCGCGGAGCTTCAGGCTCGGCTTACGGAGATCTCGCGGCAAGCCGGTGAACTCCGAGCTTCGCGGCAGCGAATCGTGGCGACGCAGGACGCGGAGCGACGCCGGCTTGAGAGAAATATCCACGACGGAGCCCAGCAGAACCTGGTCGCCCTGACGGTCAAACTGCGGCTGGCGGCCAACCAGGCAAAGCGCGACCCCGAACGCGCACGAGGCTCGGTGAAAGCGCTGAAAGATGAGAGCGATCAGGCGCTGCGCACGCTGCGCGCGCTGGCGCGCGGTATCTACCCGCCGCTACTGCGGGAGCAGGGATTGGTCGCGGCGGTTCGCGCGGAGGCGGCGAAGATGCCGCTGCCGGCCGTGGTAAGCGCCGACCACCTCGACCGCTACCCGCCCGACGTCGAGGCTGCCATTTACTTCGTGTGCCTGGAAGCCCTGCAGAACGTCACGAAGCACGCTAGGGCCTCGCGCGTCCAGATCAACCTTCACTCGCTTGCCCATGGACTTTCATTCGAAGTCACCGACGATGGGGAGGGCTTTGACGTCGCCAAGGACCCCCGCGGCTCCGGACTTCGAAACATGATGGATCGGATCGAAGGCATGGGCGGCCGGCTCGTGATCCGGTCGATCGCCAATTCCCCTCGCCCGCCTGCGGGGGAGGGTCAGGGTGTGGGCGTTAGCAAACATGGCACGACCGTCATCGGCACCGTCCCGATTCCCGCCATGGCAGGCGTGTGATGACCGCGCGAACTGCGAACCGAGTGGCTTGGGCCGCCGCCGGGCTATCTGCCGTGCTGGGGATCGGCGCCCTGGCGCTCGACCGCCTGGCTGAGCTCCGGATGGATACCTCGATTGTCTATGGCTTCCCCATCTTGTGGGCGCTGTCCCTTTCGGTGATCGGCGCACTGGTTGTTTCCCGCCAGCCTGGAAACGCGTTGGGGTGGATCTTCACCCTGGTTGGGGGGCTGCTCACCTTCAACTTCGCTGGATCCGTCTATGCCGCGTTCGTGCTGACCGGGGGCCATGCGGCCCTGCCGGCCGGCCTTGCGATCGGCTGGCTGAGCTCGGGCTGGCTGTGGATTCCGATCAGCGCGATGCTTGTCATCTTCGTCCCGTTGCTGTTTCCGACTGGGCGGGCCCTTTCACCACGCTGGCGCTTCCCCGCTTGGTTTGCGATCGCATTTACCGTGCTGGCAGGGATCAGCAATGCGTTGATGCCCGGGCCGCTGTCGACCATTCCCCGCATCAGAAACCCCCTCGGACTTGCCGGTCAGGCAGCCCTCCTGAACAAACTGGGCGACCTGAGCGGCGCCCTTCTGATGATTGCGGTCGTGGGCGCGGTCGGTTCGCTCGTCGTCCGATTCAGACGTGCCAGAGGGCAGGAGCGCCAGCAACTCAAGTGGTTTCTGTTCGGCGGCGTCTTGTTCGTGGTCCCTTTCGTCGTGCACGGTTTCACTCTTCCGCAGCAGATTCAGAACCTGCTGTTCGCGCTCTTCCTCCCGGCGCTTCCGATCAGCATCGGGGTCGCGATGCTGAAATACCGGCTCTACGACATCGATCTCGTGATCAACAAGTCGCTGGTATTCGGCACCCTCGCGGTTTTCATCACCGCCGTCTATGTCGGAATCGTTGTCGGGATCGGGTCACTGGTCGGTAGCGCCAGCAGACCCAACCTGGCCCTCTCGATTGTCGCGACCGCGATTGTGGCCGTGGCGTTCCAGCCCGCACGCGAACGCGTGCAGCGGATCGCCAACCGACTCGTCTACGGTAAGCGAGCCACACCGTATGAAGTGATGGCCGATTTCTCCGAGCGGATGGCCGGGGTGCTGTCGGTTGATGAGGTGCTGCCCCGGATGGCCGAGGCGGCGGCGCGAGGCGTCGGAGCAAGAAGCGCCTGGATCCGGCTCTTCCTTCCCAATGAATCCGAGCGCATCGTTTCCTGGCCGGTCGGGCCGGAGGTTGACCGCGTCGACCGAGTGCTGCCGGTTTCGTATCGCGGCGAAGAGGTGGGCGAAATCGCGGTCGCGAAACCGACAGGCGAGTCGATCACCCCGGCGGAGGTCAAGCTGCTGACGGACCTGGCGGCCCAGGCCGGGCTGGTAATGCACAACGTGCGGCTGACCGTGGAACTCCAAAGGCGGCTTGCGGAGGTCTCCTCACAAGCCGCCCAGCTGCGCAGCTCGCGCCAGCGCATCGTCGCCGCGCAGGACGAGGAGCGTCGGCGTCTCGAGGAAACGATCCGCCTCGGCTGCGAGCAGCAGCTGTTCCGCATTCATGATGACTTGAAGTCGGCAGAGACCGAGCTGACCGACCATCCCGGCCTTGCCGTCGCCGCGCTCGAGAGACTGACGGGGCAGGCGACTGCCGTCCTCGAGGAACTCCGTGAGCTCGCCCGTGGGATCTACCCGCCGGTACTCCAGGATGAAGGACTGGCCGCGGCACTGCGGATCCAACTTGGCAAAATCAATCCATCGATCACCCTCACGAGCGACGGCCTCGACCGCTACCCATCCGAAGTCGAGGCCGCGATCTACTTCTGTTGTGTCGAGGCCCTACGCGCCGTGCCCGGGCCGTCCGAGGTACGACTTGCTGGGCGCCACAATAGCATCGACTTTTCAATCAGTGGGTGCGGACCTTTCGACGGCCGCTTAGTGCGGATGGAGGACCGCGTCGAGGCGCTCGGCGGGTCGCTTCAATTCGACGGGCGCACACTGGGCGGTTCGATACCGTTCGTCGTCGTGGGCTAGTGCTTCTTCGCGCCTTCCCAGGCACTGGTGAGCCGATCTGGCTCGAAGTTCGACTTCGAGATATACGTCGCTGCTCCGCATTCCGCGGCGCGAGGCGCGTACTCCGCCTCCTCGTAGGTGGAGAGCAGCAGCACGACGACGGTGCCGTTCGAGTCCTTGAGGATCTGTCGCGTCGCCTCGAGGCCGTTGATGCCGGGCAGGTTGACATCCATCAACACCAGGTCGGGATGCAATTTCTGGCTGGCCTCGATCGAAGCCTCGCCGGTCTCGGATTCGGCAATCACCTCGAAGCCATCCGTCGCCTCGACCACGGCCCGCGCCGCCTGACGGAACGGCTCCTGATCGTCAACGATCAATACCCGTACTGTCATGTGTCCAGATAAAGAATGACAGGTTTTCAGGGCCACAAAAATGGTGCCAGCACCACCTGAACTCGTCGGCCAGCCCAACCGGACTGGACCCGGCGTGAAGCCCTATTCTGTTGCCGTGCCGATCCGGGTCGTGCTCGCCGAGGACAATTACCTGGTCCGGGAAGGTGTCCGCCAACTGATCGACGCGCAGCCGGAACTGCAGGTGGTCGCCGTGTGCACAGACTTTGACTCCCTGTTAGCCGCCGTCGAGGAGCACAAGCCGGACGTCGTGCTAACCGACATTCGGATGCCGCCAACCGGCACCGACGAGGGCATCCGTGCCGCGGAGCGCCTGCGGCAGTCGCATCCACGGACCGGTGTGGTCATCCTGAGCCAGTTCAGCGACCCGGATTACGCCCTGGCGTTGTTGCAGAAGGGTGCTACCGGCCGGGCATACCTATTAAAAGAGCGCGTTTCCGACATCGAGCAGCTGGTCAACGCCATCCGCGAGGTCGCGAACGGCGGCTCCGTGATCGATCCCAAAGTAATCGAGGGCCTGGTGGCGGCGAAGGTTCGCAAGCCCCAATCGCCGCTCGCCGATCTCACCCCGCGGGAGCACGAAGTCCTGGCGCTCATGGCCCAGGGAAAGAACAACGCCGCGATCGCAGCCACGCTCTTCCTCACCGAGCGCGCGGTCGAAAAGCACATCAACTCGATCTTTTCCAAGCTGAGCCTCGCGGAGGAGAAGGACACGCACCGGCGGGTGCGAGCCGCGTTGCTCTACCTGTCGGAATCGAAGGCGTAGTCATGCCGGCACGATCCTCCCGCAGCCGGGTCTGCAACGTCCTGGTCATCGGTACGGGCGCCGCCGGACTGCGCGCGGCGATCGCCGCGACCGAGGCGGGAAGCCAGGTGCTGGTCGTGGGTAAGCGGCATCGACTCGATGCTCACACCGTCCTGGCCGCGGGCGGTATCAATGCGGTGCTTGGGACGCGCGATCCCCAGGACTCATGGGAGCAACACTTCGCCGACACGTTTCGGGAGGGCTACTTCCTCGGCCACCCTCGCATGGTCGAGATCATGGCCCGTGAGGCGCCGGACGCGGTGCGCGAGCTCGCCGATTGGGGCTGCCCGTTCGCGCGACTCGACGATGGCCGGCTCGATCAGCGTTTCTTCGGCGCGCACAAATACCGGCGCACCTGCTACGCGGGGGACTATACCGGTCGCGCCGTCCTCTACACCCTGGCGAACCGAGCGCAGCAGCTCGGCATTCCGGTGATCGAGGATCAATACATTTCGCGTCTTCTCGTCGCTGACGGCGTGTGCTTCGGCGCGTATGGTTTCGACCTCGTGTCGGGGGACCGGACGGTTTTCGAGGCGGATGCGGTGGTGCTCGCTGCCGGCGGCCACACTCGGCTCTGGCGCCGTAGCTCCTCCCGACGGGACGAAAACTATGGCGAGGGGATGTTCTTGGCGCTCGAGGCGGGCTGCCGACTGATGGATATGGAGCTGGTGCAGTTCCATCCGACCGGGATGGTGATGCCGGAGGAAGTCGCGGGCACGCTGGTCACCGAGGCGGTCCGCGGTGAGGGCGGCCATCTCTACAACCGCGACCACGAGCGGTTCATGAGACGTTACGACCCGGAGCGCATGGAGTTGAGCGCCCGCGATCGGGTCGCGCTCGCCATCTACACCGAGATCATCGAGGGCCGCGGCGGCCCCAACGGTGGAGTCTTCCTGGACATCTCGCATCTCCCCAAGGACGTAATCCTCGAGAAGCTGCCCAGGATGTATCGCCAGTTCATCGAGTACCAGATGCTGGATATCTCGAAGCAACCGATGGAGGTGGCGCCAACGGCGCACTACTCGATGGGCGGCATCGTCGTCGATCCGGAGACGCACGTCACGGACGTGGTTGGCCTCTACGCCGCTGGGGAGTGCACCTCCGGGCTGCACGGAGCCAATCGCCTCGGGGGCAATTCCCTGGCCGAGACCGTCATCTTTGGCCGTCGGGCCGGCGCCGCGGCGGCTACCCATTCGCAGGACTCCGAAGTCCAGCGTCGCTCCAAGAATGCGGTGCACGACGCGGAAGATGAGCTCCAGGGTCTGATCAAGCCAGGAAGCGAGCTGGCCCGTCCCCTGCAGCGGGCGCTGCGTGATTTGATGTGGGAGCATTGCGGCGTCGTTCGCGATGAAGCAAGGATGCGGGACGGTCTGCGCAAACTCGGCGACCTGGCGCAGGCCGCGGAAATCGTCGACATCCGTCCCGGGCAGGAAGGGTGGGTTGAGTTGGAGCATGTGCTCGATCTGCGGGCGGGGCTACGAACAGCGGAGGCAACGCTTCGCTCCGGTCTCGAGCGCCGCGAGAGCCGCGGAGCCCACACCCGATCTGACTTCCCGGCCCTCGACCCGAGCCTGGAGCGAAATTTCTACACCCGCGTGGAGGGGCCAGATCGCCCGTTGACCGTCTGGAGCGAGCCGGTTCCTCCTATTCCAGCAGCGTTGGATCGGATGCTCACCGACGAAGAAATGGAGGTCGCCGGAAGGCTCCTCGAATAGGGTCGAATTTCCCTCCCCCGCTTGCGGGGGAGGGTCAGGGTGGGGGCCACCCGCCTCCGATTCGTGGTACCCGCCCGGCGCGGCGGCCTGTTCCCACCATAGACGGCCGTCTTCGCAGCCTCTACGCTTATGGTGCTGACGACGGCATCGCGAGAGGAGGTTGGCCATGCGCTATGAATCGTCGACAACCTCGGTTTCCTGGATCCCCTCGGAAGCGATCCCGGGAATGATGCGACTGCCGTTCGACCTGGGTCCGGTGCACTACGACGATCCCCCAAGCGACCAGCTGACGGACATCGAGGCGTTGTCTCGCTCCGGGGCCGTCCGCTTTATCAACGAACTGCGCGCATGGGTCGAGGTCGACAACGGCTGGATCGTTCGACACGGCCATTCAGGCCGGGGCTGGATTGGGAAGTCGAAGCTGGGATTCGGCTCGCGCAAGATCCTCTTCTCCGCGATCGGCATGCGCGACCTTCAATCGGAGCCTGAGGTCGGCAAATTGTCCGTTCGTTTTGTCCAAACCAGTGGCGGACGCGTCGCGATGCCGCTCCCGCGCAAGCTGAACCGTCCACCGTTTGTCCAGGTTGTGCCCCCGCTGGTGTGGACAACCCTCGCGCTCACCATCAATGCCGATGGCTCATCGAAGGCCGAGGTCATCGGCGCCAGTCCCTTCCCTCGCCACTGGATCTACGACGATTCCCTCCGGCTTGCCAACAAAGTTGCGGTCACCGATTTCAAGAGTTGGTCGGGGGACATCTTCGGCGAGCGCACGCCGTGGGGCGCGGAGGATTCGCCCGCCTTTGTGACCGAGGTCGAGACGGCGCTCGAACGGGAGTTATCCCAGACCATCATGCGCGGCGGCACGAAACCCACGATCCGGAAGCTCAAGAGCGGCGAGGCTCTGGTCGAGCAGGGTCAGGCCGGCGACGAGCTATTCCTGCTGCTGGACGGCGTCCTCTCGGTGGACGTCGACGGAAAAGCCCTGGCCGAGGTTGGACCGGGCGCCATTCTCGGGGAACGGGCGTTGCTCGAAGGCGGGACGCGGACCGCGACGCTGCGCGCGCTCACCCCCGCGCGGGTCGCCGTCGCCAACGCCGACCAGATTTCGTCCGACGCGCTCGCCGAGCTGGCCGCGGGCCATCGCCGCGAAGAGAACTAACGTTTCCTTCCCCCGCCTGGGGAGGGTCCGGGCCCGCCGGCCCACGCGAACCGCGCTCGGGGCGTCGCCCACGCGAGTTGCGCTTTAGTGCAATACGAGCGTTTGAGACGTTAGTGCGATGCGAGCGTTTGAGGCGTCAGGGTGGGGGCTGGGCAACGGCCGCCCGTAAGGGAATAGTTCCGGCGACCGTGGTGCCGCGGCCGGGCGATGAATCGACGCGGAGCGTGCCGCCGACCGCGCCGACGCGATCCATCATGTTTGTCATGCCGGCCCCGCGCGGATGTGCGGAGCGATCAAAGCCGGCGCCGGTGTCCTGGACTTCAAAGACCAGCGTGTCGTTTTCCTGCTGAATCCGCACCGTTGCGGTCGCGCCATCGCCGGCATATTTGCCGGCATTCTGCAACGCTTCGAGGCAGCAGAAGTAGACGGCCGCTTCCAGCTCGGGAGGGTAGCGACCAATCCCGTCAGCGTGTACCTGCGTCGGGATGACCGCCCGGCGCGACGCAGCGACGATGGCGGCGCCGAGCCCCTCGCTCGCGAGCAATGGTGGATAGATGCCGTGGGCCAGCGTGCGCAGCTCGTCGAGCGCCTTCGAGGTCTCCTGGCCAAGCTCCTCCAGCAGCCGCGCGGCGCGCACTGGGTCACGGTCGCTCATCTGGCGGGCCAGCCGCGCCTTGACCGAGATCGCGACGAGATACTGCTGCACGCCGTCGTGGATGTCGCGCTCGATCCGACGGCGCTCGGCGTCGGCGGCCGCCACGATGCGGGCTCGTGAGGCCTCCAGCGCCTCGGCATGCTGTCGCAGATCCTCGAGCGTGGCCTCGAGCGCCGCGTCCAGGCGCGCGTTGTTGATTGCCACCCCGACCTCGCGGGCTAGTTCCTTCAGCGTGGCGTCGGCCTCGGCGGGCAGCGCCGGCGCGCCCGCCCTCCGCTCGGCCACGATCAGCCCCAGGAGGTGACCGCTATGACTGACCGGGGCGATGCGGATCGTCGCCCCATTTCGTTCGGCGAGCACCGCGGGCAGCCACACCTTGGCCCAGGCGATGCCGGACACCGGCGCGTGCGCAACGATCGATTCGTCCGACCCGGTCAAGGCGAATCGTGCCGGACCCCGCTCGGGGTCGGAGACCGTTCGCTCGAGGCCGCCCCCGGACGCGGTCCAGACCTCGGCGGCGTCGAGGCCGAGGTTGCTGCGAAGGGACTCGGTCATGTCGCGCAGGACTTCGATCAGCGGAATAGTGCGATCGAGTCGGCTAGCGAAACTGCTTCGCACAAACCCGATCGCGCCGAGCCGCGCCGCGTCGCGGCGCTGCCGTCGGATGGCAGTGACGGCGACGTACGCCACGGTGGCGACCGCCATCGCCAAAAGGATGGCCCCAAGCAGCAGCGTGCCGGTGTCGAGCTGGGGCATCTCAGCCCACCCCGCGGAGCGCCTCGGCGGGGCGAAGCTGTGCCGCCCGCAAGGCCGGGAGGAAGGTCACGACGAGCACGGCGGCGTAGACGAGCCCGACCGTCAACAAGATGTCCAGGTAATCGAGGATGAATTGACTCTTGGGAGAGAGGCTGGTCACGAGCGGCCCTCCAAGCCCAAGGGCCACAGCGAGACCGACGGCGAGACCGACCGTCGCGATCAGCGCCGTTTCGATCAGCATGCCGGCCAGGACCTGCAACTTCAAATATCCAACCGCGCGCAGGACGCCAATTGAACGACGTCGCTCGATGACAGCCCGCAACGCCACGGCGCCCAAACCCAGAATGCCGACCACGAGACCGACCCGCATCAGCCCGACAAAGAAATCGTTGAGGCCCAGGTTGGCGTCGTACTGCGCTTGCATCAGCTGGAGCGTGGTGCTGGCGTCCGCGCCTTGCGCCAGCACGGCACGCTGGAGATCACGGGCGAGTGCCGGCGGTGTTGTTCGGTTCGCTGTCAACAACAGGGTCGTGCCCGGTGGGGACCCGGCCAACGAGGCCAGGGCGGGCTGCGAAGCGACCAGCCCCGGAAGGAGCCCGGGAGACGAGCCCCCGGGGGAAGGGAGTTGCGCCACGACTTTGAATCGCACCGTTCCCTGGCCGGTGACCAGGTAGGCGACCGAGCCAACGTTTAATGACGAGGCCACCAACGCGGGATCGCGGCTGATGGCCGCCCAGGCGGCCGCGTCGTTCGGAAACCTTAGATCGCGATTGATGATGGGCATGATGCCGCCACGGAGTTGCTGCTGGCTGAGCCCATAGACGGTGATCGACTCCTGGTGCCAGTCGGCGGTCCCCCTGAAGTCGGCATAGACCCACTTGACCGGGCCGAGGAAGGTGCGGCTGGGTAGGGTCTCCTGCCGTGCCACCTCCGGCGCGAGCTGCGCCGGCACGGTGAGCTGATCGGTCCCGACGACGGTGGCGCGAACGTCCCAGCCACCGGTCGCGGATGCCAGATCGCGCCGAGCCGCGCTCAGCCCGCTCTGGACGATGACCAGCACCGCGGTGACGATCGAGAACGCCGCGATCACGAGCCCGGTGCGGAGCGGGCGGCGGGACGAATAGGCGAGCGTGGGTCGCAGCGTCGCGCGCAGCCAGCCGGACGTACCCCCAAGGAGCCCGCCGAGGCCTTCCAGCACGCCGAGGTTCGAGGTCACCAGGACCGAAAGCCCGACGACGGAAATGACCAGCGCTCCGGCGAACGGCCCCGTCGAGGCCGCCGCCGATATCGTGCCGCTGACGTACCACCAGTAGGCGATCGCCCAGGCGGCGGCCGCGACGCCGGCGCCCGAGAAACGCATCCGGTCGGACACCCGACCACGGAGCAGCCCAGACGCCGCGACGATCGACAGCGCACCGCCCGACACGCGCAGGAACGGGTTGCCGAACGCCACCGCGGCCAGGCCGCCAATTCTGACGAGTGCCAGGAAGACGATCCGGCGTCGCGATGATCCTGTTGCTCGCTGTGGCTCCGGGAGGTCGCGAATCGCCGCTGAGATCGCCATCGACGACGTACCGATCGACACGATCAGCACGGTGACGAGGTTGATCAGGGAGGCCGCGGCGACCGAGCCGAAGATCGATCCCGGTGCGACGGAAAGGATGAAACCGAAACTGTCGGGAGTCGGGGGACTGTGCCCGACCACCACCGCCCCCAGGGCCAGGCCGGCCGGCAGACCCAGCACCGCCCCGGCCAGGCTGTATAGCGCACCCTCGGTGACCGAAAGCTGAATCAGTCCGCCGCGCGTGAGACCCAGCGCCCGGAGCACGGCTAACCTCGGGCGCCGCTCCTCGGCGAGCAACACCGCCAGGTTCGCGACCATCGCCGTAGCGGCGAGGGCCACGATCACCCCAAATGCGGTTACGAATCCCCTCGACACGTTCTGCTGACGGGTGGCGAGATCCAGCTGCCCACGCTTGGGCTCCAGAACCTGGAGGCCATCGCCCGCCACCGCCGCGCGAACCAGCGGCGCCAGCTGCCTGCCGGCCGTTACCTCGACCTCACCGTTGCCCCGCGCGGACACCCGAATCAGGTTCACACGGTCTGTTGCGACCAGGCGCTGAATCGTCGGCAGGGCGCCAAAGGCGGTCCGTGGGTTGCCATAGGCGCCGGCGCCCTGATGCAGGATGATCCCGGTAACCGTGGCTGGTTCGGGTGAAGGCCTACCCGCCTGGACGCTGAGACGATCACCGATGCGGGCGCCGAGGTCGTCCGCCAGGGCCTGGGTCAAAAAGAGGCCACCGCCGACGAGTTCGTCGCCGTAGCTTGACCGGCCATCTGTGAGCATGAACGGATCGAAGCGATGCTGGGCCCCAAGGTCGAAGCCGCTGAGCTGAACGCCGGGCTTGCCGAAGTTCTGGTCGACGTCGAACACCGAGGCCGTACTGACCAGCGCGCTCTGGAATGCGGCCGCTTGACTCAGCGACGGGTCGGCGGCGAGCCGGCTCGTCAAGGCTGGATCAAACAGGGTTCCGCCTCCGGTCACCTCGATGTCATCTCGCCCCCAACTGCGAAACGCCGACGCCCGGTTCGACCCGTACATGCTGTCCTCGATCACCTGGATGAGAAAGATCGACGCTCCGGCGATCATCAGTCCGCTGACGACCACCGCGGTTTGGCCAGGCCGGCGGACCGCCTCTCGGAGCGCGATCTTGCCGACGAGCGGACGGCGCCAGATGATGAGCGCGAGCGCGCCGTAGCTCAGCGCAAAAAGGGCAACCAGCACCGTGAGAAAGTTCATGGCCGGTTCCTACTCCAGCAGCCGCAGCGCCTGGGCCGGCGGCGTCCGTGCCGCCGCCAGCGCCGGACCAACGGTCGCCAGCAGGACCGCTGCATAGATCAACCCCAGGGTGCCGGCCAGGCTCCCGACGTCGATGCCGAAGGGCGTCGCGGTGACGCTCCAGTTCAGGTACAGGTAGGCGGCGGCGATGCCGGTCACAACCCCAACCACAACACCGCAGGTCGTCGTGAGCGCGGCTTCGGTCACGACGCCGGCGACCACCTCACCGCGGCGATAGCCCAGCGCTCGCAGGACGCCAATGGAACGCCGTCGCTGCACCACCGCTCGGAGCGCGAGGATGGCGAGGGAAAGGATGCCGATCACGATGCCCATCCGCATGAAAAGGACAGGAACCGAGGCGAAGAGTTCAAAAGCGACTTGCCTCTGTCTCAACAGGTCGGGGATGGCGGTGACCTCGGCACCCTCCGGCAGGAGCGCCTGACGGATCTGCGTGGCCAGGGCATGCGGGTCCACACCTGGCTTCGCCTTGACCAGAACGGTGCTGCCGAGCGGAAGGTTGCCGAACGGGGCGAGGGCCTGGGACGAGCCGATGATCCCGTCGAGGATCGGGTCGCCGAAGTCGCCCGCCACCGACCGGGTCACCGACCCGCTCGGACCGACGAAGGTGAGCGTGACATCAGTGTTGAACCGCGTCCAGAACACCCAGCCCGGATCGTTCTGTACGCTGCGCCATGCTGACGGATCGTTGCGAAATTGGCGCCGGCGATTGGTCATGCCGCTCCCCATCGGCGGATTGCGCACCAGCTCCGGCGTCAGCTCGTAAAGGGACAGGCGCTCCTGATGCCAGAGTGCTGGCGTCCCTGCCGGCGAGCTGACCTGCACCGAACCCAGGTACGTGCGGGTCGGGATCGACAGGAACGTCGCCACCTGCGCTTGGATCGCCGGCGGCAAAACCATCGAGCGCTGAGCCGGCATGGAGACGCTGATGTCGTAGGGGGCGCGGGCATCGGACTGACGCATCTGATTCGCGAAGTTGGCGATGAAGACGTTGTAGAGCACGATCACCGAGAGGAGCATGGCCAGCGTTCCGACGGTGAGGCTGGCGCGCAGCGGCCGCCGAATCAGGTAGGCGAGCGACAGCCGCAGCGTCCCGCGAAGCCGCCCTGATGCGTCTCCGGCGACCGAGGCGATGGTCTCCAGGAGGCGCACATTGCTGACGACCGCAAGCGAGAGGCCGAGGGCCGTCACGGGAATGGCGAGGAACAGGTCGATGCCTGCCGACTGCGAGGTGGAGGTCGAGAAGGCAATCGCCAGGCCGATGAATGCCCACGCCGTGAGGGCAAGCCCGAGACCCGTCAGACGAGCTCGCTCGGGCATCCGGCCTCGCATCGCAACCGACGCCAGCGCGATGAGCCCGACGCCGCCGAGCGTGCGTAAGGGCACGCCCGGGACCGCCGGCGCCGGATTGAGCAGGGCGACCAGCGACGCCACGACAAGGCCGAGCTGAAATACGCGCCGGGAACGGGAGGCGCGCGCCATGTTCTCTGGTTCGGGAAGGTCGCGGATGGCGGCGGCGATCGTCATACCGGAGCGCAGCACGGCGGCAAGGACCACGCCGGCCAGCGTGAGGACGGCGCCGGCCGCGATCGCCAGGGCCGCCGATGCAGGCCGGACCGACAACTGCACCTGGAGGTCGCGGCCGAGCGCGATGCCACTTCCGGCTCCCACTCCACCGGTTCCGCGCACGGTGACCGCGACCAGCGCCCAGCTCACGAGGAGTCCCGGTACGATCCCGAGGGCGGCGGCGACCAGGCTGTACAGCGCCCCCTCGGTGCAGAGGGCCGCAATCAGGCCGAGACGCGAAAGGCCCAGCGCCCGAAGGACGGCAAGACGCGGCCGGCGCTCCTCGACGAGGGTGGCCATCAGGTTCACCACCAACACCAGGCCGGCAAGCAGCACGACCCCACTCAGCACGTTGGTAATCCCGCTGGTGGCGTTGCCGGGATCCTGCTGCTGCCGCGCCGCCGTAATGTCCTCCGCCTTCGCTTCCCGGACCTGGAGCTGCGATGCCTCCGCAGCCGTCCTCAATGCTCCAACCACGATCGGGGCCAGCCGATGGCCCGCATCCAACTCTGCCTGGCCGTTGCCGGGCGCCGCGATGCGAATGATATTGACCCGGTGAGTGCCGATCAGGCCGGCCATCGTCTCGGTTGGTACGAACACGGCTGGACGAAGGCCATACGAGCCAGGTCCACTTGGATCCAGAACGCCCGCCACCGCGACGTCGCCGGTCTTGGCGTCGCCGTTAGGCTGTCCGATCGAGACCCGTAGGTGGTCCCCAACCCTGGCGGCGATTGCCGTTGCCAGTGATTGGCCGATCAGGACTTCGCCGGACTTTAGGTCTTCGCCGGAGGTCTGTGCCCCATCAACGAGACGAAACCTGCCGAAGGAACCTTGAGTCGCGGGGTCGAAGCCGATCACCCGAACGAATGACTTGTTGGAGCCGCGGTCAAGATCCGCCACGGAGCCAACCAGCTCAATGCCGGCCTGGACGCCGGCCGCCGCATGGCGCACCTGCGGATCGTTCGTCAGTGTTTGGGCAAGGGCGGGGTCGAAGTACCCGTTGTCGGGCGCGGCCACGGTGAGGTCGACCCGGCCCCATGACTGAAAGGCTCCGGCGATAAGCGAGTCGTCCGTCGAATTCTGGATGACCTGGGAGACGAGGATGGCGCCGGACCCGATCATCAGTCCGGCAACGACCAGGGCCGACTGCCATGGCCGGCGGGTCGCTTCACGAATCGCGATGCGCGCAAATAGCGGACGGCGAAACGCGATCAGGACGACGATCCCGTAGCCCACCACGAACAGCCCTCCGAAAAGGAGGAGCCCTTTCATCGGATCAGCTGGTCGGAGCCGTCGACCGGGCCGGCTGTGGCGGCGCTTCGATGCGACCGTCGCGCATCCGCACCGTCCGTTGCGCGCGGCCCGCGACCGCCGGATTGTGCGTGACCAGCACCATCGTCTGTCCTTCCTTGTTCAGGCGGATCAGCAACTCGACGACGACCTCCGTCCCTTCGGTATCGAGGTTGCCGGTGGGCTCATCGGCCCAGACAATCGCCGGCTGATGCACGAGCGCGCGAGCCACGGCGACCCGCTGTTGCTCGCCGCCGGAGAGCATGTCGGGGCGGTGCTTCGCGCGGTCAGCCAGGCCGAGCGTTTCGAGCATCGCCATCGCCTGTTCGCGCGCCGGCCGGGGCCGCTGCCCGAGCAGGAGGAGCGGAATCTCGACGTTCTCGACGGCGGTCAGCACCGGCAGCAGGTTGAACGCCTGAAAGACGAAGCCCATGTGACGCGCGCGGTATCCGGTGCGTGCGTTGTCCGAGAGCTTTTCCATATCCGCGCCGTCGACGAGGATCTTGCCGCCGTCGATCCGCTCCAGCCCCGAGAGGCAGTTCAGGAGGGTCGTCTTGCCCGACCCCGACGGCCCAACGACCGCGACCATCTCGCCCCGGCCGACTTCGAAGTCGACGCCGCGGAGCGCCTCGACCTCGGTCCCGCTCCGGTAGACCTTGCGGACCCGGTGTGCGGTGACGATCGCTCGCTCCGGCGCCTCTGCCCGGGCGACCTCAGGCTCTTGCGTTGTGATCATGGTCTCCTTCCTCCCTGGGCGTATCGAGAGGGTAGCCGCGGCTCGGCAGGTTGTCTATAGCTCGCTGGCCCACTTGTGTACTCGCAGTCTGGCCTAACACGGGGCCACCGTCGCCCGTGCCTGCCCCCGAATTAGGGGGAAGCTAGCTCTACCGGCACTCGCCCCTCGATGGTCGTCCCGTGGCCTGGCACGCTTTTGATCTCGAGCGAGCCGCCGAGCGCCTCGAGCCGGTCGCGCATGTTCTGCAGGCCCGATCCGTGGGGAACCGTCGCGGAATCGAAGCCCTTCCCGTCGTCCTGGATCCGGAAGACGAGCTTGGCGTTTTCGGTCCAGAGGCGGAGGTGGGCGCCCTTTGCCTCCGCATACTTGGCGACGTTCTGCAGCGCTTCGAGGCAACAGAAGTAGACGGCGCCTTCGACCTCGCGCGGCTGCCGCGGGACGTCGTCGAGCTGCAAGTCGACCGGGACCGTGACGCGGCGGATCTGGGCCCGAAGCGCAGCCTCGAGGCCGTCTGACGCCAGAAGTGGTGGATAGATGCCTCGGGCGAGCTCGCGCACGGTATCGAGGGCGTCATCGGCGTCTTGCTTCAGCTGCGTAATCAGGGTGCGGACCTTGGTTTCGGGCTGGGCAGCCGCCTCGGCAAGCCCGAGCTTGATTTTCAGCGCAACCAGGTGCTGCTGCGCTCCATCGTGCAAGTCGCGCTCGAGCCGGCGGCGCTCTTCATCCTGGGCCGTGACGAGGCGCTGCCGCGATTCCCGGAGGTCGTCGAGCCTGGCAAGCAGTTCCTGATTCAGGCCGACGTTCTTGAGTACCAGGCCGGCCTGGCCGGCGAGATCCGCGATCAGCTTCTGTTCGACGATGTTCATGGTCTCGCCTCGCTTCTTGTCGATGGCGAGCGCACCCAACAGCTCCCCGGCGTGGCTGACCGGGACGACGCTATCGCGTTGGATATCGGGCAACGCGCCGTTTTGCATGACCAGCGGCATCGGGGGCTCAGCCGCTTTCGGTGACGAGGAGGCGAGCACGAGCCGGTGGCCGGCTCGCACCCAGACCTCGGCTCTTTGCGCACCGGTGCCCTCGGCCAGGATGCGGGCCATGCGATCGAGGATGTCTTCGTGTGAGTACGTCTCCGAAAGGTGCTCGCTGAACTGCGACAACGCCTCGTACGGCGTCGCGCGTTTCCCGTACACGAGGCGGTTGGCCAAGCGCTGAGCCCGCTGGCGCAGCGGCTGAAAGGCGAGCGCGATGACGGCCGTCGCGACCAGCGAGAGCACGAACCGCTGGTTGGTGCCAATCACGGCTCCGATGCCAACCACCAGCAGGACGTAGACCGCGGTGATGACCGCGGCGAGTCCTCCGTAGACCAGCGCCCTGTTGATGATCAGATCGATGTCGTAAAGGCGATAGCGCAAGACACCGATCCCGATCGCAACCGGAAGCGTCGCGGCAGCGACTGGGATGAGTGGAACATTCTGTAAAGCCGGAATGAAGAACTGGCCAGCGACAGTGCCCAGGAGCAAGACGACCGCGGCCAGCAGCCACTTGAGCTGCTGGCGCTCTTGTTCGCCACCGCGCCGGTAGCGCACCAGGAGCGAAGAAACGGCCAGCCCGTACGTCCCCAGCAGGAGAACAGCGAACGGAACGCCGAATGGAGCGCCGTTGAGCGCGTTGTTGATCCCGGCCAGCGCTGGGACCCCGACCGGGTTGCGCAAAGGGGCGGTCGCCGACGGATCGAGCGATCCGGCAACGACCAGGATCACCGGAATCGCTGCCAGGCCGATGACGATCGACCAGCGCCGGCTCAGCAATCGACCGTCCGGGAACCAGAGGGGGAGCAGAACCAGCAGTTGCGCGAAGAGAAACATCCACGCAATCTGACTCAGCCAGTAAAGCCAGTCTGCACCGGGCAAGCCGGGGTGCACATAGACGGCGAC
>Ga0070699_100000112_pt1 | contig 75499 bp, 70 predicted proteins | sample KBSK1503metaG_FD_65473 | JGI IMG/M metagenome (GOLD analysis project Ga0070699, IMG submission 65473) | Corn, switchgrass and miscanthus rhizosphere microbial communities from Kellogg Biological Station, Michigan, USA - KBS K1-50-3 metaG | ecosystem: Host-associated > Plants > Roots >... | reverse complement strand
GTGCTCACCGGTCTTCCGCTGACCTCACTGCATCGCTTCGTCGTCGGCGCCCTGCCCGATCATCGGCTGGCTGCCGCGGCGATCCAGCGAGGAGCCAGCGACTACTTCGCCCTCCCGGACGACCTGGACCTGATGCGCCGCTCCCTGGAGCGTGAGCTCCGGGAAGCGACCGGCAAGGCGGCAGCCGAGAGGTTCGCGGTCGATGAGCGAAAGACCAGCGGGTTCGACGCTATCGTCGGACAGAGTGCTCCGTTGCGATCGACGATCGACCAGGCGGGACGGGTCGCCACCCATCGCGATGTCACCGTCCTGATCGGCGGAGAGACCGGGACCGGGAAGGAATTGCTGGCTCGCGCCATCCACTACCACAGCCCCCGCGCCTCGGCCCCGTTCGTCGAGATCAACTGCGCCGCCATCCCGGCAAATCTGCTGGAGAGCGAGTTGTTCGGCCACGAGAAGGGCTCGTTTACCGGCGCGATCGCCGCCAAGCCGGGTCTTTTCGAAATGGCGCACGGCGGCACTCTTTTCCTGGACGAAATCGGGCAGCTTCCTTACGAGCTCCAGGCCAAGCTGCTGCGGGCCCTGGAGAGCCGCGAGATTCGCCGGGTCGGAGGGCAGGGCATTCGGAAGATCGACGTGCGGGTGATCGCCGCTACCCATGTGAATCTGGCGGCCGCGGCGGCCCGGGGAGAGTTCCGCGAGGACCTGTACTACCGGCTCAATGTCGTGGCGCTCACGCTCCCGCCGCTGCGAGACCGGAACGGAGACGTCGAGCTGCTGGCGGAGACGTTCCTCAGCCGGTTGGCCAGTTCCAACGGATTGAAGGTGCCTCCCCTCACCCCGGAGGTGCGTGTCGCCCTTCAGCACCACAGTTGGCCCGGGAACGTGCGGGAGCTGCGAAATGCGATCGAGCGGGCCCTGGTACTTTCACCGCCGGGCACCCTTCGGGCGGAAGAGCTCAAGTTGGAGCGGATCCAGGAAGCGCCGGCGGAGTCCGCGCTGCCTTTCCCCGCGGAGTTGGCGCACATCATCCGGAGCGCGGTGGTCCTCATGCTGAAGCGCACCGGTGGCAACAAGAGCGAGGCAGCCCGGCGGCTGGGCATTTCGCGGCCTCGGCTGCAACGATTGCTGGAAGGAAAGACCGATGAAAATGATCCGTAACGACCATAGTGACTTTTCGAGATCAGGAGCTCATATGCGAGTCAGGTTCAAGTCGCTGCTGCTGGCCGGCGTATTGGCGATTGCCGTCGCCTGCACCGACAGCACCCGGCCCGGCGACAATGGCGGCCCGGTACCCCAGGATTCCTTGACGATTCTCCGGCTGGCTCAAGGATCACCCCAGCCCGAGACCGACTCGGTCAGCTTCTACGCGGTGTACGGACAAAACCGGGAGGGGACGATCCAATTCGTGGGTGGAGAGGATTTCCTGACGTTCAAGGTCGACGACTTCTCGCTGTTCAAGGACCCCAATGGGAATCTCTATGGCCCCGGCGACTCGGTTCTGATCACTATCAAGATGGTCGGGACGGACAGCTTCTATTTCGCCTTCAGCCCCCATGGCATCGTCTTCAATCCCCTGCGTCCCGCCGAGTTGAAGCTGGAATACGGGCACGCCGGTGAAACCGTGGAAGGCGACCTCAATGGTGACGGATTGGTGAACAGCCAGGATGACACCCTTGAGACCGAGCTTCACATCTGGATTCAAGAGAGTCCCGGCGGGACCTTTACCCCCCTGAGCGTGCTGACCGAGTTCGATCTCGACGAGATCGAAGCCGAGATTCCCGGTTTCAGCCGCTTTGCCCTGGCGTACTGAGTATCGTGACTACCGAGCAGCCCTCTTCGCCTTCGTCCGACCCGGCAGGCACCATGCGGGACCTGCTGAGCCAGGGGCGCTTCCCCGAGGTGCTGGCGGAGTTCCGCCAGCTCCAGGGTAGGAACCTGCCACCTGACGCGCTGCTCTTCGCTGCGACCGCCGCCACCCGCCTGGGTGATTTCGGGCTCGGCACTTCTTCCGCGACCGCCGCGCTGGATCGATTCCACTCCCGGGCCGACGATGACGGCCGGATGCGTTCGCTCAACCTCCTCGGGGTGATCGCGTACGAGCGGGGCCAGCTCGACCAGGCGGAGAAATGCTTCACCCAGTCCCTGGAGCTGGCTCGGAAACTGGGAGATAACCTCATGGTGGCCCGCGCCGACAATAACCTCGCATCGATCACGTATCTGAGAAACGACACGATGGGGGCGCTCACCCTGTTCCGCTCCGCGCTGCTGAGCTATCAGCGCATGGGAGACCGGCGCGGGATGGCCGAGTCATACCACAACCTCGGGATCATTTTCCGGGAGATGGAGCAGTGGATGGACGCGATGGACGCCTCGGAGCGCGCGCTGCGCCATGCGGAACAGGTGGGCGAGCGCGGCCTGCTTGGGCTCGCCGCCACCGGCCGGGCCGAGATCAGCCTGGCCCGGGGTGAGTTGGCCATGGCGCAACAGGAGCTGCTCTGGGCTGGAGAGCTCGCCCGGGAGTCCGGCGATGAGTTGGGCGTGATCGAAGTGGGCAGGGTACAGGCCCTGTTGTATTTCGCCCGAGGTGAGTTCCAGCAAGCCGCCGATGAAGCCGGGCAGGCCCGGTCTTCGGCGGAACAGAATCGGGCCGCGGTGCTCCAGGCGGAGTGCGCGGCGGTCGCCGCCCGGGCCTGGAAGGCTCTCAACCGGCCGGAGAACGCGGAAGCGCTCCGGCTGGAGGCCATTCGGCTGTTCTCCAGTCAGGGCGCCCGCCGGCGATTAGAGGAGTTTGATCGGGTCTGGAACAAGAACTAGGGACGGCGGCTGGTCTACGATCCTCACCAACTGTCAAACAATAAAGGATTTAAGATACTATTTCATGGTGTGTTACGGTACAGACTGTCGAAACATGGAACAGATATTCTTGCGTTATGGCCGTACCCGATTCGCTCCGGAACTCTGGCTTTGACTGAGAACGTGACACACAAGAAAGAGTAGTGAGAGGGAATAGTTCCTCTCACTACTCCTTTTCATTTCTCAGCGTTGGTCAGTGCGCAGCACCCGCCAGCTCCTTCTCCTTCTCGTTCTCCGCCGCGACCTTGCTCGCCACGTCGGGTGGTGCCTCAACGTAGCCGTGGAATTTCTGACGGTAGGTCCCCCGGCCATGGGTGATCGAATAGAGCGTCGTGGAATACTTGTACAGCTCCGCCTCGGGAACAACCGCCTTTACCTTGGTGAGCCGGCCGTCCGCCTCGGTTCCCAGGATCTGGCCCCGGCGGGCGCTCAAATCGCCCATCACGTCGCCCAGCACGTCATCCGGGGTCCACACGTCGACATCCACCAGTGGTTCCAGCAGGATGGGCCGGCATTTCGGGGCCACGGCCCGGAACGCCATGATGCCTGCCATCTTGAAGGACATTTCGTTCGAGTCGACATCGTGGTACGATCCGTCGAAGCACTCCGCCTTGAAATCCACCATCGGATAGCCGGCCACGACTCCCCGTAGCGCGGACTCCTGGATCCCCCGGTCGACCGCCGGGATGTACTTGTTGGGAATCACGCCTCCGACGATGTCGTCCACGAACACATAGCCGCCACCCCGGGGCAGCGGCGCCATGCGAATCCAGCAATCGCCGTATTGTCCCCGCCCGCCGGATTGCTTCTTGTGCTTGCCCTGCCCTTCCGCCTTTCCCTTGATAGTCTCCCGGTAGGCGACCCGCGGGCGAACCAGCTCGGCATGCACTCCGAACTTCCGCTGCAGCCGGCCCAGGATCACCTCGAAGTGTTTTTCCCCCATTCCATGAATGAGGGTCTGGCCCAGCTCCGAGCTGTATTCGAAGTGGAAGGTCGGATCCTCTTCGTGAAGCTTGTGCAGCCCGGCCGCGAGCTTGTCTTCCTCCCCCCGTTGCCGCACCACTACCGCGGAGGTGGCGATCGCGTCAGGGAACGGCACCGGCGGAAGCCGGATCGGGTGGTCCCGGCGGCAGAAGGTGTCGTTGGTGTGAGTGTCTTTGAGCTTCGCCACCGATCCGATGTCCCCGGCGCTCAACTCCGGAATCTCCGCCCGCTCCTTCCCCTGCTGGACCGAGACATGGTTCAGCTTCTCGGCCACATTGTGCTCGGCGTTCCATACCTCGTCGCCGTTCTTGATGCTGCCGCGGTAGATCCGGAAGAGGCTGACGTCGCCCACGTGGGGCTCGGACACCGTCTTGAAGACCCGGCCCAGCACCGGCGCGCTGCCATCGTCCCCGGCCGGACGCTGGGCCTCCAGCGGGGAGGGGATGAGCTCCACCATCTTCTTGAGCAGGGCCCGCACCCCGTAGGTCAGTTCGGCGCTGCCGCAGAACAGCGGAACGATCTCGCCCGCGATCATCGCTTTCTTCATCGCGGCGATCACCTCGGCCCGGGGAATCTCCTCGCCCCCCAGGTAGCGTTCCAGCAGGTTGTCGTCCGACGAGGCGACGGCTTCGGTCAGCTGTGTCGTGTAGCGGTCGAACCGCTCCTGGTATTCCGGCGGCAGCGGGCCATGCTCGTACTCCCCGTTCTTGGTGCCCTTCTTGTAGTAATGGCAGCGCCCGGAGAACAAGTTGATGATTCCATGGAAGCTGGCCCCGTCGCCGATCGGGATTTCCACCGGCACCACTTTCGGTGAAAGGTGCTCGCGTACATCCTGGAATACCCGCTCGAAGTCGGCGTGCTCCTTGTCCATCTGGGAGACGAAGAGCATCCGGGGCAGGTGAAGCCGGTCACAGACCTCCCAGGCCTTCTCGGTGCCCACCTCGACTCCGGCGACCCCGCCGAGCACCACCACCGCCGCGTCGGCGGCGTACAACCCGGTGATGGTCTCCCCGAAGAAATCGAGAAAACCCGGTGTGTCGATCAGGTTGATCTTGGTATCCAGCCACTCGGCGTAACCCAGGCCGAGACTGATGGAGTGCTTGCGTTCGATTTCGTCGGGGGTGTAATCGGTGAGGGTGGTTCCGTCCTTGATGGACCCATGGCGGCGGCTGCTGCCGGATACGAAGGCGAGAGCATCAACCAGAGAGCTCTTGCCGCTGCCGCCATGCCCAACGAAGGCGACATTCCTGATTGCGTTCGAGCCATACACCTTCATGGCTCACCTCCTGAAAGCTTATGGGACAGGGATTTTGCAGGCCTTGCCCCGGGTTGTCAATGCAGGCACGTGATTGACCTCACCGCCCGCCCGCTCCGCTTGCGGGAATATGGTACCGTACCGCGGCAAAGGGGTTACCACTTGGAGGCAGCGCTCAGCTACCCTGGGACCATGCAATTCGTGGCCGAGGCTATCCTTCCGACCTATCTCGAGGCGCTGCAACGCGCCCTCGATAATGCTGTCCAGCGCTTGCCTCAGGGGACGCCCCGCCGGATCCTCACCCGGCTGCGCCGGCGCTTGACTCGGGCTGACACCGCCCCCCGCTTTGAGTCGCTCCATCGGCTGGCCACCTTGGGCGAGGCGCAAGGCTGGCTTTCCACCCACGAGGCGATCACCATCCGGAAACTGGCCTACCGCTGCTCCTTCTATCTGCGCCGCGTTAAAGGACCTGAGGCATAGGGGCGGGTCTAGCATAGGGGGGTCTGAGACCCGCCCCTATATTCATTGGGTGAATCTCTCGATCAATCTCTGTGTGTGCCGGAATCTCCGTTTCTCCGAGCTGCTTTCCGAGGCCCGGCGCAATGGCTGGACCCTCGAAGACATCATTTCCCATACCGGCTGCGGGGCGGGATGCGGCCTCTGCCGACCCTATCTCCGACGCATGCTCGAGACCGGTGAAACCACGTTTCGCGAGATCTTGACCGACTAGTGCGCCGCCGCGAGCCTTTCGCGCAGCGCCCGGCCCTCCCAGATTGAGGGTAATGGCCCCTTCTTCATCCCGTTTGCCACCGCGCCCTTTCTGGGACCGGGCCCTCTCAACCCGCAACCTGCTCGCAGGCTCCCTGATCCTGGGTTGGTTCAGCATCCTCCTGGTCCATCTGGATAGCTGGACCGGGTACGCCCTTGCCCTGCTCACCAGCATCGTCGCGCTGGTCACCCTTCGGCGGGGTCGTGAGCTGGCCGAGCGGCAGAAGGAGAAGTACCGGGTCGCTTACGAAGCCGCGGAGGCACGGAGCCGCGAGCTGGACCGGCTGGCCAGCCTGGCCTCAACTCTCCTCGCAGGCACCGACATCCAGATCCTGTTCCGGGAGGTGGCCCAGGCGGCGGCCGACCTGCTCGAGGCCGAGGCTGGAACCATCATGCTGGTGGTGGAGGAGGGCCGCTTTCTCCGGGTTGTGGCCGCGACCGGGCCCCTGGTTCAGGCCACTGGGGCCCTGATTCCGGTGGACAAGTCACTTGCCGGGTGGGTCGTATCCGAAGACCAGCCCCTCACCACCGCCGACATGGATGCCGATCCCAGGAGCTTCAGCGTCCCGTCGATCAGGCTGTCCCTCAAGGCCGCCGCGATCGTTCCGCTCCGCTCCAGCGAGGTCGTTATCGGCACCGTCAGCGTCCACAACCGGAAGGACGGGCGTTCCTTCGGGCCCCACGACGTCCAACTGCTCCGGACCCTGGGCGAGCAGGCGGTGATCGGTCTCGACCGTGCTCACGTGCTGGAGGAAAGCCGGAAGAACGAGCGCGCGCTCGCGGCCAAGAACACAGAACTTCAGCGCGCTACCCAGCTCAAGAACGAGTTCCTCGCCAACATGTCGCACGAGCTCCGGACGCCGCTCAACTCAATCATCGGTTTTTCCGACCTGATCCTGAGTGGGGCGGTGGGCGATACCAATGAACAACAGCAGGATTTTCTGAGCGCTATCCTCCGGAACGGTCGCCACCTGCTCGGGCTCATCAACAGCGTGCTGGACCTGGCCAAGATCGAGGCCGGGCGAATGACCCTGGAGCTGGCCCCGACCGACCTGCGGGATGCCATCACCCATGCCGTCACCGACACCGCGAGCCTGCGGACCGCGAAGCGCCAGACCTGCACGGTGCAGATGGACGAAACGCCATTGAACGTGCTCGGCGATGCCCAGCGGGTGCGCCAGATTCTTTTCAACCTGCTCTCCAATGCGTCGAAGTTCACTCCGGAAGCGGGGACCATATCACTGAGTGTAGTGAAGACCCGGGCCCCGCTGCCCGCTCCGTCAGACCGGGTTGGTGAGCAACCCAAGCTGGTCTCTCGGGAGGCGGTCTGGATCGCGGTGGTGGATACCGGCATGGGGATCATGCCGGACGACATGCCCAAGCTATTCCAGGAATTCAGCCAGGTGGACACCTCAGCCAGCCGAAGGGCGCAGGGGACCGGGCTGGGCCTGGCACTGAGCAAGAAATTCGTGGAGATGCATGGAGGAACCATCGGGGCCGAATCGGTGTACGGCACGGGGAGTACGTTCTGGTTCATTCTTCCGGTCGAAGGTCCCCTCCGCCGGCCCAAGTCAGCCGAGGTCTGAAAAAAAATGCAGGGGCCGATCTAATCGACCCCCGCAAGAAATCCGCTCTGCGATCACCCTCCGGGACAACAACTACATCGCTACTGGGCCCGCGCGAGGTTGATCGTGTAGGCCCCCAGCGCCTTGGCGAACAGTGAGTTGGCCCGGAGGACGTATTCGCCGTCCTGGTCCAGAGTGATCTCGACTTTGGAATCGGTCCCGCCCGCCCCGTCGTCGTTGGTCTCCAGCGAGCTGAATTCTTCGTTCTCCATGCGACCAACCGCCAGGTAGGTGTCGAAAGCGGTGGACTTCATGGTGACCACCAGCCGGTCGCCCTTCTTGCCGGTGAATCGGAAAAGGTCGTAGTGCGAATCGTCATCCAGGGCGGGGTCGCTCGCGGCGAGCTCCCCGTTGACCGTCTGTCCGACCCGGATCTGGGTGAACGTGAGCGGCACCGGCGGCGGCGCGGCGCCCACCTCGAGCTGCACCGTATAGCTACCGGTGACATCCTCGAAGAGCGAGTTCGCCCGGATCGCATATTCGCCGTCCCGGGGGATGTTGAAGTCGACTTTCGCGTCCTCCCCGCCGCCGGAGTCGTCGTCACTCTCCAGCGTACTGAAGCTGGAATCCTCGATCCGCCCGAAGGCCAGGTAGGAGTCGAAGGCGCTCGAGCGCATCGTGATGGTCACCCGCTGACCGCGCTTGGCCTGGAATGTATAAAGATCGTAGTAGGAATTGTCTTCCATCTTGGCGTCGTCCTGGGAGAGTTCTCCCTGGACCGTCTGGCCGGCGCGAATCGGCATGGGCTCCGGCAATGGCGTAGCCACGGTCTCGCTATCAGTCTCTTCCGCTTCCTCGCTGTCCGCGACGACCTCGCTGGGGTCGCCCTGCTCGACCAGGAGGGTATATGACCCGGTTTCGCCCGAGGAGAGCGTGTTCGCCCGGACTTCGTATTCCCCGTCCTCCGGCAGGGTCACCACGACCTTGGAGTCGGTGCCGCCGCCGCCGTCATCATCGCTGTCCAGCTCGGAGAATGCGCCGCCATCCTCCCGGCCGACCGAGAGGTACGCGTCGAAGTCGGTGGACTTGAGCGTCACCCGGATGGTCTCACCGGCGTGACCGGCATAGGACCACATATCGTAGTAGGACGAGTCGCTTTCCAGTTTGGAATCCGAGCTGGAAAGGGATCCTGATGCGCTCTGTCCCAGTTGGAGCTTGCCCTGGGCCTGTGCTGGCGTGGCCAACCCCGGCACAACGAGCAGGGTCGGCAGGAGTATCCCCAACCCACGGAGACGGCGCAGTGAGAAGATCATGGCTGTTCCTGGCCTGGACGGGCCGAATTATGAAGGTGAGAATGATGCCGCTGGATCGGGCGAAATGTCGGCGCGACGCACCGCAATGGCAAGCCGGTCATGCCAGGGAGGCCAGCGCCCGGCGAACGAAGACGGGAACCATGTCCTTGCGCCAGCCGATGGTAAAGTCAGTGTTGTCAAGCGGTTTTGCGGGCCGTCCCGCGGCCCGCGCGGCCGCGTCAATGCGATCCTCGCTCAAGAGGCCCCCGCGGACGGCCGAAGCGGCCTCCTCGCTCAGCTTGGGATAGGACCCCACGGCGCCGAGCACGATGCGGGCGTCTTCCACCATTCCTCCGGCCGCGAAGCGGGCCCACGCCGCGACGCCTAACACCGGAAAATCAAACGAGCCTCGACGGCGGAGTTTGGCGTAGTGGGCGCGCGCGTTGGTCAGCGGGGGAACCTCAACCCAGGTCAGGATTTCGTCCGCCGCCTTGGTATGGAACTGGATGCCGTCGTCATGGTACAAGGCGGAAGCCGGGATGATCCGTTCCCCATCCGCCCCCCGGAGCCCCACCATCGCCCCCAGCGCCACCATGACGGGGGCCAAGTCGCTCGACTGGACCGCCCAGCAGCGCGGGCTTGAGGGTGCCACCCAGCAGATCTCGCCGTCCTTTTTCATACAGAAGCTGATCGCCTTCCGCCACTCATAGTTCTGGTCGTAATAGTTGCAGCGGGTGTCGAGAAGCAGGTTGCCGCCCACGGTCCCCATGTTCTGCAGAATCGGCGTCGAGATGGACGCCGCCGCCTGGGCCAGGACCGGCCACCGCTCCTGTACCACCGGGTGGCGGATCAGCCGGGTGAGCGTCACGCCCGCCCCGATCCGGAGCTGCCCTTCGGGGGTCACCGCGATTGCCCCCAGTTCCGGAATGCCGCGCAGATCGATCACGAACCGGGGCGTTTGCTGCCGACGTTTCATGTTAGGATACAGGTCGGTGCCGCCCGCGACGTAGGACGCCGATGCGCCGTGCTTCGCCTTGAGGTCGAGCGCGCCTTCGATGGTTTCCGGGAATGCGGCGCTGAAAACCGGCAGTCTCAACATCGGTTACCTCGCCTTTGCCTTGCCATCGCCACCCTCTGCCGGGGTCGGAACGTAGACCACTTCGGGCCAGGGTACCCTCGGCACCGACTTGGGTCCGAAGCGTGGCTCCTTGCCCGCCGCCTTGGCCTGCATCGCCTTCAACACCTTGGGAGGGCTCATCGGCACCTCGTCGATCCGCACGCCGACCGCATCGTAGATCGCGTTGGCCACTGCCGGCATCACCGGCAGCAGCGGCCCCTGCCCCGCTTCCTTGCCGCCGAATGGACCGTTGGCGTCCGGCTCCTCGATGAGATAGGTGATCACGTCGCACATTTCGTGGGTGGTCGGGCTCTTGTACTCGAGCAGCGACGGCCACTTGTGCACCACGTTCCGGTTCTCCCGGTACGCCATCTCTTCCATCAGCGCCTCGCCCAGGCCCATGTACACGCTGCCTTCGACCTGGCCCATGACCAGCGCCGGGTTGATGCACTGGCCGATATCGTGCCCAATCCAGATGGTCGGCACCCGGACGATTCCGGTCTCAGGATCCACCTCGACTTCCGCCACGCACGCCGAGTAGCTGTAGGCGGCCGACGGACCGACGCCCGCGCCGCGGTAACGTCCCGGGGAGCGGGGCGGGGTGTAGCTGCCGACGGAGCCGATCGTGCCGACCTTCGATTCTGCCGTGACCACGGCCTCGGCGAAGCTCATTCCTTTTTCCGGATCGTTCGCGTCGAACACCCGCCCGGCTCCAAACACGATCCGATCCACCGGCACGTCCAGCTTGGCCGCCACCGGCCCCGTGATCGTCCCGCGCACCCGTTCCGCCGCCTGGATCGCCGCCTGCCCGGTCATCAGTGTTACCCGGGAGGAATAGCTTCCCAGGTCCACCGGGGTGAGATCGGTATCGGCGGTGACGACCCGGATGTCCACCGGCTCGATCCCGAGTACCTCGGCCACGATGTAGGCCAGGACCGAGTCCGATCCCTGCCCGATGTCGGTCGACCCGCAGAAGACCGTCACTCCACCGCCCCGGTCACACTTGAGTTGGACGCCGGAGTGCGGCATGTCGTTCCAGTAAATCGGGAGCCCGGCGCCTGTGATATAGGAAGAGCAGGCCAGCCCCAGGCCCCGGCCGTAGGGCAGCTTCCGGAATCGATCCTTCCACTTGGAGCCCTCGACCACCTTTTCGATGCAGGGGCCCAACCCCATCGAGCCGATCTTGAGATAGTTGGCGGTGATCGTATTGGCCTGGACCAGGTGCCGGAGCCGGATCTCGGCGGGATCGATGCCCAGTTGCTCGGCGGCCTTGTCCAGCTGAATTTCGACCGCGAAGCGCGGCTGCGGCGTGCCGTGCCCGCGCTTGGGACCACAGGGCGGCTTGTTGGTGAAAGCTCGCGCACCCCGGAATCGATACACCGGGACGTCATACGTGACGGTCTGCAGCGCGCCGGTATAGTAGGTGCTCGCGACGCCATAGGAACCGTAGGCCCCGCCATCGAGGTAAGACTCGAAATCCATCGCCGTGATCGCCCCGTCCTTTGTGAAGCCGGTGCGAATCTTCATCAGCGCCTGGTGCCGCCCCCGATGGCAGTAGAAGACTTCCTCCCGGGTAAGGCAGATCTTTACGGGACGGCCGGTGACCAGGGACAACTTGGCCACCACCATCTCATGATTGAACGGATCGCTCTTGCCACCGAACCCGCCGCCGTTAGGCGTGGCGATCACCCGGATCCGACTGGGCGCCATCCCGAGCACCTTGGAGAGCGCCCGGTGCACGTAGTGTGGGGTCTGGGTGCTGGACCAGAGTGTGAGCTTGCCATCGGGTGAGGCGTGGGCGACCGCGGCGTGCTGCTCCATCGGGAGATGGGTGTTCCCCTCGTAGAAGCAGAGATCCTCCCGCACCAGGTCGGCTTTGCCGAAACCAGCATCGAGATCGCCAAACTCGAGGTGCACCAGCTTGTGAAAGTTCCCGGAATCCGCGTAGCCGTGGATCTGCGGTTCGGGATTCTCGGCCGCGTCTTCGACCGAGCGGATCGCCCGGAGCGGCTCGTATTCGACATCGATCAAGTCCATCGCCGCGGTCGCCGTGTCCTCATCCACCGCCGCGATGCCGGCCACCGGATCGCCGATGAAGCGGACGATGCCGGAGCAGAGCGCTTCTTCGTCCTGGCTCACCGGGAGAATTCCGAAGGTGATCGGAAGATCCTTCCCGGTGATCACCGCGTGAACCCCGGGAAGGGCTCTCGCTTTGGCGGTATCGATGCGCAGGATCCGCGCGTGGGGATGGGGGCTCCGGAGCAGCTTGGCCCAGAGCATCCGCGGAAGGACCAGGTCATCGGCGAAGAGGGTCTGGCCGGTGCACTTGGCATGAGCATCGACCTTGGGTCGTGCGGTCCCGATAACGGAAAGTTTTTGTGCTTCCCCGCCGCCCCGCTTCCCCGCCGCCCCGCTTCTAGTAGCCATACAGGCTCTCCCGGGTCGGCTCGGCCGACTCACCCCGCATCCGCGCCGCCGCCAGCTCGATGGCCTCGTAGATCTTGATGTAGCCGGTGCAGCGGCAGAGGTTCCCGGCCAGGGCATCCTTGATGTCCTGGCGCGACGGGTCCGGTTTCTCCGCCAGCAGCGCCTGGGCAGTCAACAGGATACCCGGCGTGCAGTAGCCGCATTGCGCCGCGCCCACCTCGACGAACGCTTCCTGCAGCGGATGCAGGACCGGCCCATCCGCCATGCCTTCGACGGTCTGGATGGGGCGCTGCTGGCAGGCCTGGGCAAGGACCAGGCAGGAGAGCTGCGGCTCGCCATCAATCAGGACGGCGCAGGTGCCGCACTCGCCGAGCTCGCAGCCGTGCTTGGTGCCGGTGAGATTCATGTCCTCCCGCAACACCTCGAGCAGCGTCTTGTGTTCGGCAAAGAACAAGGCGTGGGGTTCGCCGTTGACGAGGAAATGCCCCTCGACCTTGCGAGCCGGCGGACTCAGGGAAATCGGAACGGAGGAGTTCATGATGATGAGGAGAGTGATTACAACGGCTTCAGTTTGGCGAGCACATCTTCCACCACGTCCGCCGGGGCGCGACCCATTATCGTAGCACTTCGGGCCTTCCAGTCCGCGCTGCGCAGGTGATCGGCCAGGACTACCCCGACCACGGGCAATCCTTCGGGCAAGGCAACTTCAAATGGGTAGCCCTTGGCCCGGGGAGCAATCGCGCACATGAGGGCCAGGCCAGACTTCCCGTTGTAGCGCTGCGGTGAAACCACCAGCGCCGGGGTCCGTTGCGATACCCCGTCCTGCCGCTCGATGCTGATCAGCACCAGGTCGCCGCGGTCAGGAGCTACCACTTCTCGGCACCGTGGGGCGGACCCCAGTCGGTCTCGGTATGCCGGTTCTCTGAAGTAATGCCTTCCACCAGTTCCTCCAAGCCATACTCCTTGAGGACGGGCGTGATAATCAATCTCCCGTTTTCGACCAGGATTTCCATGCTTTCGCCCTCGGTCAAGCCGAGCTCGGTCAGGATCTGGCGTGGAAGCCTGATGGCTAAACTATTGCCCCATTTGGAAATACGCGATTTCATTGGGCTGGCTCATTGTGTATATACAATGAATATACAGCGAAACAACAGGGTGGCGAAAGGCTGAACTTTACGCTGACTTGAGAGGCAAGCCTGAAGCTGGGTCGCGCAAATCTCGCGACGCCGCATTCCCCACTGCCAGGATCACCGCTATGGCGACCATCCAGCCGAGCAGTCGGTTCCCCGCTCCTGGCTGACCAGACACGGCGGGTTTGTGCGCGGAGTACAGAATGGGTAGGGGTTGATCGCTCAGTTCCTCCAGCGCAGCGAGGTCCTGGGTATTCAACTCCGCTACCCCCTGGTACTCGAGTCCTCCTATTTCGTAGGTGTAGGGAACGCTCGAGCCGTCCCAGGTAAAAGCTGGAAGCGGGTACGCGAGGAAAGGAGTGCCGTCCCACCACAGCGCGAGGTCACGGTGGATCGTACCCCAGCACATGGCAGTTGCCAGGAAGGGGAGGAGGAGAAAGCCCCAGCGTCGGAAGTGTCGATTCAGGCGAATCCTCATAGCGGCTTGTCGTTCAGGTACTTGGGGGTTTGCAGTATTCCCGGGCATCTTCGAGGTTTCACTTTGAAGCGGAGCTCCTGCCATTCCCCGCGGTACACCAATCTATCTACTCGAATGAGAAACATTGACTTACCTGCTCCGTACCAGTGATAATGCTCTCCATGCGTAACCGGCTCAGCCTGCCGACCAGACTGCTTGGTCTTCTCTCCATCCTGCTCTTCGCCGGGATGGGAGTCGGTTTCTCTATGCTGGATGCGGTCCGCTATCACGGTCGCGGCAATGAGTCGAGCGGCCATGCCCACTACGACCCCGCCGGTGGTTGCCGAGATCACGCCGAGAACTGCGTGCTGCTGTTCTCCGGCGCGACCGATCGAGCGGCGGTGTTGGCGCCGGCTGAGACGCGTTTCGCGCAGCCGGTTACCGAGCAAGAGGCCCGGCCCGGTGAGCCACTGGTAACCCATGCACTCCTTCTAGCACCTTCCTCCCGCGCTCCCCCCTCGCTCCTCGCCTGACATAGACCGGCCGTTCAGGCCTGTCTCGTCTTGCACTTGCATGCTCCGCTCGAAACGAGCGGCACCGGCAATGGCACCTGCGAGGAGATTCATCCTTGAAGATCAAAATCTGGCTGATCGTTGCTCTCCTGGCGACAGGCGCAGCTCCGGCGGTGGCCCAGGTCCCGGTCGCTAACCCTGACTCGCTTATGGCCGAGCTGAAGCGACTGGAAGCCCGGATCGACTCGCTTGAGGCAGCAGCGGCGGCACCCGTGCAGTCGGCGGCCCCGGCACGCACCAGTGGTGCCTACATGAACATCGGATTTGACGGACTCTCGGACTTCGGCTGGTCCTCGGAGCCCGATGTCCAGGCTCTGCAGGGCGGCGATCACGACCCCCACGTGCGCGGCTTCACCATTCCCAACGCCGAGATCTCCCTCGACGGTGCGGTAGACCCGTACTTCAGAGGCTTTGCCAATATCGTCTACAAGCTGGATCCGAACGCCGAGACCGGCGTCGAATTGGAAGAGGTATACCTGCTGACGACGTCGCTTCCCGCGAATCTCCAGGTCAAGGCTGGGCAGTTTTTTGCCGAGTTTGGCCGCCAGAATGCACAGCATCCCCACGCGTGGTCTTTCGTGGACCAGCCGCTGGTCCTCACCCGGATGTTCGGCCCCGATGGACTGCGCAGCCAGGGGATGCGACTCTCCTGGCTCCCGCCTATTTCGTTTTATACCGAGGCGATGGTCACCGTCATGAACAGCGCGGGTGGCACCGCGTTCAGCTTTCGTTCCGATGAGTCCTCCGAGATTCATGGCGGGCAACCCGTAACCCGGGCGGTGGACGGGCTCAATGACCTGCTCATTGTACCACGCATTACTTCGTCGGTGGAGCTGACCAGTACGCAAACGTTGTTGTTCGGCGCCTCCGCGGCATTCGGTCCGAACAATTCCGGGCCTGACTCCCGGACACAGATCTATGGAGCCGATCTCTACTGGAAGTGGAAATCAGCGACCGCGATGCAGGGCTTCCCGTTCGTTTCCTTTCAAACCGAAGGGATTATCCGCCGATATGACGCCGCACAACGGGCGTCGATCGAGGACCCCCTGGTCAGTCTCCCGGCCGAGCGACTCAAGGACTGGGGGGCGTATGCCCAACTGTTGTGGGGGGTCAAGCCGCGCTGGGTCCTTGGTCTCCGGGGTGACGTCGCCGATGGTGACAGCGCCGCCTTCGACGTTGCGCTGCGCTCGCGCCGGTACCGGGTGTCTCCGAACGTGACCTTCTACCCCAGTGAATTCTCGAAGGTGCGGTTGCAGTACAACTACGACGATCGCAGGGGAGTTGGCACCGATAATTCGCTGTGGTTGCAGGTCGAGTTCATTCTCGGCGCGCATGCAGCGCACAAATTCTAAAGGATTGATATTCATATGCCGATCGCCAATGCACTCAGAGTGGCCGCAGTCGCTCTGATCTTGTTACCCGGCCCGGGCAACTCAGCCCCGAAGAAACTCAACGTGGTCGCCACCACGCCGGATCTGGCGGCAATCGCAAGGGAAATCGGCGGCGATGCCATCGATGTCACCGCGATGGCGAAGCCGACGGAAGACCCCCATTTCGTGGATGCGAAGCCCAGCTTCCTTGTTGCGCTCAACCGGGCAGATGTCCTGATCGAGGGCGGAGCCGAGCTGGAGCTGGGGTGGCTGCCACCGCTACTCGACAACGCCCGCAACACCAAGATCGCTGCCGGTGCCCCGGGGCGGATTGTTGCGTCCCAGGGCATTCGGTTACTTGAAGTACCTACGTCCTTCGATCGCTCCCGGGGCGATGTCCACGCGCTCGGCAATCCGCATTTCCTGATCGACCCGGTCAACGTGAAGGTCGTCGCGGCCACCATCGCGGCCCATTTTGCCCAGGTCGATCCGGCCTCTGCGGCGATCTACCAGGCGAATCTCGCCAAGTTCAATCAGACCCTCGACGCCAGAATGGCGGAATGGCGGAAGCAGCTCCAACCGTTTCGCGACGCCAAGATTGTTACTTATCACAAGGACTTCGTCTACTTCGCCGAGCGGTTCAACCTGGACATCGTCGGCGAGCTCGAGCCAAAGCCCGGCATTGCACCATCACCTGCGCACGTGGCTGAAGTCATCACTGCAATGAAAGCTGCGCACGCGCGGGTGATTATCGTCCAGCCGTTTCAGAATCGCAGAACGGCGGAAACGGTGGCGCGCCAGACCGATGGCATGGTGCTCGACATTTCGCAGCAGCCCGGCGCCATACCGAATACCACCACCTATTTCGACCTGATGGACTACGTGGTGCGAACTCTCGCTACCGCCCTGGGGAGCAGCAAATGAACCCGTCCGATCTCGGTGTAGTCTGGGAGGTAATGAAGTGGCCGTTGGCGGCATGCCTTATTCTTCCGCCGCTGCTGGTGTATCTCGGGCTGCATGTGGTGAGGCGGGAAGTGATTTTCGTGGATCTCGCGCTCGCTCAGGTGGCGACGCTGGGAACCTGCGTCGCTTTGCTGATGGGCTACCATTTCGATGATCGACCCACATTCTGGATCTCCCTGGGCGTGACCTTTCTGGGGGCGGCATTCTTCAGCTGGTCGCGCGGCAGCCGCAAGCATCAGGTCCCCCAGGAAGCCGTCATCGGCATCACCTTCGTCGTCGCCGCCGCGGGAGTGATTCTGCTGCTGAGCAGAGTGGCCGGTGGGAAGGAAGAGCTCGAGCATCTCTTGACCGGCGACATCCTTAACGTCACCAGGGGGGAGGTCGGGCAGCGGGCCGTGGTCTTCGCGGCCCTGGCCCTCTTCTACGGCGTCTTTCACCGGCGCTTCGCGCTGATTTCGTCCGATCCGGACCAGGCCGATGCCAGCGGGATGAGAGTGCGGCTCTGGGACTTCCTGTTTTACGCGGCCTTTGCGCTCGTCGTCGTCAGTTTCGTTCGCATTGCCGGAGTGCTCCTGACGTTCGCCTACCTGATCGTCCCCGCAGTCTGCGGAGTCATGCTGGCTCAACGATGGATGGGTCGGCTGCTTGTTGGATGGGCCGTCGCCGCCATTGCGAGCTTGATAGGACTGTGGGGATCCTACAAACTGGACTTACCAACCGGGGCCGCGATTGTGGTCGCGTGTGGACTGCTGCTGGCGATAGTCAGTGGGTTCGCCATGGTGCGAAAAACCTGAAGCCATGAAGTCTCGCCATTGGAAAGGGACCAGCCCCTCCGGCCGGCACGGCGCCTTCGCGCCGATCTGGGCCGTATTGCTGGCCATCCTCTTCTATGGCGCCCAGCTCGGCCCCGAGGTGCTGGATGGATTGGTTCACCTCGAGAACCGGGCGACCCGGCACCCTGCCGGAGCCCACTTCGAAGACCCCGGTCAGCAAAGTCATAGCGATCGTTGCCTGCTGTCCCAGGCCCGGGGTGAGTCACGCGCGTTACCTTCTTTGGTCGCTGAGCCACCTCGATCCGGCCCGGCGATTTCCGAGCTCGTCATCCCCCGGGGCGAGTCCTCCACCCCTCTTCTTTCCAGAACCTGCCAGGCCCGCGCTCCTCCTGTCGTAGCCGCCTGATAACTCAGCTCGCGCACAGCACTCGAATGCTGCGCGCCATTCGGCTCACCCCACGACTGGAGTCGTTTAATGCACTTCATCAGCCTCGCGGCTGCCCTGGCTTTGACGCTGGGCACCGCAGTCCCAGATACAACTGCTCGCCCATCCGGAATCGTTCTGCCATCGACTCCTCCGGAAAGCAGCAGGGACCTTTACGCCATCGGCGGACGGGTCACCGATAGTTCCAGCGCGCCCATCGCGGAGGCACGAGTTCAACTGATCGAGCTCAGCCGAATCACATCCACCGATGACAGCGGCAGGTATTACTTCGCCGGCGTCGCCCCCGGCACCTACCGGCTGTCCGTGGCCGCCATCGGCTTCCGGTCGAGAGTGGAGGTCGTCAGTGTGGCGAACACTGATGTGACCCTCCCTCTCAGCCTGAAACGGTCATTGATCGAGCTTCCGACCATTCAGGTAACCGCTTCAGCGAACGCGACCGACCCTCTGACGTCTCCCCAGCCCACGGCGGTCGTGTCGGGAGCGGATCTGGCCAACTCCCAGGCTGCGAGTCTGGGCGAGACACTCAACCAGGTCGCCGGCGTGCACAGCCTGGGGACCGGTCCCGGCATCGGGAAGCCGGTTATCCGCGGACTCACCTCAAACCGGGTCCTGGTACTCGATAACGGCCAGCGAATGGAGACCCAGCAGTGGGGGGACGAGCACGGCCCCAATGTAGAAACCGAGAATGCCGACCGCATCGAGGTGATTCGGGGACCCGCCAGCGTGCTCTACGGGTCTGACGCCCTGGGCGGAGTGGTCAATATCATTCAACGTCCGCTGCCTGATGCCTTGGGACGATCCGCCTTCGTCAGAGGAACGGCATCGGGCTCCTATAGTACCAACAACCGAGAGCCAGATGGCGCGCTTCTGGTCGAGGGAGCCAGCGGTGGGTTCGGATTTCGAGTCAATGGGAGCGGGCGGAAGTCTGAGAACCTCAAGACCCCTGATTTCGAGCTGTGGAACAGCGCCAACCGCGCGATCGGGGGCAGCGGCACGCTGGGCTACCGCGGGTCATGGGGCTCACTCTCAGGAACCTATACCCAGCGAAATGAGATCATTCACCTGACCGATGAGGATCCCCTCGCCGAGCCGACCCAGCGAATAGCGACCAACCGCGCCCGGGTCAACCTGGAGTTTCCTGCCGGTGCCTCGAGAATCGAGGCGACCGTGGGATTCGAACGGAGCCGGCGCCGTGAGTTCGAGGATCCCACGACGGGTATTGTGGCGCTGGGGCTCCTGTCGAAAGATTACACCGCAGACCTGCACTTCCACCACGCGCCGATCGGTCGCCTGAGCGGCATTCTGGGGCTTACGGCCCAACGGACCACCTTCGAAAAATTCGGTGAGGAAACCTTGATCCCGGGGACCCAGGTCAACAACCTGGCCGCCTTTGCCTTTGAGCAAATCGACGCGGGACGCTGGAATTTCTCATTCGGCGGGCGCTTTGACTATCGTCATATGGAGGTGGACGAAGATACCGTCATTGGCGTCACTGCCCAGACCCGGAAATGGAATTCGGTCACCGGCAACGTCGGCGTGCTGTTCAAGCTCGCGGAGCCTGCCGCCCTGGTGTTCAACATCGGCCGCGGGTTCCGTGCGCCTTCAAGCTTTGACCTGTTCTCCAACGGCGTCCACGAAGGCACGGTGGCCTTCGAGCGAGGTGATTCGACTCTCAAAACCGAGAAATCAATCAATACCGACCTCGCCCTCCGGGTGCAGACCGAGAACCTGGCCGTGGAACTGGGTGGATTCGTAAACTGGATCCAGGATTTCATCTACTCCATTCCTACCGGTCAGACCGATCCGGGATCCGGGTTCGTAATATTTGACGTGACGCAAGGCGACGCGAGGCTCAATGGGATTGAGCTCGCCGGCCAGTATCATCCGACGTCCTTTCTCCATCTCCAGGGCACCATCGACTATGTGCGCGGGACCAATACCAGCACCGGCAACCCGCTGCCCAACATGCCACCGTTCCGGGCCACGTACTTCGTGCGACTCGAGGGCGGGCAGAAGGGATGGTTGCAGGATCCCTACTTCATGGTCGGTGGCGAGACCAACGCGCGGCAGACCCGGCTTGATCCTGCCGAAGCCCAGTTCTTTGCCCAGGCGTTCGGAGGCGCTGGCTTCCAGTCGAAGTCTTACACGCTGGCGAATATGGGTGCCGGTTTCGGCATTCCCGCGGGGCGCACCACGGTACACCTTGATTTCCAAGTCAAGAACTTGTTCGACAGGGCGTACTCTGATTTCCTGAGCCGGATCAAGACCAACGCTCGCGATCCGGGGATGGGACGGACCTTCGTTGCCAAGTTGAGCACCGACTTCTAGGCCGACCGAATGGAAGGGCTCTCTCGCATTGGGGAGCCTTTCCATGCCGGTTGCATATACCCCCTCCCCCTATTAAGATCCCTCAGAGAAGAGCCAAGTCACAAATCCAAAGCACCCGCCCAATTCTATGAAATCAATAGTTTTACACATCGAGGCCATGAGCTGCGGACATTGCCTCAACGCGGTGAACCAAGCCATAGCCAAAGTACCCAGCGCCAGGCCCATCACCGTTCAGATCGGCCGGGCTTTGATCGAGTACGACGAGAACACCACGACTCCTCGTGATATCGCGGAAGCGGTGCGATCCGCCGGTTACCCTGCGATCCCGGTCGAGTCATGATGGCCAAGCTGGTGGTGACCCTGGTCGGCGTGGCCGCGATCACGTGGGTGAACTGGTACTTCCTGATAGCCGGCCGCCGCAGCCGAAATTCATGACATCCGTCGTCACCATTCCCGTCACCGGGATGACCTGTGCCGCGTGCAGCTCGCGGGTGGAGCGCGCCCTTCAAGAGAGTCCGGGCGTGGAATCCGCGAACGTCAACCTCATGACCAGCGAGGCCACGGTCTCGTTCAGTCCGGCCGCCACCTCAGCCGAGACACTGGTCGCCGCAATTCGCTCCACTGGCTACGGTGCCGAGCTCCCCGTCGCCGAACATTCAGAACACCATCGCCATGAGACCGACGATCTCCGCCTCAAACTGGCGCTGAGCCTGGTCGTCGCGGTTTTGGTGATGCTGTTACCGATGGTGGTCGCGCCTTCCGGCGCGTTGCGTTATCTGCTGTTGGGATTGACGCTGCCGGTGATTGGCTGGGCCGGTCGGTCGTTCTTCACCCGGGCCTGGCAGGCGTTCCGCCATCACAGCGCCGACATGAACACCTTGATCGCCGTGGGCACCGGGACCGCGTTTGGCTACAGCGCTGCCGTCACCCTCGCCGCCGGTTGGTTCACCCGCCACGGAATCCCGCCCCAGGTCTACTTCGAAGCCGTGGTCTGGATCATCGCGTTGATACTGCTGGGCAACCACCTCGAAGCGCGCGCCAAAGGAAAGGCGTCGGAGGCCATCCGGCGGCTGATCGGCCTGCGACCCGAGGAGGTCCGGGTCATGCGCGATGGCCGCGAGGTCACTGTCCCGCTGCAAACGGTGCAGGTAAGGGACGAAATCGTGGTTCGCCCCGGGGAGCGGATTCCGGTTGACGGAGTCGTGCTGAGTGGCCGCTCGTCGGTGGATGAATCGATGCTCACCGGGGAGCCGGTCCCGGTCGAGAAGGGGCCCGGGGCGGCGGTCACCGGAGGAACTCTTAATGAGCTCGGGGTATTTCACTTCGAGGCCACCAGGATCGGGGAGCGGACGGTGCTGGCCCGGATCATCCGACTGGTCCGCGAAGCCCAGGGCACCAAGCCGCCGATTCAAAAGCTGGCCGACCGGATCTCGGCCGTCTTCGTCCCGGTTGTCATCTCTCTCGCGATCGCGACCTTCGTCATCTGGTTCGACATCGGGCCGGAACCGGCGTACCTGCACGCCATGGTCGCGGGCGTAACCGTGCTGATTATCGCGTGCCCCTGCGCAATGGGCCTCGCAGTGCCGACCGCGGTGATGGTCGCGACCGGGCGCGGGGCGGGAATCGGGGTACTCATCAAGGGCGGTGACGTGATCGAGCTGGCCAGCAATGCCGATCTGGTCCTGCTCGACAAAACGGGAACCGTGACCGAGGGTCGTCCGCGGGTAGAGGCCGTGCACGGGCTGAAGGATTCAACCGGCATGCTCCAGCTCGCTGCATCGGTCGAGCATGGTAGCGAGCATCCCCTGGCGCAGGCGATCGTGATGGCATCCCAGGCGGCCGGACTCCAGCTCGAGCCGGTGCGGGACTTTCGCGCGTCTCCCGGCCGCGGCGCCTCGGGCCTCGTCGCCGGCCGGCGGGTGCTGGTGGGCAATCGTCAATTGCTCCTGGACCAGGGCGTCCCGCTGGAGCCGGTGCCGGGCGAAACGGTCCAGCGCGGAACCGTCGTGTTCGTCGCGATCGACGGCCGGGTCGCCGGCTGGCTGGTCATAGGCGACCCGGTCAAGCCGACCAGTTCGACCGCCGTGCGGGACCTGAAATCCATGGGTCTCGAGGTGGTGATGATTACCGGCGACAACCAGGCGACCGCGGCGAGCGTGGCGGCCGAAGTGGGAATCGAGCGGGTCTTTGCCGAAGTACTGCCGGAGCACAAGCGCGATGCGGTCCTCCGGTTTCAGCGGGAGGGCCACATCGTAGCGATGGTCGGGGACGGCATCAACGACGCGCCGGCGCTGGCCCAGGCGGATGTCGGTATCGCCATGCGCGGGGGCAGCGACGTGGCCATCGAGGCCGGCGCCATCACCCTCATGCAGAACGATCTTACCGGCGTCCCCCGTGCCCTGCTCCTGACCCGCCGCACGCTCCGCGTCATCCGCCAGAACCTGTTCTGGGCGTTCATCTACAATCTGGTCGGCATCCCGATCGCCGCGGGAGTACTCTATCCCTCGTTCGGGCTCCGGCTGAGCCCTGCCATGGCGGCCGCCGCCATGGCAATCAGCTCGATCTCCGTCATCACCAACAGCCTCCGGTTACGCCATGCCTGAATCGCATTCGCTATCAGACTCGCCGTCCCACACCGCTTGCGCCTGCGGTACCCGCCCGGGCGATGGCGTCCACGCCGTCGGCGTCGACCCCGAGATCAAGCAACTGCTCCTGAACCGTCTCCGGCGAATCGAGGGACAGGCTCGCGGGATCCAGAAGATGGTGGAAGAAGAGCGCTACTGTGCCGATGTGCTGGTGCAGGTGGCGTCGGTGCAGGAGGCGCTGCGCGGGGTGTCGCGGGAGCTGCTGCGGAACCACCTGAAGCACTGCGCGACCGAAGCGATTCGATCGGGCGACCCGGCCCAGGCGGAGGCGATGTACGACGAACTGATGGAGCTGGTGGCCCGCAGCAATCGATAGCACCGCCTCAGGCGATCGCCCCGCCGGTCTTTCCCGCTACCCGCCGCATGTCGGCCACCACCGTGCGGGTGGCTCCCAGCATCACGACGCCTCCAATAAACGCAACGACGGGAAGCACGATAATCGCCTTCTGCAGCCCGAAGATCTCGGAGAGTTTTCCGATCAGCGGCAAGGCAATCGCATCGCCGGCCAGGTGGATGAACAGGAGATAGGCGCCGATCACGGTGGAACCGATCTTGGCCGGAACCACGTCAAAGGTGGCCGCCGCAATCGGGCCGTTGTACCAGGAAAGAAAGAAAAAGACGGCGCAGGAAACCGGGATAAACAGCGAGAGATCCCGGATGGTCAGCAGCCAGACACCCAGGGGCCCGCCGATAAGGAACCCGAATGCTACCGTAAGAACCCGCCCGGCCTGCGTGTGCTTCCTGAGCCAGTCGGCCAGGAAGCCGCCGAACAGCGTTCCGGCGGTCCCAAAGATCATGCCCCACTTCCCCAGCAGCGTGGCGGCCTCGGCGGGAGGAAGGTTGAACTGGCGGGCGATGAAGGTCGGGCCCCAGCCGACGACGCCATTCACTCCAAAGGAAATGAGCGCACCGCCGACGAAGATGTAAACCAGCGTGGGTGTGCGAAGCACCGCCTTGCCCGCCTTCAGGATGTCTTCGAAGGCATCCGCAATGTGGCCACCGAACGGCGTCTCGTCGATCTGGTCCGCCTGAATACGCCGGACCCAACGGGAGATGTTCCACGCCAGGCCCAGTCCCACAAAGGCGGCCAGTGTTGCGACGTCGATATTGGAATCCACCCCGTACAGGACGTCGAACAACAGGGCCAGGAGAGTTCCCAGCGCGGTCATGATCAGCAGCGGAGCGAAATGGCGGGCGATGGCGGTGGCCCCGAGCTCCAGGTCTTTCAGGTACTTGCGAACCGCAATGCGGCGTGGCGTTCGAGTCGGGTCCCGGAGCTGCGAGGCGAGGATCGCGCAGAGGAACCCCGGAATGCCCACCGCCATGAAGGCGAGCCGCCAGCCGTAGGCCCCCTCGATCTTTCCACCGAGATAGATCCCCAGAACCCCGCCAAGGGAGACACCGGCGGTAAGCATGCCCATGGCGATGGCGCGGGAACGACCGGGGAAGGAGTCAGCGACGAACGAAGACGACGCGGGACCATAAGCCGCCTCCCCGATACCCACCGCCGCCCGGCAGGTGAAGAGCTGCCAGAAACTCCGCACCAGCCCGGAGGCAACGGTAAACATGCTCCAGAGGCCCACACCCCAGGCGATGACTGCGCGGCGGGAGCGGAGGTCGCTGAGCAGGCCGAACGGAAGGGCGGCAATCGAAAAGACCAGGATGTATGCCGAACCGAGCCAGCCGAGTTGTGAATCGGTGAGGTGCAGATCCCGCTTGATGGGCTCGAACAACGCGAAGATGACGTTGCGATCGAGATAATTGAGGAGATTGATAAAGGCGAGCAGCCCGAGCGCGTACAGGCTGTACCCGCCGGTGAACCCGACCTTTCCGGGCTTAGCGGCCACCGGCCCCCGCCACAGAATCTGCCTCCCGCGCCCTGGAGTCGCGGAAGGTCAGAGCGCTCTGGTACTCGCTCCGGAGCCGGTCCATCATGGCGCCCCGCCGGTCATACAACCGTTTCAGAGTTCGGGCGGGGTGTCGATTGCGGGCATAAGCGGTGAGCAGCGGCAGGGTCAGCGTGGTATCGCCGTAGCAGACCACCGTACTGGGCAGCATGCTGGGGTCGATCTTGCCCCAACTCACCGCCTCGGCGGGCGTCGCACCGGAAAGGCCACCGGTATCGGGACGGGCGTCGGTGAGCTGGAGAAAGTAGTCGTGCCCACGCTCGTCGATGCCGAGCACCTCCTGGATCTGCGGCTCGGTCTGGAGCATGAAATTCTTGGGACTGCCACCGCCCACGATGAGACAGGCGCTCTTCCCGCCGCCCCGCTTGGCATCGAGGACGACCGCCGCGGTTTCATTGACATCGGCGCTCACGTCAAATCGAAGCTGGCTTCCCGCGAGCGCCTGCTCCGCCACGTTCATCCCGATCGAGCTGTCGCCCGGGGAGCTGGTGTAGATCGGCACGGCAAACTCGTGGGCGACCGACAGAACGGATCGCCGGGTCAGGCCAAGCACCTTCTCCCGCTCCGCGACATATCCCCCCAGCAGGTAGTGGTACTCGGCGGTGCTCATCGGGCGCTGAAACTCAGCGCGGGCGGAAACTTCCCGGACAAAGGCATCCGTCGAAAGCAGTACCGAGTAGTCGAAAAAGATGTCGTAAATCCGGACCACGCCCTTGTCTCTCAATTCCACGTCGTCGGCATGCGGCGTCCCCTGGTGCATAGCGAGGCCCAGGCCGAAATGCGCATCGTGGTAGAGATTGGCGCCGGTGGAGATGATCCAGTCCACGAAACCCGATTCCATGAGCGGGATGATCGTGCTCATCCCCAGGCCGGCGGGTGTCATGGCGCCGGTCAGACTCATGCCGACCGTGACGTCCGGCTCCAGCATTCGGGAGGTAAAGAGCAGGCAGGCCTCGCGCAGTCGCCCGGCGTTATAAGCCAGAAAGGCGTTGTCGATCAGGTCGGCAACGGTCTCCTTGCCGCTGATGGGGGCTGGGTTGATCCGCCGGCCCTGAAGGTGCTCAGCCGAAGGCTTTGTCATTTGGCTTTTTTCCGCGCCTGTGAAATGACCCGCACGACTTCCTGGGGATCGTCGGTGATCTGGAACAGCAGGAGGTCCTTGTTGTCGATCTTTCCCTCCCGCGCCACCGTCTCCTTGAGCCAGGCCAGGAGCCCACTCCAATAGGCGGTGCCGAAGAGCACCACGGGAAAATGCTTGACCTTGCCGGTCTGGATCAGCGTCAGCGCTTCGAACAGCTCGTCCATGGTGCCGAAGCCGCCGGGAAAGACGACGAAAGCCATGGAGTACTTGGCAAACATCGTCTTGCGCACGAAGAAAAACTTGAAGTTGATGCTGCGCTTCACATACTTGTTGGTTCCCTGTTCAAAGGGCAGCTCGATGTTGCACCCGATGGACAGGCCGCCGCCTTCCACGGCCCCCTTGTTGGCCGCCTCCATGATACCGGGGCCGCCCCCGGTGATGATGGGAAAGTTCTCCTCAGCCAGAAGCCGCGCCGTCTTGACCGCGTTGGCATAATGCGGGTCGGAAGACGGGGTGCGGGCCGAGCCGAAAAAGCACACCCCATCGAAGACGTCACCCAGGGTATCGAACCCCTCCACGAACTCGCCCATGATCCGGAAGACCCGCCACGGATCGGTCTTGCGGAGGGCATCCGGCCGTTCCAGTGGCCGGACCGACTCCAGGAGCACTTCGTCTTCGGTGGGGCGTTTCTCTTCGCCGCTGCGGCGCTGCTTGGGATCGGCCACGGAAGGTTCCGGTAAGGGACTCGCTCAGGACAGGGGAGGAATATAGCTTCCCCCCATGCAGCGGCCCTCCTGGAATGGTCTTCTGGTTCGGCTGACCGGCCGTGCGCTGGTCAATCCGCGACTGGCTCTCGATCTTCTGCGCACCGCCTGGGCATTTCGCCGCCGACACTGGTGGACAACAGCTCCCTTCCTGCCCCTGCCGGACCGGACCTACCTCCGCTGGCGGATGTACACCGCCTACGGCGATGAGGACGCCGTGCCGCCACTGCGTGACGTCGTCGGGTTTGCTCGGTGGCGCCGCGAGGTCATGCACCTCTAGGGTCCCGCCTCATGGCCAACCTGCCAGATCAGAAACCCCACGTCGTGATCGTTGGGGCCGGCTTCGCCGGAATTTACGCGGCGAAGACATTGGGCCGAGCCCCGGTCCGGGTCACCGTAGTGGACCGCCACAATCACCACCTCTTCCAGCCCATGCTGTATCAGGTCGCCACGGCGGCGCTGGCACCCTCCGACATAGCGTCCCCGATTCGGTCCATTCTTCGAAGGAATGCGAACATCGAAGTATTGTTAGGCGAGGTTGTTAGCATCAAACCAAATGAGAGGGTGGTCCTGATTGACGATGAGAGTAGCTTACACTACGACTATCTCATTGTCGGGATCGGCGCCCTCAATACCTACTTCGGTCATAACGACTGGGCACCCTGGGCTTCCGGTCTCAAGGACATCGATGATGCGCTCGAGATAAAGCGCCGCGTGCTCCTTGCCTTCGAGCGGGCGGAACGGGAACCGGATAGCGTGAAGCGGCAGGCTCACCTGACGTTCGTGGTGGTCGGAGGTGGGCCGACCGGGGTCGAAGTCGCCGGCGCCCTGGCTGAGATCCGCCGCTATGCGTTGCTGAGGGATTTTCGCCATATCGATCCCCGGGACGCTACCGTAGTCCTGCTTGAGGGCGGGCCCCGGATCCTGCCCGCCTATCCCGAGTCGCTCAGCCGGAAAGCAAAAGACACGCTGCGTCGGCTCGGAGTGGATGTGCGGGAACAGACCATGGTGACGGCGATCGAACCGGACGCGGTGCACGCCGCCGGCTGGCGAATACCGACCCGGACCGTGGTCTGGGCCGCGGGTAACACGGTGAGTCCGCTGCTGGCTTCACTGGGGGCCGAACGCGATCGCCAGGGCCGGGTCTTAGTGGACCAGTTCTGCAATCCGCCGGGAATGCCGGAGGTTTTCATCCTGGGAGATGCGGCGCAGTTCACCCAGGATGGGGAGATTCTCCCGGGGATTTGTCCGGTCGCGATCCAGGAAGGAAAGTATGCGGCCCGGTCAATCATGGCGACGGTGCGGGGGAAGCAGCGAATTCCTTTCCGCTACTTCGACAAGGGGCAGCTGGCGGTCATCGGCCGGGGACGCGCCGTGGCGGATATCCGGCGACTTCATTTCGGGGGATTCTTCGCGTGGCTGGCGTGGGTGTTCGTCCACATCTTCTTCCTGATCGGATTCCGCAACCGGGTCATCGTTATGATCGAATGGGCCTGGTCGTACCTGACGTATCAGCGGGGCGCCCGGGTCATTACCGGTGAGGGTCGGCCGAGGCCGGAGCCTCGCTCATGAGTGTCACCGCGGAACAGGTGAAAGCCTTCGCCGGGCAGGCCGGCTTTCTTGCTTGCGGAATTACCCGTCCCGCGCCGAATGCCCACGCGATTGAACTGGATGACTGGCTGGCGCGGGGTTACGCCGGAAACATGCGCTACCTCCACCGCCAGGCCGCGCGGCGCAAGGATCCGCAGCAGATTGTCCCTGAAGCCCGGTCCATCGTCGTCGTTCTGGACAACTACTATAGCGAACCTGCCGAGAGCGGGGACCGGCCCAGGGTTGCGAAGTATGCCCTGGGAACGGATTACCACCGGGAGCTGGGAGGCCGTCTGGGAGCAGTGGCCGGGTGGCTCGGCGAGAACGGCGCCTCGGTAGCCAGGGTATACGTTGACGCCGGGCCAGTGCCGGAACGGGAGCTGGCCCAGCGCGCAGGATTGGGGTGGATCGGAAAGAACACGATGTTGATCCGGCCGGGGCACGGCTCGTTCTTTTTCATCGGCTCGATTTTCACCGATCTCCCGCTCCAGCCCGACGACCCGTTCGCGACCGATCATTGCGGCAGTTGCACCCGTTGTCTCGATGCCTGTCCCACCGAGGCCCTGGTAGCTCCCCAGGTGCTCGATGCAACCCGGTGCATTTCGTACCTCACCATCGAGTACCGGGGACCCTTCTCCGAGCAGCAGGCCGGCATGCTCAATCGGTGGGGCTTCGGCTGCGACATCTGCAATGACGTCTGTCCCTGGAATGAGCGCTTCGCCCGGCCCGCGTCCCACCCTGGCTACGCCCCCCGGAACGAGCTCCAGGACCTGGATTCAGCCGACTGGGATGCCATGACCGAAAAAGAATTTGGCCGCCGGTTCGGCGATACCCCGCTGGAACGCGCGGGACTCGACGGAATGCGGAGAAACTGGAGAGCTGCGGTTACTTCCCGAGAAACTCGCCGAGGGACGACAACGACTTGATCCTATCGCACACCAGTTTTACGGTCGCCATGATCGGCACCGCGAGCAGGGCCCCCATGATTCCCCACATCCATCCCCAGAACAGCACCGCAATGAAGACGACCACCGGGTTCAGCGACAATCGCCTGCCCAGGATGTACGGGGTGACGAAGCTTTCGATGTTGGTGAGCAGGAAGTAGATGATTCCCGGCAGCAGCGCGGCTCCCGTCTTTTCGAAGGTGGCCATGCCGGCCAGGGTCAGGACGATCACCGCCACCATTCCGCCGATGTACGGCACAAAGTTTAACAGACCGCCCACCACGCCCCAGAGGAAGGCATTGGGGAGACCGATGAGGTACATGGCGACACCGGTGAGGATGCCCAGCACCACGTTGATGGCGGTGGTGGCGACAAGGTAGGTGGAGATACTTCGCTCGGTTTCCTGGGCGATGCTCAGCGCGAGCTTCTTGTCTCGTAGCCGGGGCAACACCTTTACCAGCTTGCCCGTGAACACATCGCCGTCGGCGAGCAGAAAGAACAGCAGGGTGAGCACCAGGGCCGCGCCGATAACGAGGGATTGCGTGCTCCCGAAGATCACCGCCCGTAACCCGCCCGTCTTTACCTCGACCTGGGTGGCGTTGTCCCCTCCCAGGTTCGTCATGTCCTCCACTCGCTCGGCGGTCTTGCTCATCTGCTCCACCGGGCGGCGCAGCAGCTTCAGCTTGGCTTCTATCCGGTGCATGCTGGCCGGCGCCCTGGTCACCCATTCCGCCGCCGGAGCGGCGAGACTGTAACCGGTTCCGCCGATCGCGGCGATGAGCAGCACCATGACGAGGCCCGCGCTCAGCCCGTAGGGAAACTTGAGCCGTTTCTTCAGCCAGCGGACCGAGGGACTGAAGAGAAAGTTGAGCAGGATGGCGACGGTGATCGGAAGGATGACCTGGCGGGCCAAATAAAGCGTATAGAAAACCGCCAGGCCCAGGAGCACGGACAATAGAACGACGAGCGGGTCGCGCCTCTGCGGGGGCTCACTGGCCGGGTCGGCCATACTGTCGTCCTGGATGAGGAAGGGACTGCGCTTCCGAAGCTACGGATGGTGCGACCCCTGCACCGTATCCGCTATCACCAGTGGCCGGTGATCCGGGCGCACTTGTGGCCTCGGTCGACTGGTCCTATGGTTCCAAACTTAGCGCCCAGAAAGGTCTTGTGATGAAGCGGCTGTGGCAGACTCTGGTATCGATCTGGGTGTGGTTCGTCTTCGGACTGGGGACAATTCTAGCAATTCCCTTCATGCTGGTGCTGTACATCCTGACCTTTCGCGATCCCGGTCATTACTGGGTGGGTTGGGTGCTCCGCCGGGTCGGCTGGTTCACCTGGAGGCTGAACCCCATGTGGAGCGTCCGGGTTTCCGGCTACCACGTCGAGAACCCCCGGCATCCGTACGTCGTCGTTTCCAACCACGAATCCTTTGCGGACATCCTGCTTCTGTGCAATCTCCCCTGGGAAATGAAGTGGATGTCCAAGGTGGAGATCCTCCGGATTCCGATCATGGGCTGGCTCATGCGCCTGGCGGGAGACATCGGGGTAGACCGTGGTTCCCGGGAAAGCGCGGTGCGCGCTCTGGAACAATCCCGCCAGGCCCTGCGCAACAAAACATCGGTCATGATCTTTCCCGAAGGCACCCGCTCCACCGGCGACGAGATGCTGCCCTTCAAAGACGGCGCGTTTCGTTTGGCCATCAAGTCGGGCACTCCAATCCTTCCGCTGGCCATAACCGGCACCCGCGACGCCCTCGCCAAACACGACTGGCGCTTCGGGCCGGCCGATGCGGCCATCCGGGTGCTGCCACCGGTGGAAGTGAAGGGTCTGACCATCAAGGATGTGGACCGGGTGAAGCAATCGGTGTGGGCTGCGATCGCGGGGGCCCGAGAGGAAATGCGCCGGGAGTAAACCCGGTTCAGCCTTTCGCCAGTGCGGCTGGCGCCGCCACCCGGCGCCGTACCAGGGCGAGGGCCAGCAGGGTCAGCGCGTAGGGAAGCATCAGGAACCACTGATAGGGAATCGCGATTCCCGAGGCCTGGAAAAGGAACTGGAGAGCGGTCAGCAATCCGAACAGCAGGGCCGCCGCCAAAGCCCCGAATGGGTGCCAGCGTCCCAGCACGACGATTGCGATCGCCACGAATCCGCGTCCCGCCGTCATGCGCTCGGCAAAGGTGCCGACCTGGGCCAGCACCAGCGTCGCCCCGGCAAGCCCGCCCATTGCCCCCCCGAAGAGAATCGCGGCGGTTCGATACCACCTGACCGGGACGCCCGCGGTTCGCGCCGCGTCTGGCGCCTCGCCGGCAGCCCGTAGAGCGAGGCCAAACCGGGAACGGAACAGAAAGAGCCACACAAGGGGCACGGAGAGAAACCCGAGATAGACCGGCACCGGCTGCTGGAGGATCGGCCCCAGCACCGGCACTCTGGAGAGCACCGGGACGCTCACCGCGGAGAAGGTCGGAAGTGAGAGTCCCACGCCGCCGGCACCGTAAATCAGGCGATAAAGTCCACCGGTCAGACCGATCGCGGCGAGGGTCACCGCGGTTCCCGCGATGATCTGGTCGGCCCCAAGCCAGATGGTAACTCCTGCAAACAGCGCCATGAGAGCCAGGCCGGCGCCCGCGGCGAGCACCAGGCCGAACCACGGGCCTTCGATGCTGCCGCCAATGGCGGCGGCCAAGGCGCCGGCCAGCATGGCGCCTTCCAGGCCAAGGTTGATCACTCCGCTTCGCTCGACCACCGTCTCACCGATGGCGGCGATAAGCAGGGGTGAAGAAATCCGTACCGCCGCGGCGGCAAAGCTCCCCACCAGTGCCAGCACCCCGGGCTCGGCCAGCATCATGCCGCGGCGCCTTCCGGCACCGGTGCCGCCCGACGTCGTGCCCCCGCGTCCGCTACCAGGACCACGAGAATGATTACGGCTTCGACCACGTAGACCACGACGGCCGGGACGCCGGCGTCCCGCTGCATGCCGGCAGCGCCGGTCTCCAGGGCCGCAAACAATACACCGGTCAAGACGATCACCCGGGGGTCCAGTCGCGCCAGCAATGCTACCGCGATGGCCGTGAAGCCGTATCCCGGGGACAAGCTCTGGAACAGCGCATAGCTGACGCCGCTGACCTCCATGGAACCGGCCAGCCCCGCCAACATTCCCGATCCGATCAGCGCGGCGGCCGCGACCGCGCCCACGTTGATTCTTCCACTGACTCGAGCGGCGCGAGGGTTGGTACCCGTGGCCCGCAGCTGAAAGCCCCAGAGCGTGCGTCGAAACAGGAACCAGAGCAGGGCGGCGAGGAACAGGCTCAGGGCGAAGCCCCAGTGCAGCCGGGTGCCGGGGATCAGAGGAAGCCTCGCGGCCGCAACAATCGAATCGCTCTGGGGGTAGACTCCCCGGGCTTCCTGGAGCGGGCCTTGAACCATCAGGCTGGTCAATGCTTCGGCCACGAAGTTGAGCATCAGCGTACTGATCACTTCCAGCACTCCGTATCGCCGCTTGAGCCACGCCGGCACCAGGCTCCAGAGACCACCACCCACGACTCCGGCCAGGAGCACCATCACAACCGCGGGGAACCTCGGCCATCCCTGCAGGTGGAGTCCCGTCCAGGTCGCCAGGATGGCGCCGGCGTAGAATTGTCCCTCGGCGCCGATGTTGAGCGCGCCGGCGCGGAATGCGAGGGCGATGCCGAGCCCGATCGTAATGAGCGGAATCGCGCGAACCAGGGTAGCGGAGGTGAAGGCGTACCAGCTTCCGAAGGCGCCATGCCACAGGGCGGCGAGGGCCCCTGCAGCATCGTACCCGGCGACCGAGAGCCCCAGCGCGAGGATCGCCAACCCCGCCAGCACCGCGGCGAGTGATGCCACCCAGTCGCCGAGTCCGCGGCGAGTCACCGAAAGCATCGTCATCACGACGGACTGGAGCCGGGGGCGAGCATCATTCTTCCGATTGCATCGCGGCCGGTGCCGGGAGGGACGACCTGCAGATAACCGCCGGCGACCACCATCAAACGATCGCACCAGCCCAGGAGCTCATCCAGATCGTTGGCGTGCAACAGCACCGCGGCGCCCGCTCCGGCTGCCAGTCGAAGACGCTGGTAGACGTCGCGGCTTGCCTGGATGTCGAGACCGCGCGCCGGTTGCTCGGCGAGCAACACCCGGGGTTTCTGGGCGAGGGCGCGGGCCAGGATGAATCGTTGCTGGTTGCCCCCGCTCAGCGTCGCCGCCCGGGCCAGCGGCCCGGAGCTATGCACCTGGTGTTCCTCGATCAACTCAGCGGTCAGGCGCTCGCAGAGGTCAGGAGCAAGCACCCCGTGCCGGATCCACGGGGCACTCGTCCCAAACCCCAGGATCATGTTGTCCGCCAGGGAAAACTCCTGGATCAGGCCCTCGGTTGTCCGGTCCTCCGGAACGAAGGCGACCGGAGCCTGGACGTGAACCACCCCGGACCCGGGCCTGATCAGACCGGCCAGGGCCCGCAGCAGCTCATTCTGACCGCTCCCCTCGACCGCGGCCAATCCAACCACTTCCCCTGGCACAATGTGAAAGCTGGCGTCGCGAAGTCCCGGCCCCCGGCCGCCCAGCGGCGGGACCGAAAGGCGATCCACCTGGATCGCGGGAGGGCCGCCGACGGCAGCGGAAACCGGCGACGAGGTGCTTTCCGGCGGATGCCCCAGCATGTGACTGGCCAGCTGGTCTTCACTCAAGCCCGGGGCCGGACTGGTGAAGACGACCTTCCCCCGCCGGAGTACCGTCACCCGGTCAGCGTGGGCCAGCGCTTCGTCCAGGCGGTGGGTAATCAAGACCACGGCGCTTCCCCGGGCCGCCAGGTCGCGGATGACGCGCAACAGGTCCAGGGCGTCCGGGGGGGCGAGCGTTCCGGTGGGCTCATCGAATAGCAGAATCGATGCGTCGGTTGCCAGGGCCTTCAGGATCTCTATCCGCTGCCGGAGAATCACCGAGAGTGACTCCGTCCGGGCGTCCGGATCGATGGCCAGCCCGGTTCGGCGCGTCAACTCCTCCAGTTTTCCTCGCACCACCCGCGGCGACGTCATTGGCCAGCGCGCCGCCAGCGCAACGTTTTCCAGGGCGGTGAAAGCCGGAACCGAGCTGAAATGCTGGTGTACCATGCCCACTCCATGCCGCGCCGCATTCCGGGGAGAGTCCAGTCGGAGGGAGACACCTTTGACCACCACCTCGCCCCGATCCGGCCTCAGTATTCCGGCCGCGATGTTCATCAGGGTGGATTTGCCGGCACCGTTCTCACCCAGGAGGGCATGGACCTCGCCAGGCTGCAGAACAAAATCGGCCCCCTCAAGTGCCTGAATGGGACCGAATCGCTTACTGATGCTCCGAAGCTCGAGCGCTGCCGTCACAGGCCGGTATCGTGGTCATGGAATTCCCACTCCAGGCCGAATCGCTCGCCCAGATGCTCCGCCAGATGCTGGACTCCCAGCTTCTCAGTGGCATAGTGACCACCGTAAAGCAGGTTCATGCTCCACTCCATCGCATCGAAATAGACGTGATGCGCCCCCTCGCCGGTGATGAAGGTATCGAGACCGGCCTCTCGGGCCGCGGCCAACAGGCTGGTTCCCGCACCGGTGACGATGCCCACCCTGGCCGTCACAACGGGGCCCCCGGGGATCAAAGTCACCGCGCTGGAGAGCACCTGTCCCAGCCGGTCGGTCAGCTGCTCCCGGTCGAGGGATAGCCGGCCGCAAATGCCAAGCGGGATTCCCCGGTAGGAGCCGAACCACCCCTCCACCTGGATTCCCAGGCGTTCCGCCAGCGCCGCGTTGTTGCCAAGCTCAGGATGCACGTCGAGCGGGATGTGGGCGGCGTATAGAGCGACGTCGTTCTCCAGCAGCGCCCGAATGCGGCGATAGCGACGGCCCACCACGGGAACGTTTCCGTCCCACAAGAGTCCGTGGTGAACCAAGACCAGGGTGCCAGGCCCGGCCCGCTCGACCACCCCATCGATGGTTGCCTGGGACGCATCCACCGCCGCCACGATTCGCCGGATCGTGCTCCGGCACTCGACTTGAAGACCGTTCACCGCGTTCGGTTCATCGGGGATTTCCCGGATCCGAAGCAGCGCGTCGAGGTGGGCTACCAGAACACTGAGCGGGGCGCCTTCAGGCATCATGGCCGCTTGGCGAGGATGGGGGAAGCCGTCTGCAGAGGATCCAGGGTGCCTGCAACAATCGAGTCCCTGGCCGCTGCAATCCTGGCGGCGAGCACTTCCGGCACCAGGCCGGCAAGAGCCGGATTGGCCTGGTATCGCACCACGCCGCTGCCCAGGCCAAACGATTCAACCCTGGGAACGAACCGGCCCTCTTTCACCTCCCTCGCGACGGCGAGAAACGCGCGGGGGAGATCGATGATAGCGGACCCCATCACCCGGTCCGGCGCCAGCGAGGTCTGGTCCGAGTTGGCGCCGAATACGTAGACGTGGGGCGATTCCTTCACGGCCTGAAACAGGCCCAGAGCCGCGGCATCGGCATTGTGGTGGAGCATATCCGCCCCGAGGGCGATCAGCTGGAGAGCGGCCTCTCGACCCGCCGCGACGTCGTCGAACGAATTGAGATAGACTGAACGTGACTGTATCGCCGGATTGACCGCGCGGGCCCCGTTCACCCACCCGGTGTATCCCAGCTGGATCGGCGGAAGCTCGATCCCTCCAACAAACCCGATGATACCGCTTCGGGTCATCCCACCCGCCACCATCCCGGCGAGATAAGTCGCCTCGTGCAATCGGAAGATGAGCGGAGTGACATTACCGATCTGCCGCTCACCGGAGGTGATGACGAAGATGGTGTTGGGATAGTCCTTCGAGACTCGTTCGGCGGGATCCTGGAACTCGAACCCGTGCCCGAAGATCAGCGGGTAGCCCTCGGCGGCAAAGCGGCGGAGGTTGTCTTCCTGTTCGCCCGGAGTATGGGCTTCGACCTGGCTGATCCGGACCTCCATCGAATCCCGGATCTGGAGGAGGCCGGCGTAAGCCCCGGAATTCCAGGCCGCATCAGTTATCGACCCTGGGGTAACCAGGGCGACGCGAAATCCGGTTGACCCTTGAGAAGATTTACATCCAAATAGAAGCAGTGCTACGACAGTATGGAGACACAACAGGGTCCACGCCAATCTGTTGCGTCTCAATTCGGGTCGCTCCGAAGTCTCAAGCTTCGCGCGAAAAGTCATGATATCCACAGACTTGGGCGACTTTTCAACGATTTGTGGGAAGAAACCGGCGAGATCGGCCGTTAGTGCGTGACATGGATCACTAAACGGGCTGTGGCTCTTTGTGTGCCGGAACGGCCCCCATGCGAATCTCTCCGTTTACTTGCCCACCCTCGAGGATGGCGATCCGGGCCGTGATGATGTCGCCCTGGACATTGGAGGAGGCTTGAATCTCGACCCGATCTTCGGCCCGGACGGTTCCCCGAACCTCGCCGCCGATTACTGCTTCCTTGGTCTCGAGGTCCCCCTCGACCAACCCTCCCGGGGCCAGCAGGATCTGCTGGGTGGCGCGGACCGATCCTTTGATAGTTCCCTCGATCTTGATGACTCCCTCGGTCTCCACATCCCCCGTGATCGTCATTCCGGTCCCTACGATGGAGAGCCCGGCTTCGCCGCGCCGGCGATCATCGTTTCCGGATTGAGAAAAAATGGCCATGGTTAGTGTCCTTCCTGGATTTGCGAAAGAGGATCGATGCTCTGGCCCTTTTGGCGGACCTCGAAATGGAGGTGGGGGGCGCTGGACCGGCCGCTATTACCCGAGAGGCCTATCACCACCCCAAGCGGGACATCCGCGCCCGCGGTGGTCAGAATCCTCGACAGATGGGCATATCGGGTGGTGAATCCGCCGGCGTGGCGAATCAGCACATACATACCGTACTCAGGATCGGTCGCCGCTTCAACCACCGTACCCGACCCGGCAGCGCGCACCGGCGTCCCGACCGGAACCGCGATATCGGTTCCCGCATGGGTAGGATCGTCCGCCGCGCCGAGCTGACCCCGCGTCACGTAGCCCGATTCATCGAGCGGCCACCGGACCGGAATGCCGTTGTCGTCGGCGCGGGGCGGCCGGCCGGAAACCGTAATAGTCGGCGCGCCAGGCAGCCTTTCGTCCGCGTTCTGGCTGGGAATATCGGCGCCCAGCATTCCGCGCACCTTTCCGTACTGCGATTCCAGGCTGTCCACCTCCACCCTCAACCGATCGATCTGGGCATTCTCCGCTCGCAGCCTGGCAATCTCTGACCGGAGTCGGGGGACCCGGGCCGCCTGCCGGAGGATTGGCGCGTACAGCGCGAGGACGATCACGAGGAGACAGAAGAGAACGCTGCCTCCGATCAGGGCGGCGCGGACCAGCCAGAGCGGAAATCGGAAAGAGCGCGAGCGGACTGCACCGTCCTTGTGGATCAGGATGGTGACCGCCTGGCGCGGCGGCTTCATCCGTCGAAAGGAGCGCCCAGAATCAACTCCAGCAGCCGCGCCAGATCTTCGTTGGAGTAGTAGCTGATCGACAGCAATCCCCTTCCCCTGCGCTTGGCAGTCAGTCGCACGTCGGTCCCCAGCCGCTGACGCAGCGCCTGTTCCACCTTGCGTGCCGCGGCTGAGGCCGGGGTGGTGGCCTGAGGAACGGCCTTCAGCTTTCGAGCCGAGGTTCCACCGCGGACCTGTTCCTCCATCTCCCGCACCGACCACCCGCCAGCAACCGCTCGCTCCGCCATTCGGAGTATCGCCTTGCCATCGCCCAGAGAAAGGAGGGCGCGGGCATGGCCTTCGGAGAGCTGCCCGGCATGCACCATGGCGAGCACGTTTTCGGGCAGCCGGAGCAGCCGCAAGGCATTCGCCACGGTCGAGCGATCCCGGCCCACCAGCCGCGCCACCTCGACCTGGCTCACTCCAAATTCCTCGACCAGGCGACTGTAGCTCTGGGCCTCTTCGATTGCGCTGAGCTGATCCCGCTGAAGGTTCTCGATCAGGGCGAGGGTAAGCAGGGTGCGGTCGTCGACATCCTTCACTACCGCCGGGATCTTCGGCCAGCCCAGTCTCTGCACCGCCCGCCAGCGTCGTTCTCCGGCGATCAGCTGGTAGGATCCGTTATTGGCCCGTACCACGATCGGCTGCAGCAGCCCGGAGGCCTGGATCGAGGACGCGAGCTCGTTTAATGACGGCTCGTCGATCTCGTGCCGGGGCTGATACGGATTGGGACGGATGGATGCAACGCTCAGCTCCTGCAGGTCTCCGGATCGCTCTGCCTGCTCCCGGCTGATTGGCCCGAGCAACGCCTCCAGCCCACGGCCCAGCCGACGGGTTTCCGTCATGCTCCGACCTCCGGGACAGCCGGTGAGACATCAGCCGGCGGGGCTACTCCCACCCGGCGGACCAGCTCCTGCGCCACCGAGAGATAGCTGCGCGCTCCCACCGATTGGATATCGTAAAGCAGGATAGGCTTGCCGAAACTGGGGGCTTCCGCCAGGCGGATATTTCTGGGGATGACCGTCTTGAACATCCGCTGGTCGAAATACTCCTTGGCGTCTTCCGCCACCTGGCGGCAGAGATTCAGGCGCGAGTCATACATCGTGAGCAATACGCCATCGATCGCGAGGGCCGGATTGAAATTCTGCTGGACCAGCTTGACGGTGTTGAGCAGCTGCGAGATTCCCTCGAGGGCGTAGTACTCGCACTGGATGGGAATGATGATCCCATCCGCGGCGGTCAACACATTCAGCGTGAGCAATCCCAGTGACGGCGGGCAGTCGACCAACACGAAATCGTATTGACCGACGACGTCCTCGAAAGCTCGACGCAAACAGCTTTCCCGATTGGCGCGTTCCACCAATTCCAGTTCCGCCCCGACCAGATCCTGAGTGGCCGGGACGATCTGGAGTGCGGGAAGATGGGAATCCTGGAGGATGATGTCGCTGAGTCGGCGCCCATCGATCAGGGCGTCGTAAAGGGAGAACCGCACCTGGTCCCGGGCAACTCCAACCCCACTGGTGGCATTGCCCTGCGGATCGGCGTCGACCAGCAAAGTCCGTTTTTCGGCAATGGCCAGCGAGGCGGCCAGATTCACCGCTGTGGTGGTCTTGCCGACACCGCCCTTTTGATTGGCTATGGCGATAACACGCGCCATTTGGTACCTAAGTTATTATGTGATATTATGTTACAAACGAACACAGAGGAACAACGTCGGAAGTGTGCCCCAGAATTCAATATAGGAGTTTTCGTGAATTCGGCAAACTTCAATTGGCGGGGTGTTTCACGTGAAACAGGCAGGTCGGCGGCCCTAAGGTGCTTCCCTCCAACGCAAAACTTCCAGAACGAGGCCTTGAAGGTCACTCGGCGAAATCCCAGGAATCCGGCTTGCCAATCCCAAGGTTGGCGGCTTCAGCCGGTCCAACTTCTCCCGTCCCTCGTGCGAGATGGATTGGAAGGTTCGGTAAGGGAGCTCCTCCGGCAGCAGGAAGGTGTCAAGCTTCTCGAGCTTTCTGACGTTCTCTCTTTCTCGAACGATGTAGCCCTCATACTTCAGTTCGGTTTCCGCCCAGGCGATGGCCGAGGGAGCTGCCTCAAAACCGCACGCCAAAACCATGGGCGCCAACTCCGTTCCGGGTCGGCGAATCAGCTCCGCGATCCGCATCGTTTGCTGAACCGAGCTGCCACTTGAGTCGAGGAATTCGTTGGCTCGCTCGGCAGAAAGCGAGGTGCGTGCGGCGAAGTCCTTCACTCCGTCTTCTTCCTCCAGTCTCTGGTTCGCCACCCGCAGCTCAGCAGGACTCAGGAGTCCCATCCGCTCCGAAGCAGGAAGCAGCCGGCGCAGCGCATTGTCCTGACGGAGCAGCAACCGATACTCGGCCCGCGAAGTAAAGAGCCGGTAAGGCTCGTCTACACCCCGGGAGATCAGGTCGTCGATCAGGACGCCAATAAATGCCTCTCCCCGCCCAAGAACCAGCGGTTCCACCTCGAGTGCGCTGGCCGCCGCATTGATTCCCGCCACGACCCCCTGTCCCGCCGCCTCCTCGTAGCCCGTCGTGCCGTTCACCTGGCCGGCGAGGAAGAGTCCCTCGATCTGTCGCACCTCCAACGTCGGGCGAAGCTGGGTCGGTGGGAAATAATCGTATTCGATAGCATAACCGGCGCGAGTCATCTTTACTTGTTCCAGCCCCGGGACCCGTCTCAGGAAATCCAGCTGAACCTGGGGTGGCAACGAAGTAGACAGGCCATTCACATACATTTCGCTGGTATCGAGGCCTTCCGGCTCGAGAAAGACCTGGTGCCGAACGGCGTCTGGAAACTTGACGATCTTGTCCTCAACGGACGGGCAGTATCGCGGACCGCGCCCACTGATGGCTCCGCCGTAAAGCGCGGACTCCTTCAGGTGTCGCAAGATGATTTCCTTGACCTCATCGCCCGCCCATGTCAGGTAGCAGGGCAGTTGACGGGGATGGGAGTTCGCCTCAAAGAAGGAGAACCAGTACGGCGCCGGATCCCCGTCCTGTCGCTGCAGGCGATCCAGGTCCACCGTCCGACCGTCGATCCTTGGCGGAGTTCCAGTCTTAAAGCGTTCTACTGTAAGCCCAGCATTGACAATGACTTGAGAAAGTTCTACTGACGGTGCCTCCCCCGCGCGGCCAGCCGGGATCTGGGTGTCCAGGCCCATGTGGATGCGGCCCCGGAGAAAAGTGCCGGCAGTGATTACTACGGCCGCAGCCCTGAAAGAGAGTCCCTCGCGCGTCCGGACTCCATTCACCCGGTTGCCTGACATCAACAGCCCGGCGACGGTTCCCTGGACAAAGGAGAGACCTGGCTGCCGTTCCAGCAGGGACCGCACTGCCCGGCGATACAGTCCGCGGTCGCACTGCGCTCGGGGGGACCACACCGCGGGACCCTTTGACCGGTTGAGCATCCGAAACTGGATCCGGGCGAGATCGGTTGCCTTCCCCATTATCCCGCCCAGGGCATCGACCTCGCGCACGACGGTGCCCTTGGCAATTCCGCCAATGGCGGGATTGCAGGACATCTGGCCGATCGTTTCGAGATTCTGGGTAAGCAGCAGAGTCCTGGCCCCACGACGGGCCGCCGCTGATGCGGCTTCCGCACCGGCGTGGCCACCACCAATCACAATGACGTCAAAACGGTCCATCCGGGAAAACTACACTGCGGGAAGCGCTTTCGTCATGAAGTCCGGACCCAGTGGAAGACTTCCTTGAGCGAGGGCTTCTTGCCGTACATGAGGATGCCCACCCGGTAGATTCGACCGGCGATCCAGGCCACGCCGAACAGACCGAGCACGGTGATCGCGAAGGAGAGGGCGACTTCATACAGAGGAATGGAGGTCAATGAGTATCGCACCGGCATGACGATCGGCGCGAAGAACGGGATCAGGCTGAACACCCTGGCCAGGGACCCGTTGGGATCGTTCAGCAACGAGAAAATGCTGAAGAAAGAGACCGCCACCAGTAGAGTCACCGCGGTGCTGTATTGCTGGGCCTCCTGCATGGTGTTACACATGGCGCCGACCGCGGCATACGCAGCGGCGAACAGGAAAAACCCCACGGTGAAGAACGCCAGGAAAACGATCAGCAAGTCCCAGCAGATCGCCGGCAGCGGCATTTGGGCGGCTGACTCAGGAGGCATGTTAAAGAATCCGGCGATGGCCACCGCATTGTGGGACAGGAACATTGCGGTGCCCACCCAGATTCCCAACTGCAGAAGTCCGACCGCACCGACTCCGACGACCTTCCCTGCCATCAGCTGGAATGGTGTGAGGCTCGAGGCCAGGACCTCCATGATCCGATTGCTCTTTTCTTCCAGCACCGAAGTCATGACCTGGATCCCGTAGATCAACAGGGCAAGGTAGAGAATGAAGGCCATTGCGTAGGCCAGGGCGAAAGACGCGGCACCGCTCTCCCCGGTCAGCCGGCCTTCACTAATCTTGGCGGTTACGAGATTGACCCGTCCGCTCGCCGCCCGGACGATTGCCGGATCCACCCCGCGGCGCTGCAGCCGCTCGCTGAGGATCACGTTCTGGATAAAGTTCTCCAGCATGCCCATGTCGCTCATGCTGCCAACATTGTCGCCCAGGTATTTCACCACGCCGGCGTCGACCGCGGAGTCAGTGGCAATGAGCAGCCCGTCAAGCCGATGGACGGTATCCCGGGCAAGTCCGGTGAACGGAACCAGGGAATCCTGCACCGCCTGCACCCGGCCCCGTGCAGCTATGCGGATGACCTCATAGCGAGGCTGGGCATCGGTACCGCCGCCCCGGCGGGCCTCGGAAAGCTCACGCTCCAGGGACTGCCCGAAGTTGCCGCCCGCCCCATCGATCACGACGATGCGCTTCGACCCGGTTTCTCGGCTCGCCATCAGAATGGGCATCACCATCATGAAGCCCATGAGCAAGGGGCCCAGGATGGTGCTGATGACGAACGCCTTCGATTGCACCCGGGTCTGGAATTCCCGCCGGATGACCGCCCAGAGCTTATGCATTGCGGGCCTCGCTGGCGACCGGAGTGGCCGCCTCGGCGCCGACTTTGGCGATGAAGATGGAACGAAGCGAGGGATTGACTACCTCAAACCGAAGCAGCTCCACCCCAGCTTCCACCAGGGACCTCAACAGCCGCTGGCTGCTTGCCCCTGGGGCGAGCTCGAGCTCGGCGGAGGTTCCGGAATCGTTTAGAGTGGACACAAGGGACGGGTCCTGGAGTACGCGAGCGGCCTTACCCCCTCCGCCACTCCCAAAGGTCAGCGCAATATTGCGTTTGCCGTAGCCCTCCTTCACCTCGGACAGGGAACCATCGAGCGCCTTCACTCCACGGGCGATGATAACTACCCGATCACACATCTTTTCAGCCTGCTCCATGTTGTGGGTGGAGAACATCACGGTTCGACCCGACCGGGCAATCTCGACGACCACTTCTTCCATGACCTCGCTGTTTACCGGGTCAAGACCGCTGAACGGTTCGTCGAGAATCACCAACTCGGGATCGTGCAGCAAGGTGCCGATGAACTGCACCTTCTGCTGCATTCCCTTGGACAGGTCTTCGACCTTCTTGGCCGTCCAGTCGTGAAGTCCCAGCCGCTCCAGCCATTCCCTGGCCTTCTGGATCGCCACCTTCCGATTCATCCCTTTGGTCTCACCGAGGAAAGCCAGATGGTCCACCACCTTCATCTTCTTGTACAACCCCCGCTCCTCGGGAAGGAACCCGATCCGGTCCGAATACTCCCTCCCTGACTTTTGGCCCTCGAACAGCACCACCTTCCCTTGGTCTGGAACGATGATGTTCATGATCATGCGAAGCGTCGTGGTCTTGCCCGCCCCATTGGGTCCGAGGAGCCCAAAGATGCCACCCTTCGGTACCTCCAGGGAAAGCTCTCGAACGGCCACGTGACCCGAGAAACGCTTGGTCACCCGATCAAGCTTGAGGATGGTTTCGTTCATTTGGGAAATTGGGGTTGGCTATCGGAGTCCAGCTTCATCACTCAGAGGAGTAATCGAGGCGACTAAGGCATTGTCTATCGTGGCCTGTGGCCGATCTACCCGGATCCCGAACTTGTTGGTCCTGGCCAGAAACTCCGGGGGTGACCCGTCCCGCTCGGCGTTGAAGCTGCTTACCCCCAACATCCTCACCCCCGCGGCATCCACCGAGTCGAATCGCCCGACCAGAATCTGGTGGTCGGTCGTCCGCAGTACGACGGTAATTCCATGGAGCTCGTGATGACCTGGATGGAATACGTGGCCGCTCACGGCTGGGTTCCAGCCTGAACGGACTCCCCGCAGAAGCGGTCGAACGCGGCCACCAGGTCGGCCGCTACGGCCTGTGGGGACCGCCCTTCGATCATGTGGCGATGCACCATGTACACCGGCTCACCGTCCCGGAGCAGCGCGAACGAGGGCGAGCTGGGCTGGTACTCGGAGAAATACTGACGGGCCCGGCTCGTTGCCTCGGTATCCTGGCCGGCAAAAACGGTTACCGTGACCTGGGGGAGGGTCCGATGCTTGAGGGCGGCGCGGAGAGCAGGTCTGGCATTACCCGCAGCGCAGCCACAGACCGAGTTCACGAACACCAGCGTGGTGCCTTTGGAGTCACCCAGGGCCTGGTCGACCTCCGGCACGGTCTTCAGCTCCTTCACTCCCATGCTGCGAACTTCCTCGCGCATCGGTGCTACCAATCGTTCATCGTACGGCATCGTGAAGACTCTCCATCAGGGTTGGGGATCCGGTTGTTTGTCACTGGCCTTGATCGCGCTCTGGAGCGCGTGCCAGGCCATGCTGGCGCACTTGACCCGGCTGGGGAATTCCGCCACGCCGGAAAAGACCTTCAGTTTTCCCAGGGCCTCGCGGGAAGCCTCGGGATCGAGCTCACCCATTACCAGCTGGTGAAACAGGCTGTTGAGCTGCTCAACCTCCGCCCGGGACTTTCCCTTGATCGCCGTGGTCATCAGCGAGGCGGACGCCTTGGACAACGCGCAGCCTTCGCCCTTGAAGCACACGTCGGCAACCTGGTCACCGTCCAGCTTCACCCAGACGGTGATCTTGTCGCCACAGAAGGGATTGTACCCGTCCGCCTGGCCGTCGGCTTCATCCAGCGAACGGAAATTCCGCGGATTGCGGTTATGGTCGAGGATGACGCTCTGATACAGCTGGGCGAGGTCCGACACTCAGCCGAGCACTTCCCGGACCCGCGCGATCCCGCGCACCAGCGCGTCCACTTCGTCCGGAAGATTATAAAACGAGAAGGAAGCCCGGACGGTTCCCGGGATTCCGAAGTGATCCATGAGCGGCTGGCAGCAATGATGGCCGGCCCGGACCGCGATGCCTTCCTGGTCCAGGATTGTGGCGACATCGTGCGGGTGGGCCCCGTCAATTGTAAAGGAAACCACGGCCATCCGTTCCCGGGGTGACCCGACCAGGCGGACCCCGGGAATTGCCCCCAGCGTTTCGACTGCGAGCCGGACCAGCCGTTGCTCGCAGGCTTCCACCGCGTCCAGCCCCAGGCCTTCCAGATAGTCCACCGCGGCGGCCAGACCGATCGCCTGCGCGATAGGAGGAGTTCCGGCTTCAAATCGACCCGGCGGTGGGGCGAAGGTGGTCCGCGCCGCGGTTACTCGCTCGATCATCCCGCCACCGGCCTGGTAGGGCGGCATCGATTCCAGTAACTCCCGCCGACCATACAACACGCCGATGCCGGTGGGACCCAGCATCTTGTGGCCGGAACAGGCCAGGAAGTCACAGCCCAGCGCGCGAACATCCATCCTGGTGTGGGGAACCGACTGGGCGGCATCCAGCACCACGACCGCGCCGGCCTGGTGAGCCAGGTCTGCGACCCGGCGCACCGGGTTCACCGTTCCCAGCGCATTGGAGACGTGGGTGAGCGCGACCACCCGGGTACGAGGCGTGATCAACTGGGCGAGGCGCTCGAGATCGAGATCCCCCGCGTCATCTACCGGGGCCACCCGGAAGCTGGCTCCAGTCTGTTCGGCCACCAGCTGCCAGGGGACAAAGTTGGAATGGTGCTCCATGACGGTGACCAGGACTTCGTCCCCGGCACCCAACCGGGGCCGGGCAAACGCCTGGGCGACCAGGTTCACCCCGTCTGTGGTGCCGCGAACGAAGACGATCTCCTCGGGGGAATCAGCGCCGAGGAAACCCTGGAGCCGCTTGCGGGCGGCCTCGTAGGCGTCGGTCGCCCGTTCGCTCAGCTGGTGCACGCCGCGATGAATATTTGCATTGTCCCCGGTATAGAACCGGCTCATGACATCGAGCACGGCCCGGGGCTTCTGCGAAGTAGCGGCGTTATCGAGATAGACCAGCGGCCGGCCGTGTACCATCGACGCCAGGATCGGAAAATCCCTCCGCACCCGGGCGACGTCGAGCGCGGGGGGTAGGGGATCGGTCCGGACTGCCGTGGTGGCCGACATGTTACGCGACAGGGAAATCCAGCCGGTGGAAGACCAGCCGTTCAAGCCGTTGCCGAATCTCTTCGTGGGGGATGGTTCCCAGCACCTCGGCCGCGAAGCCGTTGGTAAGCAGCTTCCGCGCGAGGGACTTCCGGATGCCCCGGCTTTCGAGATAGAAAACCGCCAGGTCATCGAGCCGGCCCACGGTGGCGCCATGGGTGCACTTTACGTCGTCGGCAAAGATCTCCAGCTGGGGCTTGGTATCCACTTTGGCCCCGTCGCTCAGCAACAGGTTGTTGTTGGTCTGTTTCCCGTCGGTCTTCTGGGCGACCGCCCGGACGAACACTTTGCCGTTGAACACGCCGTGGGAGGTACCATCCAGTACGCCTTTATAGATCTCCCGGCTGGTGCAATTGGGCTGGGCATGCTCGATCCGGGTCTGGTGATCGACATGCTGAGTCCCGTGCAGGAGGTACAGCCCGTTCATGCTGCAGTCGGATCCGGAGCCGTCCATGATCGAATAGATGTTGGCCCGCGCGAGGGCTCCGCCCATGGCCAGCGAAAACGAGCGGAACCGGCTATCCCGGCCCTGGCGCGCCTCGACGGTTGCAACGTGAAAGGCCCGCTCGCTCTCCCGCTGGATCCGGATGTGCTCCACCGCGGCGTTATCCCCTACCGAAATCTCGGTCACGGCGTTGGTGAAGTACTGCTCCTCCGGCGGGCCGGAGTAGGTCTCGATGACCGTCACTTCGGAGGACTGCTCCGCGACGACCAGAACGCGGGGGTACGAGACGGTGGGCTGGGCACCCGGCAGGGAGATGTAGACCAAGTGCAGGGGCTTTGGTGCCCGCTGCCCCGACCTGACCCGGATCACCGTACCTTCGGTGAACAGGGCGGTATTGAGCGCCGTGAACCCGTTCTGGCTGAAACCCGCGATCTGGCCCAGCATCCTGGGCAGGTCGGTCCCCTGCCGGCGAAGCGTCTGAGCCAGGGACGTGACGGTCAGGCCGGCACCCTTGATATCGGAGAGCGCTGGAACCAGGTACCCGTTCACAAACACCAGCTCGGTAGTGCCGGGCAGCCGCAATCCGTCGATCAGCTCGGGAGTGATCGTCCGCTTGGCGAGGACCGATGCCCGGGCGAAGGTGGCCTGAGTAATCGGGGCAACCGAGGTGAAGCGCCAGTCTTCGTTCCGGGTGGTGGGAAGGCCGGCCTTGTTGAACCGATCCCATGCGTTCCGCCGGAGCGCGACCAGCCATTCCGGCTCGTTGTCGGCGCGAACCGGTATCGTGGTTTCCAGTTCTTCCAGGAAAGTCGCGGTCACGCGGCGGCTTCCTCCAGCCACTCGTAGCCCCGGGCCTCGAGCTCGAGCGCCAGTTCCTTGCCCCCAGACTTCACAATCCGGCCCTGGGACAGGACGTGGACGAAGTCGGGGACGATGTAGTTGAGCAGCCGCTGGTAGTGGGTGACCACGATGGTGGCGTTTTCCGGGCGGCGCAGCCGGTTGACGCCCCCGGCGACGATGCGCAGGGCGTCGATATCGAGGCCGGAGTCGGTCTCGTCAAGGATCGCCAGCTTGGGCTCCAGCACCGCGAGCTGGAGGATCTCGTTCCGCTTCTTCTCGCCGCCGGAAAAGCCGTGATTCACGAACCGGCGCAGCACGTCCTGGTCCCACTCGACCAGCTTGAGCTTCTCGTCCATCCGGTCGGCGAAATCGAGCGGATCCAGCTCCTCTTCGCCCCGCGCCTTCCTGATCTCGTTGTAAGCCGAGCGCAGAAAGTATCCATTGGTGACTCCGGGGATTTCAACCGGATACTGGAAGGCGAGGAATACCCCGTTCTGGGCCCGCACTTCGGGTTCCATGTCGAGCAGGTCCTGGCCCTCGTAGAGGACGCTGCCGCCGGTCACCTGGTAACCCGGGTGGCCGGCCAGGACCTGGGCCAGCGTGCTCTTGCCGGAGCCGTTGGGTCCCATGACCGCGTGAACCTCCCCGGCGTTCACCGTGAGGTTGATCCCCCGAAGGATCTCCTTGTCGCCCGCGCTCGCCCGCAAATCTTTGATTTCTAGCACACAATCTCCGTGAGAAGCGTATGGCGTATAGCGTATGGCAATTAGCCTACGCTGCCTTCCAGACTTACCCCAAGGAGCTTCTGCGCTTCAACCGCGAACTCGGTGGGGAGATTCAAGAACACTTCCTTGCAGAACCCGTTCACGATCATCGAGATCGCGTTTTCCGTATTGAGCCCCCGCTGCTTGCAATAGAAGATCTGGTCTTCGCCGATCTTGCTGGTCGAGGCCTCGTGCTCCACGGAGGCCGTGGAATTCTGGACGTCGATATAGGGGAAGGTGTGCGCCCCGCACCGGTTCCCGATCAGCATGGAATCGCACTGGGTGTAGTTCCGGGCTCCACTCGCGCGGGGCAGCACCTTCACCTGGCCCCGGTAGCTGTTGTTCCCCTGTCCCGCCGAAATTCCCTTTGACACGATGGTGCTGCGGGTGTTCTTCCCGATGTGAATCATCTTGGTACCGGTGTCGGCCTGCTGGTGCTTGTTCACGACGGCCACCGAGTAGAACTCCCCGACTGAATCGTCTCCCTGGAGGATGACGCTGGGGTATTTCCAGGTGATCGCCGAACCGGTTTCCACCTGGGTCCAGGAGATCTTGGCGCGGGCGCCGGCGCACTTCCCCCGTTTGGTGACGAAGTTGTAGATCCCGCCCCGCCCCTGGTCGTCCCCGGCGTACCAGTTCTGCACCGTGGAGTACTTGATGGTCGCCCCTTCGAGGGCGATCAGCTCGACCACCGCGGCGTGCAGCTGGTTGGTGTCGCGCTTGGGCGCGGTGCAGCCTTCCAGATAGCTGACGTAGGCGCCTTCGTCGGCGATGATCAGAGTGCGCTCGAACTGACCGGTATCCGCCGTATTGATCCGGAAGTAGGTCGAGAGCTCCATGGGACAGCGCACACCTTTCGGCACGTACACGAACGACCCGTCGCTGAATACGGCGGAATTGAGGGCAGCGAAAAAGTTATCGTTGTAGGGGACCACTGACCCGAGGTACTTCTCGATCAGCTCGGGATGCTCCCGCACCGCCTCCGCGAACGAGCAGAAGATGACACCGTGCTCGGCCAGCTTCGCCTTGAACGTGGTCGCCACCGAGACGCTGTCAAAAATCGCATCCACGGCGACCCCGGCCAGCATCTTCTGCTCGGTGAGGGGGATCCCGAGCTTCTCATAGGTACGGAGCAACTCAGGGTCGACTTCGTCGAGACTTCCCAGCGGCTTCCGGTTCTTGGGCGCCGAGTAGTAGATCATGTCCTGGTAGTCGATCGCCGGGTAGGTGATGTTGGCCCAGTGATGGGGCTCTACCATGGTAAGCCAGCGGCGATACGCCTTGAGCCTCCAATCGAGCATGAATGGCGGCTCGCCCTTGAGCGCGGAGATGCGGCGAATGATGTCTTCGTTCAGCCCGCGCGGAAGCGAGTCGGATTCGATATCGGTCACGAATCCGTATTGATACTCCCGACCGACCAGCGATTCGACCGAATCCGCGGTGGAAAGTTCGTCAGCCATGCTCAAGCTACCTGTGAGGTACGGGTGGGATCCGTGGGTCCGGTGATCGCTATTGGCGCCGAGTTCCCATCGGGTCCTGGATTGGGAAACTGTACGGTGTATTCGCAGGCCCGGCAGCCGGTAAGGATGTGGCGCTGCCGTTCGACCGTCGCGGACAGGACGTCTCGAAGGAAACGGGCCTCGGCCTCGCAGATTTCCGGGAACCGCTCGGCCAGGGCCTTGATGGCACAATTGTGCTCGGTAAGTCGCACGGTTCCGTCGCTGTCGTCCCAGGCCGCCATGTAGCCCTCCTCGCCCAGGATCCGGGAGACGGTCTCAAGGCGCTGATGGACCGGGGCGTCCTGAAGCTCCGACCGCATCCGGTCGGAGAGCGCCCGATAGCGGTCTTCCATGGCTTCGACCACCGCCCCGCGGCCGTTCCGTTCAGCAATGCGCCCAAGCAGCTGGGTCAGGACGATGTCGTAGCGCCGGGGAAACAGATTCTCGCCGGCGCTCGTCAGCGCGTAAACGTGCACCGGTGCCCCCACCCCGCGCTGCTCCCGGCTGGAAACGATCAACCCGTCGGTCGACAGCTCCTTCAGGTGATGACGCACCGCGTTCAGGGAGAGGCCAAGCAACTGAGCAAGGTCTCGAGCCGTACGCCCGGGCGCTTGCTTCAGCTCGACCAGGATCTCTCCCTTGGTTCCGCGATACCCAGGGGGTAGACCCGCATGCTCGGTCAGTTGGTTAGGCTGGGTCATGGCTGAATGGTAGAATTCCAAGTCGGGATTGTCAACTTAAAACCTAAGGAATTGGTGCGAATTCATAAGTTGCTGTGGGATATGGTGCATTTCGACGGAGTTTGGCAGAAGTTCAGATTCGTAAGAATAGTAGTAGTAAATACAACCTTAGTAGGAATGTGTCCCCGGGTATTGTATAAACCGCCATCGCTTCACAAGATTGTGCCAGAAGGAGGGCCTCAAACATGAGCGTACATCCGGTTCGCCTCCTGGGCGACCCAATTCTCCGGGCCAGTTGTGAGCCGATTACCAAACCAGGCTCGATGGCGGCGCGAGTGGTGGTCGACGACCTCAAGGAAACCTTGAGAGAGTTGAAGGCGAAGCATGGATTCGGGCGGGGATTGTCGGCGCCCCAGATCGGGGCGCCCGTCCGGATTGTCTATATCGAAATGGAAAAGCCCTGGGTCCTCATCAACCCGGAGATCATCGACGTAGGTAACGAGGACTTTTCGGTCTGGGATGACTGCTTTTCGATCCCTGACCTGCTGGTGCGGGTCTCCCGGGCGTATCGCGTCCGGCTACGCTACCAGGATCTGAAAGGGGAGCATCATACGGCAGACCTGGAGGCTGATGTGGCCGAGCTGGTGCAGCATGAGGTCGATCACCTCGACGGGGTTCTCATCGTGGACCGCCCTCACGGCCTCGATCCATTCTGCCTGAGGAAGGAATGGAATCGACGCTACGTCCGCGCCGGCCGCTACGGAGCACCCGAACCGCGGACCGCAACGTACGCTACCGCGCTGAACTCCCTGCTATGATCGGGCGGGTCTGAGGCCCGCCCCTAAAACCAGCGCCCCAGCCGGACCAGCAAACCATTCCGCTTTTCCTCGCTAACCCCATACTCCACTCGGATCGGACCCAGAGCCGTGGCGAGGTTGAGCCCTACTCTCACCCCCGCCACCAGGTTGCCCCGGGGCAGCGCGCGACTGGCGTTCCCGACCGCCCCCACCATCGGCTCGATGCGCAGGTTCACAGCCCCTACCAGCGGATGCAGTATGACCAGCCCGGCTGAGGCCTCCTGGAGCGACCGGTCCTCGCCGATGTGCCGGCCGGCGAAACCTTCGTCCTCACCGCCAAGCGGGAATCCGAGTTGGATTGGCAGTGATGTGCCGATTCCGTAGTGAACCCGCGGTCGCAGCTTGAGCCGGCCCAGGGTGATCGTCGCGATTCCGGCCAGCTCCAGGCGTCGGTACTGATCATTGGCTGCGGCATCCAGGTCGAGCAGGGGCTCGGCGGAGCTACCGGTCTTGGTCAGCTGAAATCGGCCGCCCAAGGCATGTTGGCCTCGGCGGCCCGGCGCGCTCCAAACCAGTGCCTCCAGCCCCGCGACTCCGTGCCAACCGCCGTGCCACTCTCGCTCGGCGCCGGCCAGTCCAGCCGCCTCGTGCAGCTCGATCGATGACTGCTCCGAGCCGCTCAGAAACCGCCGAATCAACTTCCGGCCGCCCCCGATCTGGAAGAGCGGGGTAACAACCTGCCCGAGAAAGGATCGCCACCGAAAACTGACCTTTGCTTCCTGCCCCAACTCTCCCAGAAACGCGGTTGCGGACGTCTCCATGACATCAGATCCGACGCCCCGGTCGATGGCGCCGAGCCAGACCTTTCCGCCAAGATCATTGTCATATACCGCGCCAATCCCCAGCACTCTCACCGGAGTCCGACGAGGCGTCAGGGTGAAGGATACCGTGTCCCCGGCGCCGGCCGGGTAGAGCCAGAGAGCATCGTAGTGGCCCAGGCTTCCCAGGCGGCGGAGGCGGATTCGGAGCTCGGTCAAATCCAGCGGGGTCCCCGGAACCAGGCCGACCTTGCGAGCGACGTATGCACTATCGCCGGCGCGCCGGTCGGCGATCGAGATCCGACCCACAAAACCGGGCAGCGGCGGCGGATCAAGCCGACGCGCGGGCGGCAAGCACCCGGCACCGCTGAGCGCGATCAGGGCCGCCTGATAGCCCTTTTCGATCAACGCAGCCACGGCGCCGGTAGTAAAATCGAGGCTGCGGAATCCTTCGACATCGGGCTGAATGGAAACATCCCGATCGCTCAGCGCATCAGGCGATTGGCGGAAGAGATTCCCAACCAGGAGATCGATGACGGCTAGTGGTGACCTGAGATCGAGGGAATCCGGGCGTCGTTCTGTGGTGTTGGACACGATGAGCCGAGCGGCGCCGGCCGCCCGCGCGATACCCACCGGCACGTTGGCCGAGAGACCTCCATCGCCCAGGTACCGCTCATTGATCCGCTCGGGCTCAAAGAGAAGCGGAATCGCGGCACTGGCGCGTACCGCTCGCGCCAGGTCGCCGGATCGAAACACCACCGAGGTTCCGGACAGGAGGTCGGTGGCCACCGCCCGGAACGGGATGATCAGCGAGTCGAAATTCCCCCGGGCCAGCAAGTTGCCACGCAACATCCCGGCATTGAGCAGCGCATTAACCTCCGACTCCAGCACCGAAGAGCGCTGCAGCACGAAGCCACCTCCCGGACGCTGTTCCCACACGACAATCGGCTGAAGTGCACCGATGGAGGAAGGCACTCGCGGTGCGTAGGTGCGGAACAGCTGGCTGAGCGGCAGCGCCCGGGAGAGGGAATCGATCTGCTTTCCGGTGTAGCCGCTGGCGTACATCGCCCCGATGATGGCTCCCATGCTGGTCCCGACCACCAGGTCCGGCCTGATGCCCAGGCTGTCCAGCGCGCGGATCACTCCAATGTGCGCCAGGCCCTTGGCGCCGCCGCCGGAGAGGACCAGGGCCGTGGGGCCGGTGGGGCAAGTTTGCCCGGATCCGCGGGCAGGGAGACCGATGGCGAGAAACGCCAGCAAGGCAGTGAAGCGCATGGAGGAAACATACTCGCCCCCCGGCGAGACCCCCCTTGCGCCTCATCGCGCTGCTTCGTATACATCCCCGCAGCCTAAAGAATGCCCGCTGCTTGCGGGCTGTCCCTTCCAGACCTCGAGGAGTTGCCATCCAATGGCTTATGTGATCACGGAACCCTGTATTGGTCTGAAGGACCGGGCCTGCGTGGATGTCTGCCCGGTGGACTGCATCTATGAAGGAGAGGACCAGCTCTATATTCACCCGGACGAGTGCATAGACTGCGGCGCCTGCGAACCCGAGTGCCCGGTCACCGCCATTTTTCCGGAAGAAGACGTGCCGCCCCAGTGGACATCGTTTACCGCACTGAACCGCGACATTTTCAATAGCGACACTCCGCCGGGGCGTCCCAAGAAATAGGGCTCGACCTTGTCTCGACCGGTACAACATCGGCCTCCCGGACGGGAGGCCATTTTATTCGGGGTTACAAAAAGAGAAGTCGATCACGGGGTCGAACTGCCTGGCCGCGACCCCGTGACCGAATCTCAAAAGGAAGGAACTTGCATGATACGTTGGCAGCGGGAGGCCCGCCGCCATCCCCAGTACGTCCGGCCCCACGCCGTGGTTTCACTTCACCAATCCCATGAAATCCTGTAACGCCCTGGTAAACTGCTGGGATTGTTCCATAGTGACGAGGTGTCCCGCCTTCGGGATGACTCGCAATGCCGCCCCCGGGATCGCGTCACGCATCCGGGTGATTTCCGCGAGCGGAATGAGCTGGTCTCGCTCCCCCGCGACGACGAGAACCGGGATGTCGCCGAGCCCAGCGAGGAGCGGCGAACTGTCGGGCCGATCACGCATGGCGGCGAGCGCTCTGACGATGCCCGCGACCGGAGTTCGCTCGATCATGCTGCGGACCGATTGCACCAACTCGGTGTTCGCGTTGGATTCCGGCGCCAGCAGCCGGGGCAGCATCGCTTCGACCACGGCGCTCACTCCGCGTTCGCGGGCCCCCGCTGCAGCCGTATCGCGATTCCGCCGCGCTTCGGGTGAATCGGCTTCCGCGCGGGTGGCGACAAGGACCAGCCCTTTCACCCGGGCGCGGTGGCTTCGCACGAACTCGAATGCGACATACCCGCCCATCGACATACCGCACAACACGACCTGGTCGATGCCGAGGGTATCCAGGAGGGCGGCCAGGTCGGCGGCATAGGTGGCCATGCTATAGCCCAGGTCGGGTGCGTCGGACCCGCCGAAGCCGCGAAGATCCGGCGCGATCCGCCGGACACCGTTCAGGTTCTCCAGGGGATGCCGCCATATGCTTCGATCCAGCGGGTATCCGTGGACCATGAGCAGGGCGGTTCCGTCGCCGGCCAATTCAACGGCGAGGTTTACTCCGTTCACGGTGTAGCGCCGCGCGGAGTCCAGGCCGGTTCCGCCGCGAGATTCCATGAAGCGGCTGAGCGCCTCGGGCACCGGAACCGGCTGACCTTCCGGGTTGACGCAGACCATGACGAACTCGCCGGTCGCCACGAGCGTATCGTCGCGGAGACGCCGGGCCGTCTGCCGCATGGTAAAGCTGGTGCGGCCATGATGGAGAAGCGTCTGGCTGAATCGGAGGACATCGCCGGGGAGGGCGGAGGCGAGATAATCCACTACCGTCTTGCGCACTACGGGCCAGGAGCCGGTTCGGGTGAACAGGTCCATGCCCGGCCCCCGGGAAAGCATCTCCCAGCGCGCCCGTTCGAACAGGCTGAGGAAAGACGCCTGATTCAGATGGCCAAAGGTGTCGCACTCGTCGGGATAGACGGTGAAATCAACCTCGGGGGGAGTCATGGGTTCCCTTGCCCAGGGGTCATCGCAATCTAGTAGATTACTCCTGTGACTACCCCATCGACCTCGCCCGACATCGAGTTCCTGCAGGACAACGACCTCGCCCATCGGTTTCTGGAAGCCATCGAGCAGGAACCGCTGATCGCGGTAGACACCGAAGCGGCCAGCTTTCATCGCTATCACGACCGGGTGTACCTGTTGCAGATCAGTACCCGGGAGCGCACCGCGGTAATCGACCCGCTCCGGGTGACCCAGCTCGACTCCCTGGGCCAGAGACTGGCCGATCCCGGGACCGAGGTGGTGTTCCACGACGCGGACTACGACTTACGAATGCTGGACCGGGACTACGGGTTTCGAGCCACGAATCTTTTCGATACCCGTATCGCGGCACAGCTGCTGAACGAGCCAGGTATCGGGTTGGCGGCGCTGCTGGAGAAGTACCTGGGGATAACGCTGGACAAGCGCTTTCAGCGAGCAGACTGGTCGCGGCGGCCACTGCTTCCCGGCATGCTCGAGTACGCCGCCATGGACACCAGGCACCTGCCGCAACTGAGAGACATTCTCCAGGAAAAACTGGTCCAGATGGGCCGGCTGGCCTGGGCGAAGGAGGAATTCGCCGCGCTGGAGCAATTGCGATGGACCCCGGTGAACGCGGAAGAGGGTTTCTGGAGGATCAAAGGAGCCAAGCAGCTGCGGGGTCCGGCGGTTTCTATCCTGCGCGAGCTGTACAACTGGCGTGACTCAGTCGCACGCCAGTTGGATCGCGCGCCATTCCGGGTTCTCAACAACGAAACCTTCATAGAGCTGGCCAACGCGCAACCTCGAACACCGGCGGCACTCAAGACGGTGCGCGGCATCAGCTCCGAGGTTCTCCAGCGGCGCGGCGGCGACATCCTGACTGCGGTGGAGCGGGGGTTGGCCGTTCCGGTTTCCGAAATCCCCCGCCCGGAACGCGGCCCCCGAATCAGGCCCGACCCGGAATTTCTGGAACGAGTGGAGCGGCTCAAGCTGGTACGCAACGCGGAGGCAATTCGGGTCGACCTGGCTCCGGGTGTTCTCTGTCCCAATGGTATCCTGGAAGCAGTGGCACGGCTGGAACCGAAAACGATGGAAGAGATGGGTCGGATTGGAGAACTGCGGCGGTGGCAATGCGAGGTGATCGGCCCGGCCCTGATCGAGGGGTTGCGCCCCCCGGCCTGAATTACCCCCCCAGAAAGGCGCGAACCCGGGGATCGATCTTTTCCGGAGTCCAGTACGGTTCCCACACAATCTCGACGTCCACCGACTTCACACCTTCGAGATCCTGCAGGGTCTGGCTGACATCATTGACGATTTCAGGACCGGCCGGACACCCTGGGGAGGTCAGGGTCATCTTGACCTTGACGTCGCCGTCGGGGTTGACGTCCACCTCGTACACCAGCCCCAGATCAACGATGTTCAGGTTGAGCTCAGGATCCTTCACGGCGCGGAGCGCCTTCTTGAGATAATCGGGGGTAAGCGACGGGTTCAACATGCGGGCCTCGGGTACCGATTCCCTGGAAAGATAACCCGGCCGACCAGAATTACCGCGGCTCGATCGCGATCACGGCTTCGTCGGCCACCCGGGCACGGATAGCTCGAAGATCCCGCAGTGAGTGGTACACATCCGGGTTCATGCTGCGATTGGTCAACAAAACAACGAAGAGATCCTGGTCCGGGTCGACCCAGATCTGGGTGCCGGTCCATCCGGTGTGCCCATAGGCTCCTGCCGAGAGCAGGCTGCCGAACAGGGTCGGCTCCTCGGCCGCCTGATCCGGCGAATCCCATCCCAGGAGCCTGGAGCCGGCCCCGGGTTGATGCTCCAGGAAGCGTCCCATGGTTGCCGGCGAGACGATCTGGCCGCCGGCAGGCAGGCGGCCCTGGGCCAACCACCACTCGGCAAAGCGCGCCAGATCGGCGCCGGTGGCGAAGAGCCCGGCATGGCCCGCAATGCCGCCCAGGACCCGGGCATTCTGGTCCTGCACCGTGCCGGCGACCGGGTGCCCACGCCACTCATAACTGGCGGCGATTCGAGAATGCCACCCGCTGGGGGGGAGGAACCGGGTCGAGCGCATGCCCAGCGGCGTGAAGAGTTCATCCCGGGTAAAAGCGTTGAGTGTCCTCCCCGAAATTCGCTCCACCACCAGGCCCAGCAACATCGCGTTGATGTCGCTGTACACCGGGCTCGTCCCGGGGATCCGCTCCGGCTTTTCCAGCATCAGGAGCGCGATCGCCCGCTTTCGGCTCGAGGTTCGGCGGAAGAACGCCCCCGAGGGGCGGAGTCCGCTGGTGTGGTTGAGCAGCATGCGAATCGTGATGGCCCGTTGCTCGGGGCGACGGAACTCGGGCAGATAACGACGAACCGGCGCATCGAGATCCAGCCTGCCCCGGTCCACCAGCAGCATGGCCGCGCTGGTGGTAGCCACCACCTTGGTCAGCGAGGCCAGGTCGAAGAGTGTCGAATCCGGATCAGGGACCGGCGACCAGTTCCCTGGTGCGAGGTGGCCGAAGCCCTGGGAGTGAATAATCCCGGTCGAGCGGCCAATGATGACCACGGCACCCGGGTACACTCCCCGGCTCACCCCGCTCGCCACCGCAGAGTCAACCGCCTGAAATGAGTATCCGGGGCGCGGAGTCGATGCCTCGACCGGACCCAGCGAGCTCAAGGGCATGAGAAGACCGAGCGCAATCCAGCGCCAGAAACCAGCAATCATCATGGGGTGGGGATTTCCTTCACCGATCCGGTCGGCAACTCATACAGCATCAAGGCGGTCCGGCGATCCCTGGCGGAAAGGTCGGAAACCCGGGGCTCAGGGAACATCACGTCCTGGGAGTTGGCGGAGTGAGGCAGGCCGAGCGCGTGCCCGATTTCGTGCAGGGCCACCGCAGCCAGAGCCGTCGGCGGCAAGGAGGTACCCCGGCCATCCGACACGGCCAGCGTGATTGAAGCGTGGCGGACCCGGCCCAACTGGTCCCAGGTCAGGTCGGTCTGGCCGGTGCGATCGATGCTGAAGCGGTCGATCCAGCGCACCGTGATGTCGGCTCCAAGAGTATCGGAGACCGCGTCGAATGCGAGACCGGGAATCAGGCTCTGCCAGACCCGCAGCGCATCCCGCACCCGGTCCGGCATCGTGGGGGTGAACCACGAGGCCTGATTCAGCACCAGCGCCACGTGGATCGAACGGCGCTCTTCGGTGGCCCAGCGGCGGAGCACGGAATCGCTGGTCAGGAGCAGGGAGTCCAGGTAGGTCTCCCGCCCTTCGTTACTCAAGGTGCGGCGCACCGAGAGCCGGGCGAGTTGCTCCAGCGTGGTTGACGCGGGGACCGCCGCCGTGGAGGTCTCAATCGGCCGGGTTCGAGCGGGGAGATCCGAACGGGCCACCGGGGATGCCGCGAGGCTCTCGGGCAGGGCCACGGACGCTCCCCCCGGCCGGTTCAACCGATCCGCCAGGATAAGCATTAAGACCAGGAACGTGACTGCAGGAAGCAGGAAGCGTCGCATCAGAGCCGCAAATATGATGGGAAATCAGGGTTTATCGCCAGCGCAGGGCGCCGGCTGGACCAAATGCAATTTTCGGGCTGATTTGCTCCACTCCGGCGCCCACGGGTTGTCATCCGCCCTGCTGCCGCTAGAATTTGGCCGTCCCGAGCCTGCTCCTACCCCGCCTGGCGGGAGGCCCTGAGAGTGTTGCGACTTCTGGCCCGCTTGCTGGTACGCTGGCGCTGGCCCTGCGTGGCGATCTGGGCCGTGGTCGGCGCGGTGGCGGTGGCACTGGCACCCCGGACCCAACACCGGCTCAAGACTCATGGGGGCAGCGGGACCCCGACCGAGGCCTCGGCGGTGGACGACCTGTTGCGCACCCGATTTGCCGGACCGCTCAGCGAATACCTCGCCGTCACCCTGGAAGCCGGAGCCCAGTTGGGAGACGGCGACGGTGGCCGAGCGGTGGACAGCCTCCGCCAGTCGCTCGCCGCGCTGCCCTACGTGTCCGGAGTTCTCTCGTTCCATTCCACCGGCGACAGCACGTTCATCGGGCGGGACGGTCATGCCACATTCCTGATCGTCGCGTTGCGGGTACCAACCGGCGACAGCGCCGGCGGGCTGGTCGCCCCGATTCGCCGGCTGGTCGGTGAGCGGGTCAAATCGCTGCCGGTCCGGGGGCTGACCGCTCACGTGACCGGCCGGTCGGCGCTCGACATCGACGTTCGAACCATCAGCGGAGAGGATAGCGTCCGGGGGGAGCTGATATCCATGCCGCTCACCCTGATCGTCCTGATCTTTGCCTTCGGAGCATTGGTCGCCGGCATCCTTCCCCTGGTGATCGGCTTCCTCGCGATCAGCGTGAGCCTGGCCCTGATCGGCGTGGTCGCCCGGTTCACGCCGATGTCCATCTTCGTGCTCAACCTGACCACCATGATCGGGTTGGGGGTCGGCATCGACTACTCACTGCTCATCGTCACCCGGTTTCGGGAAGAGTTGAATCGCGGATTACCCCGCCGCAACGCGGCGATCCGGACGATCACCACCGCCGGCGGCGCCGTGATCACCTCGGGTCTCACCGTCATGGTGGGATTTGCCGCCCTGCTGCTGACGCCGCTGGTCGATACCCGGAGCATCGGAATCGGCGGGCTGATCGTGGTGAGCGTGGCCATGGCATTGTCGATCACCCTCATGCCGGCCATGCTCGCGCTGCTGGGCCGGGCGATCGATGGACCCAAGTGGCTGGCTCGGCGACTGGCATGGTACCACGCGCCGATGGTATGGGAAAAATGGGCCCGCAGCCTGAGCCGGCACCCGATCCGCGCGCTCACCCTGGGCGGTGCCGCGGTGGCTGTACTCACCTTTCCGCTGTTCTTCATCCGGATCGGCCTTCCGGCCCGGAACTGGTGGACGCCCGGCACCGAGGCGGGCCAGGGCGTCGAGATCCTGAACCGGATGGGAGTGTCGGGCGTCATGACGCCGGTCCGCCTGCTGGTCGAGGCCCCCGCGGGAGAGCGGGTCGTGAGCGCGACCTGGCTCCGAAAACTGCGGGCGCTTTCCGACTCGCTGCGGGCCGACCCGCGGGTTCGCACCGTGCGAAGCGTGGTGGACCTCCGGGCCCGGAGCTCGATCCTGGGATATTCGCTCCTCTACAGCGACATCGCGTCGGCCCGCTCCCAGTATCCCGAGTTTCTGGATGCCTACCTCAGCCGGGACAGCCGCATGACGCTGATGGATGTCATGCTGTCCGATTCCACTTCTCTCACCTCGGCCATGGGAGTAGTCCGCCGGGCCCGGTTGCTGGGCCGGGAGATCATGCCGGATAGCGGCGGAGCCCGAGTGTGGGCCGGAGGGTTCGTGGCGTCCAACCTGGACCTGCAGGAGCACCTGCTCAAGCGGTTTCCGCTCATCGTGTTATTGATCCTGCTGACCACCGCGGCGATGCTGGCGATTTCGTTCAAGTCGGTACTGGTGCCGATCAAGGCGATCGCGATGAACACCCTGTCGGTGGGCGCCACCTTCGGGCTCATCGTGCTGGTCTTTCAGTATGGCTGGGGGAGCAGCTTGCTGGGCCTGGACGGGCCGACCGAGGCAATCTACGTCCTGGTTCCGGTGCTGGTCTTCGCCGTAGTCTTCGGACTCAGCATGGACTACGAGGTGTTCCTGCTCAACCGGATCAAGGAAGCCTTCGACAAGAACGGCAAGAACGACGAGGCGACGATGGAGGGATTGAGCGCGACTGCGCCGGTCATCACCTCGGCCGCTCTGATCATGATCCTGGTGTTTGGCGTGTTCGCCTTCGCGCGGGTGCTGGCCATGCAGTTCCTGGCCTTCGGGCTGGCGGTCGCGGTGCTGCTGGACGCAACCCTGATCCGGATGGTGCTGGTACCGGCCTTCATGCACCTGGCGGGAGAATGGAACTGGTGGCCGGGATTCCAGCCCCGGGACAAGTCAACTGCAGTCGGCCAATCCCTCGACCGTCGCTGAACCCACCGGGGTGGCATTTCCGTGAAACAGGTAGCAGCTCTGGGGAACGATCGGCGCATGGCTGATCGTCGCCGACCATCCTGAGGGGGTGGCCTCGTTGATGACCAGGACGTTACCGGCAGTGAGGGTGATGTTGAGAGCGACCTGGTCGATAGTGTAAGTCGCGTTGGCGTAGTAAAAGCCTTCTTCAGCGTTGGCGAGGTTGCGCAGGTCGGACTGCATGGTGGCGAGGATGGCCTTTTCCTTGTTCCGCGCCAACCGGGGAATCGCGAAGACTGAAAGCAGGCCGATAATCACCACCACCGTCAGCAATTCGATGAACGTCACGCCGCGCGGATTCCGCACTACTCCTCCGTCGTTGGCTCGGGGCTGCCGCTTCAGGATATAGCCCTCAGTGTTTGGCGTCCAGCCAATTGGGACCGATGCCGATGTCCACCACCAGGGGGACCCGGAGGCTGACCGCCGTGGTCATGTGGTGGCGCACGAGATCGGCCAGCCTGACAGTTTCGCCGGGTGGAGTTTCGAAGACCAGCTCATCGTGCACCTGCAGCAGCATGCGCGATTCCAGTTTTTCCGCAGCCAAGGCGTCGTGAATCCGGCGCATCGCGATCTTGATGAGGTCCGCGGCCGATCCCTGCACCGGTGAGTTGGCGGCGGTGCGCTCTCCGAAAGACCGGATGTTGAAGCTCCGGTCCCGGATCTCCGGGATGTAGCGGCGGCGGCCGAAGATCGTCTCGACGTACCCCCGCTCTCTTGCCAGCTGGACCATCCGGTCGAGGTAGGCCCGCACCCCGGCAAACCGGGTGAAATACTGGGCGATGAACGCCTTGGCCTCGTCCTGGGTGATGCCCAGCTGGCGCGCCAGGGCAAAGGGTCCCTGGCCATAGATCGTCGCGAAGTTGATGGTCTTGGCGCGGGCCCGCATCTCCGCGCTGACCTGGTCCACCGGAACATCGAAAATGATGGCGGCGGTTTGCCGGTGAATATCGCCACCCTGCTGAAATGCCTGAATGAACGCCGCGTCCTCGGCCAGGTGGGCGATGAGCCGGAGCTCCACCTGGGAATAGTCGGCGACCAGGAATTGCCAGCCCGGCGCGGGCACGAAGCCGCGACGAATCTCCTCTCCGCGCGCGGTCCGCACCGGGATGTTCTGCAGGTTGGGCTCCGAGGAGGAGAGCCGGCCGGTGGCCGCCCCGGCTTGATTGTACCGGGTATGGATCCGGCCGGTGCGCAGGTTCACCCGCTGGGGCAGTACGTCGACATAGGTGGAACGCAGCTTTTCCAGCTCGCGGTATTCCATAATCAGGCGGGGCACTTCGTGGCCCATTTCGGCAAGCTGCTCCAGGACGTCCGCGTCGGTGGAGGGGCCGGTCTTGGTTTTCTTGAGGATCGGCAGCTGGAGCTTGTCGAACAGGAGCTGGGCCAGCTGGCGCGGCGAGTTCAGGTTGAGATCGGTGCCGGAGGCCTGGGCGATCCGCGATTCCAGCGAGCGAAGGTCGATGGTGAGCTGGCGGGATAGCTGAGTAAAGACGGCAGGATCGACGGCCACTCCGGTCCACTCCATATCGGCGAGCACCCTCACCAGCGGCAATTCGATGTTCTCGAGCAGCGGCTCCAGCGCCTGGCTCTTGAGCGGCTCAGCGAAGAGCTGCTCCAGCGCCAGCACCGTGGTGCTACCTGCCGCGCCCCACGCGGCGGCGTCCGCGAGGCCGACTTCCTCGAATGGAATCTGGGATTTTCCCTTGCCAATCAGGTCCGCGAATCCCTTGAGCGGCCGGCCCAGGTGCTCGAGACTCAGTGTCTCCAGCCCATGGGAGCGTCGACCCGGGTCCAGAACGAAGCTGGCCAGCATCGAGTCATAGACCAGGCCGGCAAGACTCACCCCCTCCTGCCGCAGGGTCTGCAGGTCATCCTTGATGTCGTGTCCGGCTTTGGGCACCGCAGGATCTTCGAGCAGGGCTCGCAAGGGAGCCATGACCGGATCGGACAACGGGGGAAGGTTCTGGACCGGCTCGGTCTCCATGAGGCCGGCGGACGAGCGATGGCCGAAGGGCAGGTACCAGGTCTCCGGCTCACCAGCCGCGATCGCCAGGCCGACCAGCCTGCTGTCGCGCGGATCGCCGCCGCTGGAGACGGTGTCGAGCGCCACGAGCCGGGCCGCACGGAGTTTCGTCATCAAAGCCGGCAGATCGGCCGGATTCGAGACGACGACGGGAGCGGTGGCTGCCGACGGCGCCGCAATGGCCGGCACCGCCGGTCCCACTCCCGACACCGGCAAGATGGGTTGACCGGCGTTCTGGAGCCCGAGCCGGCTGGCCAGGGCGAAGAACTCCAGTTCGGCGAGGACACGCCCGAGCGCTTCGCGGTCAGGCTCCCGCTCCTGGAGCTCCGCGAAATCCACCTCGATGGGCACGTCGCGGCGGATGGTCACCAGCCGGCGAGAGAGCAGAGCCTGCTCGGACTGCGACAACAACGCTTCGCGGCTCCGCTTGGCTTTGACGTCTGCCGCCCGGGCCAGCAGGGTGTCGAGATCATGATACTCGGTGAGCAGCGCGACGGCGCCCTTGTCCCCGATTCCCTTCACCCCCGGGACGTTGTCCGAGCTGTCTCCAACCAGAGCGAGATAGTCCACCACCTGGGCCGGCGTGACGCCGAGCCGCTCGGTGGCATTGGAAAGATCGATCCACTGTTCGTCAACCTGGGCCGACCCGCCCCGACCCGGGTTCAGAATGGAAATCCCCGGTCTGATAAGCTGGTAGAAGTCCTTGTCGCCGGACACAATGACCGCGTGCAGGCCACGCTCAACCGCGCGGTCGGCCAGAGTGCCGATCACGTCATCAGCTTCATATCCATTAAGGGAAACCATCGGAATGCGGAACGCCTTCAGCAGCTGGCCGATTCGCTCGACGGAGCGGTTGAAATCGACCTGGAGCTCCTCGTCCAGCTTAGTGCGGGTGGATTTGTACTCGGGATACACCTCGGTGCGAAAGGAATCGCCCGCGTCGTTGATCCAGGCCAGGTGGTCCGGCCGATACTTCTCCCGAAGACGGACCAGGAAATTGGCCACGCCCAGCGCGGCGGAGGTGTTCTCACCCTTGCTGGTCCGGAGCGGGCGCGCCATCATGGCGTAAAATGCCCGATAGATCAGGCCGTAGCCGTCGACCAGGAATAGCTGCGGTGGAGAATGGGGCATTAAGAATTGAAGATTGAAGATTGTTGATTGAGGATTGAAACTAACTGAATTCCAATCGTCAATCTTCAATCCTCGATCTTCAATTGAGTCTAGCGGCCTTGCCTGCGGTGCCGGTCCACTACCCGGTCAAACTCGGCCCTGGAGCTGGTGGTGAGTCGGAAACGGCCGAACCCGGTTTCGTCCAGGAAGGTGAGCTGGAGCCGGTCCTGCACGTAGACCCAGCGAATGATGCGGCCCTGGCTCAGCGGGCTCGAGTCATAGACCTCGTCGGGCTCGCCCAGCATGATGTAGACCTCGCCCCGGTCGGTTCGCCATCCGGGGACTCCTTCATCGCGGAAGCGGTTGTTGGCGACGGCGAGCCGCTGGAAGTAGAGATCGAGGGCCTCGTTTTCCGGGGTCGTGGCGATCGGATCGGTAGCGACATAAAAGGCTCGCCACAGGCGCGATCGCTCCGACGGCGGCGCCTTGCGCAGGGAGTCGAGTTTGTCCTGGTATCCGAAATAGCGGAGCAGGACAATCATCTCCTCGTAGTTGGTCACCACCCAGGCCGTCGACAGCGACACGATGGCGGACGCGGTCTTACTGGCGGACCCGCTACCCACGATCAGCCGGAGCTCGCCAAGAGGCGCGCTGTCCGGCGTGAGACGGATGACCTGGCCCTCGACGTCCTGGTTGCCTTCGAAACGCAGCGAGTCCTGGTAGACGATGCTGTCCGTCGCATCGTGGATCTCGAAAGGAAGCGCGGTGGGTCCGCTGAACTGGTATCCCTCGATGTAGGCGAGGAGGGTATCGCTTCCGTAGGCGACGGTTCCTCTCGGGTTGAGCACCAGGTTGAGCAGGTCCGACTGGTGAGCCCGGCCGGTGACCTCGTAGGCCACGATCGGCGCGCTGAAGCTGTTGGCGGGGAAGCCGGGCACGTCCACCGAGCTCTCCACCCGACTCTGCTCCGATGATCCGCGATCCTTGACCGACACCGAGACCTTGTAGCTGCCCGGCACCAGGTGGAAGACCTGCTGGAAAAGCACGCTCTCCTCATTCCGCATGGTTTCCCGGAAAGAGCTGACCTGCACCACCTCGTCACGACTCACGGTGATAGCCGGCTCGCCGGCCGGCTGAAACTGGATGTCGATGTGGTAGCGGGCGACGAAGCGATTCTCCTCCCGCTGGAACGAGAAGACCCGGTTCTCAAAGGAGAGGCCCAGTACGACGATGGAAGAGTCTCCCGGCCCCGCGGCGTAGACCAGGTTGCCGATGAAAGGCAGCGGTGCGGGAGCCACCATGCGGCCGAGTTGGCGGTACACCGCCCCCATGTCGAGGACCTGGGTAATGGACTTCTCCGGGGTGGTGCCCGTGCTGGACCCGACCCGCTGCCAACTGCCGCAAGCAGCCAGCGCCAAGCCGGCAAGGACGACACCTGCACAACGACCTCTCACATGTCCCCCGATCGCCTGGTAGCCAGCATGTTATATGGAAGCGAAGGTTAGCGGTCCCGGCTTCGAAGCGTCAAGTCGAACGTCTTGCTGCATCGTCAGATAGGAAGTACCTTGCCAAGCTTATGTCGCAAGAGAACCTGGCCGGTCGCAACGTCGCTGGATACCGCCTTCTCCACCATGTTGGAGAGGGTGGAACCGCTGCAGTCTATCGCGCCGAACACCCGGAAAAAGGGGTTGCCGCAATCAAGGTCTTGCGAGCCCGCATAGGCCAGGATCCGGTCGCGGTCAAGCGGTTCCTGCGCGAGGCCGAGTATGGGTCCCGGGTGAATCATCCGAACATCGTCCAAACTTACGCCTTCGGCGAGGAAGAAGGATTGTACTACCTCGCCCTGGAATGGGCCGAAGGCGAGCCACTCGCTACCTTCGCGACTCGCTCGGGCCAGCTGGCTCCAGAACTGGTCGCTACCATCATTGAGCAACTCGGCGCGGCGCTCAGTGCCGCCCATCACGAGGGCATCATCCACCGTGACTTGAAGCCGGCGAATATCATGTACAACCCGGCTAACAAGTTGCTCAAGCTGCTCGACTTCGGCATCGCCCGGGATTCCGAGCTGGTGGCCGAAGAACGACTCACCCGTACCGGATTTTTCGTGGGGACCCTGCAGTACGTGGCGCCGGAAGCGTTGAGCGGCGAACTGGTCAACGAGCAGGCGGACGTCTACAGCCTCGCCACCATCACGTACTATCTCCTGGCCGGGACCCTGCCCTACAATGGGCGGTCACCGCGGGAACTCTTTCAGCAGTTGCTATCGCAACCACCAATTCCACTCAATCAAGCCAAGAAGGGACTTCGCTTTCCTCAGGAGGTCGAGGACGCCGTGATGAAGGGCCTGGAACGGGATCGGGAGAAGCGGTCCAAGACGGTTGACGAATTTGTCGGCGGTGTCACCACGGCGATTCGGTCGGAAGGTGGAAAAAAGGGAGGAGGGCTCCTGTCGGGGCTTTTCCGCCGCAAGCCAGGGTAAGCGTGTCCGCTCCAGACCTGCGCCAGCTTCTGCTCGACCGGTCGGTACGCCGGGGAGATTTCGTTCTCGCGTCCGGCGCCCGCTCTTCCTACTACATCGACGCCCGTCTCACCACCATGTCGGCCCAGGGCCTGGTCCTGATCGGCGGGCTCGGTCTGAAAACGATCCGTGCCGCCGGGTGGGAACCGGCCGCCGTAGGGGGTCTCACAATGGGCGCGGACCCCGTCGCGTATGCCATTGCCGCGGCCAGTGCGTCCGGGGCCGGCGTGATCGAGGCGTTCAGCGTCCGGAAGACCGCCAAGGACCACGGTACCGGGCGGAGAATCGAAGGGAATTTCCGTTCTGGAGATGCCGTTGTCGTCGTCGAGGATGTCATTACGTCGGGCGGCTCAGCTCGCCAGGCGATCGAAGCGATCCAGGCGGAAGGCGGAGAGATACTCGGCATCCTCGCCGTGGTGGACCGGGAAGAGGGCGGCCGGCAAAGCCTGGAGCAGGCCGGCTACCAGGTGCGCACGCTTATCACTGCGGGAGAGTTAGGCCTCAAGAAATAAGGGAATGGGGGAATACGGGATTGTGGGAACGGTATGGAATCGTTTCCGCAATCTCGCAATCCTCCATTCCCTTATTTCATCTGGTCGCCCCGACCGGAAAACGCTGCGCCGTGTCCGTCGTCCCATTCCCTGCTGCCAGGGGATGAAAACTCTGCAGCGCTTCCCGATACGGGGTGACCATGATTGCGAGGAACCGATCCAGCGCCGCCGCGAAGGGAAGCCGGCGGCGGAACTCGGAAGAGGTAATCCCCATCAGCGCCCGGACATGACGCCCGAAGCTCTGCGGCGAAGAGTACTCCAACCGATACGCGACGTCCGCGACTGAAAGTCCCTGTCCCTCGAACAACGCCGCCGCGTGAAGCAGCCGGATCATGGCGAGGTAGCTCTTGGGGGACGGCAGCCCTGCCCGTTGAAAACGGGACATGAGAGTACTGGGCCGTACGTGGAGCCGCACCGCCAGCCGCCGGACGGTCACCGTTTCCGGCGCCAGCCGGATCATGACCTCAAAGAACAGCCTGGTGTCTGCCGGAACCTCCCCCAGAACGTCAAATAGGGGGCCTTGAATCCGGGCGGAGGAGCGGCTGGCCGGTCCGGAGACCAGCTCCCTCAGCCGCTGCCACCCGCTGGGGGCGGTTACGTCGACAACTTGCCGGATCCCGGTAGCCCCCAAATCGAGCAAGGCCTGGCTCGCTTCGGGGTCATGTCGGGAGACCAGGGCGACCGTCGGGATTTCGGGAAAATCGCGTACCAAGTGCTCAACCGCGTCAATCTGGGCACTGGGACAGCGGTGCACCGACAGAATGACGGCATCAACGGCCCGTTCTCGTACTACCCTTATTGCCTCGGGGATGGAGTCCCGGTGGACGACGGCAAAACAGCCATTGCCGGCGGCGTCTACCCGGGGACGCTCGTCGGGCCGAAGCACCGTGGCCACGATGTGGGCGATCGAGTCAGCCTGGAATTCGACCCTCTGCATTGGATACGGCTCTGGAAAAGACGACACAACGGTAGCCCGGCAGCGTCAACGCTGGCTCAAACCACCCCAGGTACGCGAAGTCGCGGATTGGATTGTTCTTAGGCAACCTTTTGGGCACCGTTCGCATCTATGGGAGGACCGTTTTCGGCTCACTCCCCAAGCTTGAACCGCCCATATAGACTTGAATTCGACCCGGTAGCCCCGACGGAGTCTCCATGCACTGCGTCCCACTCGGATTGGTGCGATGACCATAGAAGCCGACGAGCTGGTAGCCCGGCTGCAGGCCGCGCTCGGCACCCACTACCGGATTGAACGGGAGTTGGGCCGAGGCGGTATGGGCATGGTGTTTCTCGCCACGGATACCGCCCTGGATCGACCGGTCGCGGTGAAAGTCATGCACCCGGACCTGTCGGTGCACGGTTCCATCATCCAGCGTTTCCTGGCTGAAGCCAGGATGATCGCGAAGATTCGCCACCCCAACATCGTTGCCGTGCACGCCGCCGGTGAGGCCACCGGGATTTTCTATTACGTGATGGACCACGTCCCGGGAGAGAGTCTTCGGGAACGGTTGACCCGGGTCGGAAAGCTCAGCCCCGAAGAAGCCGCGCGGATCCTGACGGACATGGCGGAAGCGCTGGCCGCCGCCGGCCAGGCTGGCCTGGTGCACCGGGACATAAAACCGGAAAACATCCTGCTTGATGAGGCCAGCGGTCGGGCCCTTCTGGCCGATTTCGGCATCGCTCGAGTGGCCGCCGTAGAAACTTCGCATCAACTCACCGGCCAGGGGATTGCCGTCGGTACCCCGACTTATATGAGCCCGGAGCAGGCGGCCGGCGAAACGGTAGATACCCGAAGCGATCTCTACGGGCTCGGGATCGTGGGCTACGAAATGCTGGCTGGGCAGCCGCCGTTTCGCGCCGCGAACGGCGCTGCGGTCATCTCGATGCAGCTCTCGGAGAAACCGGTACCGATCGAACGGGTGCGCCCCGAAACGCCGGCGGCTCTCGCCTACACGATCATGAGGGCGCTGGAGAAGTCAGCCGACCGGCGCTGGCAGACCGGCACCGAAATGAGCCGCGCGCTCCGTGGCGATGTTCCCCGGCGGCAGGAGCCGCTTCCCGGCCGGCGCAAGCTGATGCCGATGCTGATCGGGGCAGGAGCCCTGGCTCTGACCCTGGGCGGGGTGGCGCTGGCGCTCGCCAGGGGAGATGGGCCGCCCCGAGGGATCAATCCCCGGCATTCGATGCTGATTCTGCCGTTCGACAACCTGCGGGGTGACCGGACGGTTGACTGGCTGCGCGAGGGCAGCGTGAACATGCTCTCGCTCAACATGTCCCAGTGGAACGACTTGTCGGTCGTCGACCACGAACGGCTGCACGACCTGCTGAGCCACCGCAAGCTGGCCGTCGACGCACCGATCGGCCTGGAGATGGCACGGCAACTGGCCCGGGATGCCGGGGTGTGGACGGTGGTCCTGGGGGACTTCACCCGGTCGGGCGATTCTCTCCACCTCGCGGCCCGGGTGTACGACGTGGCTTCGGGAGAGCGAATTGACGTCGCCCAGGTGGACGGGCCGAGCGGGGAGGATCCCCGGCCGCTCTATGACGAACTCGCGGCCCGGTTGCTCGACCTGTCGGGCGCGCCGGGAGACGTGCGATCCAACCTGTCGCTGCTGACCACCCGCTCGCTGGAGGCGTACCGGGCTTACCTGCGTGGCATCGACCTCCTGAACCAATGGGAGTTGACCAGCGCGGAAACAGAATTTCGTCACGCCTTGAATGAGGACAGCACGTTCGGGCTGGCCTACTACAAGCTGGCACTGACCCGCGGGTGGCTGGTCGGGGCCAACGACAGCCTGAGTTTCCAGGCCATCGGCCAGGCCACGCGATTCTCCAATGGCCTGCCCCAGCACGAGCGCACGGTGATCAACGCGTACCGCGCCTTCCTGAATGGGGACTACGTGGCCTCGCAATCGCTCTATCGGTCGCTGCTGGCGCGCGACTCGAACGATGCCGATGCCTGGTATGGACTCGGCGATGCGCTGTTCCACGACACCAGCACTGTGAATTTCGCGAGCAACCAGACGGCGTCGCTCCGGTCCTTCAATCGCACCCTGCAGCTCGACCCGGCCTACACGCTGGCGTACGAGCACATCATGAACATGTTGACCCAGGCGTCGAACGAGCGTCCCTACCTGGCCCTGGTGGGCCGGGATTCGTTCGGCTTCGCCGGGTCGAAGAAGGGCCAACCGGCTCTCGACAGCACCCGGGTCAAACAAGCCGTTGCCCTGGCCCGCGCCGAGGCGCTGGCGGCGGGGCGCCAGTGGGTTACCAATCAGCCGGATGCGATCCGGGCCCACACCAACCTGATCGAGGTGATGATCGCCAGCCGGGATTTCAACGGCGCCCTGGCGGAATTGCAGCGGACCCGGGCCATGCCGGCCGGGGTCAACCGGCCCGACCTGGTGTTTACCGAGGGCCGGATCCGGTTCGCGTCAGGCGACATCGAGGGGGCGGTGGATGCCTTCCGGCACGCCATGGACACGGTGGGGGCCGGTGATTTCACCCTTGCCCCGCCCTCGAGTTACGTCGAGGTGAATACCGCGGCGGGGGTGTTTTCCTACGTGGGTGATCTCGACGCGGCGACCCGGGCGATCGAGCTGGGCGACTCGGTGCGTCGGCTGATCCGGCCGGGGATGATCGACGAGCAATCCTACCAGCATTTTCAGCGGGTCGCGCTGGGAATGCTCTATGCCGGCTCCGGCGGACCGATCCCCGAATTGAGGCGGTTGTGGGAGAACGCCGCCGAAGAGGCGCGGACGGCGCCGCAGTCGCGGCGGCCGGACCTGGCCCGCTCCGGCACCCCGGCGGCGGTCGGCCTGTTCGGCGAAGGCGACACCACCGCGCTCACCGAGCTCAAGGCGCTCACCCGGGAACCACTGCCCAAGGAATTCCGGGCGCTCATCGCGGTCAAACGGGGGGAGTCCGCCGAGGCACGGAGAATCCTGGGCGAGCAGGATTCGCTGCAGATGCGGGCCGGGTGGAGCGGCGACATCAGCGACCGGCGTCCCTACGAGGCACAGGCGTGGTACCTGCTCGGAGACTATCAGCGGGCGATCGACATCCTGGACGGGTTCGATCCCGAACACCTGTTCAAACGCGGTTTCGACTATCGCTGGAGCATGGTCGGGCGGGTCCGCCTGCTTCGGGCCGCCGCCCTGGAGAAGCTCGGGCGTCGGGATGCGGCGGCTACGGAATACCGGGCGGTGCTGGCCCAATGGAAGGAGTCGACTTCTCCCGTGCTGGAGCCCTATCTCCGTCAGGCCCAGCAGGGACTGGCCCGGACCACAGGAGAAGGCTGACCGGGCGGCCCCTGCCGGTTATCTTTGCCGGACGGGCAGGGTGCGGTGGTCGCGGTGGCCTTCGGGTTACCGAGGAAAGTCCGAGCTCCGCCGGGTAGACTGCCAGGTAACGCCTGGGCGCCGATGAGGCGACGGATAGGGCCACAGAAAACAGACCGCCCTGAGCAAGCGCAAGCGAGCGAAGGGTAAGGGTGAAACGGTGGAGTAAGAGCCCACCGCGCTTCTGGTAACAGAAGCGGCACGGCAACCCCCAGTCGGAGCAAGGCCAAATAGGCGGCGAGGTGTGACCCACACCGCCCTTCCGGAGTGATCCGGTTGGACAGCCGCGGGTAGGCTGCTAGAGGTGTCTGGTGACAGGCATCCCAGAGAGATGACCATCCTTCCAGCGCTGCTCACGTGGCGTAAAGGAAGAACAGAACTCGGCTTACGGCCCTGTCCCCGGGGCCCCGGCGCCACAGCGGCTCCGGGGCCTCATTGTTGCTCGGGAAGGGCACCTTGCTCGGTCGTGACTGGCTGGCGAACTTTAGCGCCCTCGACATTTCTGGGCATTAACAGAGAGCGGCAGTGAAAAATGACGGCCCGGAACGGCCCTATCCGGTCAAGTGGGAGAGCGTAGCCCATTTGCGGGTGTTTCGCACCTCGCCCGGTGAATGGGCGAAGGTGGTCACTTGGCGCGCCGACATGCTGAAACGCGGTTGGCGATTGCTGCGGGTGAGTTCCGACGCGGAAGAAATCGTCGCCGTCTTTGGAAAAACAAAAATTGGCCAATCTACCTGACCCTCAACCAAGGCAAGATTCAATGTTCGCATCACGTTCCACATTCGCGGCGCTGGCCCTGGCGGGCCTGGCCGGCGGAATTGTGTTCGCAGCCCCGCAGACGACCCGCTACAAGGTCGAAACGCGCTCGGAACAGGTCGTCGATCTTTCCGCGGTGGGCCAGGGCGAGCAGCACAATAACATCGCCCTCGTGAACTATCTCACCATCACCCTCAATGACACCGCCGGGGGCCGGACGGTCCACGCCGTCCTGGACTCGATGCTCAAGGCCGACACCAATGCCCTCCCGGCGCAGAGCACCTTGGACAGCGCGCGGGGACGGACCTGGCATGGCCTGATGGATGCGGATGGACGGCTCTCCGGCGTAAAGCGGATGGATAGCGGCGCCGTCGGTGGAGGCGACCTGCTCACCAACTTCTTCCCCCGGGTGAAGCGGGGCGCGAAGGTGGGCGACAACTGGACCGACACCTCCGAGAGCTCGATGAATGAGACCGGGCAGTCCATCACGACCCGGACCGTCACCAACTACAAGGTGGCCGGGGCGGAGAACCACAACGGCACCCACGCCCTGAGGATCGAGACCGCGTTCAGTCTTTCCCAGACCGGGGAGATCAATAATGCCGGCGGAACGCTGGGCGTCGACGGCACCGGCACCGGCACGGCGACCTACTTTGTCTCCGAGGACGGCCATTACCTGGGCGGGAACTCGACGGTCAACTCCGATCTCCAGATCACCACGCCCCAGCTGCCCGAGCCGATTCCGATCAAGGCCACCAACACGGCGACGATCACGATCATCCACTGAGCGGCATGACTCCCCGGAGTTGGTCCCGGCTCCCGGCCATCCTGCTGGCGGCGGCGTGCGCATCTACGCCGACTCCGGCAACTCCCGCCGGGGGTCGGCCGACTCCAGCTCCCGCGGTCGGCGCGGAAAAGCGTGACAATGCGACGCTGTACAGCGCGCTGCCTGTCGCTCACTACCTGCTCGAATCCCGGGATAGCCTGGCGATGGAAATGCCGGACGGCTCCTTCGGCAGCCAGAACGAGAAAACCTCCTACCTCACGATCTCCCTGGCGCCGGCCGGGGCCGGGTTCGCGATGACCATGGTGCTGGATTCCATGCGTTTGAGCTTCCCCGACAACCTGGTGCAATCCCTGGTGGACAGCGCGGTCGGCACCCGGTGGCAGGGAACTCTCGCGGCCAACGGCAGGGTGGAATCGCTGGAGCCGGACCATCCATCGGTTTTCGGGGAGCAGGTGCGGACCAGCCTTCGCCGACTCCTGCCGGTACTTCCCGCGACCGGCGCCCGGCCCGGGGACCAGTGGTCCGACAGCTCGTCCATGACGCTCACCATCGTCAACGGCTTGAGCGTGCAGGAGCATCGCACCACGGCATATCGGGCTGAGAAGCTGGAAACCCTGCGCGGCGTCCGGGTGCTGGTACTGCAGAGCACGACGGCCTACCAGGTGGAAGGCACCGGCACCAGTTATGGCCAGGAACTCAGCATAACCGGCAGCGGCGCCGCGACCGGCACCCATCGCATCAGCGCCGACGGCCGGCTGCTCGAGGCCAGCGTGAGTGATTCCGTCGGCATGTCCATCACGGTGCCCGCCGTCGGGCAGACGGTGCCGACCGTCGCCACCTCGCGCTACACGCTCCGCCTGCTGCCGTGAGCCGAGCTCACCCCCTGGCCCCCTCTCCCGAATCGGGAGAGGGGGCACCGCGCAAACGATCGCTGTTTCGGAAGGCTAGCCGCGCGGTTCTCTGGATCCTCGCCCTCTGCTTCCTCTGGCTCCTCGCTGTCTGGCCCCCTCCCGTCTGGTTTCGCTCTCACTTTCCCGCCGAATCGGCGTTCATGCGCATGCGGCGCGGGCAGGCCGATGGCCGGACGCCGCAACGCAGTTATCACCCGGTGCCCCTCGACTCGATCGCCAAGGCGGTGCCCCGGGCAGTCACCATCGGTGAGGATGACGATTTCTGGAATCACCACGGGATCGACTATCGGTCACTGCGCCACGCGCTGGGCTACCAGCGTGACGCATTTTCGTGGAGTTCAGCGCGGGACCGGAAGGACCTGATGACCGTTCTGGGACGGGCCTGGGAGCGCAGGGACGCCCTCCGGGGCGCCAGCACCATCACCCAGCAGCTGGCGAAGAACCTTTACCTCTCTCCCTCCCGGAATCCGCTCCGCAAGCTGAAGGAGGCGGTGACGGCCTATCGGCTGGAAGCGGCGCTCAGCAAGGAGCGGATCCTGGAGCTCTACCTCAACGTGGCGGAACTGGGTGACGAGGTGTGGGGAGTGGAAGCGGCCAGCCAGAAGTACTTCAATCGCCCGGCGCGGCGGCTTTCCACCGAGCAGGCCGCCGCCCTGGCCGGCGCGCTGCCGTTCCCGCTCTCATCCAATCCGGGGTTTCGCCCGGGGCGGATGCGGTGGCGGCAGAACCTGATTCTGCGTCGAATGCGGGGAGAGAATGTCGAGGTGCCGAAGGTGGAAACGGAGGTGCTCCCGGCGCCGACGCTCGATACTACCCTCGTGATACCACAAGAGCCGGCACCGTTTGACACGGTCCCGGCTCCCTTGCCGTTCGATAGCGTGATTACGCCGCCCGACTCGTCAATCCACCAGCCGTAGCGGCATCACCAGGGTCAGGTAGCTCGCCGAATCGTCCCACCCCACCGGCTCGCAGGTCGCCGCCCGCTCCGGCCCCTTGAAGGTCAGCCGGACCTCGTCGGTCGGGATGTACTTCAGGATCTCCAGCAGGTACGCCGCATTGAAGCCGATCTCCAGCGGATCGCCCTCGTAGGTCACGGTCACTTCTTCCTGGGCCTCGCCCAGGTCGGGGGTCTGTACCGAGAGCTTGCAGGATCCGTTGGCGAACTGCATCCGGATCCGATGGGTCTGGTCGCTGGCGACGATACTCATCCGGCGGAGCGCCGAGGTGAGGGCCGACTTGTCCGCGGTCGCCGCCTTGTCGTTCTCCCGGGGAATCACCTGTTCGTAGTTGGGATAGGGACCCTCGATCAGCCGGGTGTAGACGTGGGTAGTGGCGGAGCGGAAGCCCAGGTGGTTTTCGCT